>Ga0105053_10008207_pt1 | contig 13658 bp, 13 predicted proteins | sample BON01_FD_78093 | JGI IMG/M metagenome (GOLD analysis project Ga0105053, IMG submission 78093) | Freshwater microbial communities from Lake Bonney liftoff mats and glacier meltwater in Antarctica - BON-01 | ecosystem: Environmental > Aquatic > Freshwater > Ice > Glacier meltwater | place: Lake...
TTGATGTAGAGTGTGTTGGGCGCAGCGTCTTGAACTCCTCAGGAAACCTGAGGGTTTAGTAAGACAGCTCCCCGAGGGTTTAGCGGAAAGTGCTGATGGGCGGGGGAGCCGCCCAGTGGTCTTGGGGTCTCCCCAACTGGGCGGGTGACCCGACCAGACAAGTAGAGCACCTTTCCAACACAGCAAATCAAGACAAGACAGCCTTAACGCATCATTATTGCCCGATCTGTTTGAGGATTGCCACAGCGAAATTTTTCTTAGAACCCCACCCCGACGATTAGTGTCTTAATTCGATCCTAACGTCCACCAACAGTAATCGAATCAACCTTAATATGTGGTTGTCCGACAGTTACATAAATACTGCCACTCACCGAACCGCAGAAGCCCGCAGCCAGTCCCAAATCTGCCGAGCACATCGAAATCTTATTCATGATTTCCTTGGCTTCACCAATTAGCGTCGCCCCCTTGAGTGGCTTGGTAACTTTACCATTTTCAATCAGATAAGCTTCATCCACCGAGAAATTAAATTGTCCGGTAGCACCAACGCTACCGCCACCCATTTTCTTACAGTAGATCCCCTTATCGATCGAGTTGAACAGATCCTCTACCTTGTGCTCTCCCGGTGCGATATAAGTATTTCGCATCCGACTCGCCGCTGCATAAGCATAATTATTTCGTCGTCCACTTCCCGTGCGCGGATGTCCAGTCCGGATCGATCCAGCCCGATCTGCGATAAAATTCTTGAGGATGCCATTTTCGATCAGTAAGGTGCGTTGGGCTGGCATTCCTTCATCATCCATGTCGATGGTGCCAAAAGCATTACTAGCCAAACCTTCATCCCAGGCTGTCAAACTTTCGTGAGCGATTTTCTGTCCCTTCATATCTACGAATGGGGTAGTATTGCGCTCGATTTGGGTAGTTTCGAGTAAATGTCCGCAAGCCTCATGGAAGATCACCCCACCAAACTTGTTTGCCATGATGATTGGGTAAGTTCCCGATTCTACATAGTCAGCATAGAGCATCTTCCCCGCAGACTCTGAGACATCCTCAGCAGTTGCAGCATAGTCCCAGGTTTTTAAAAACCCTGGATTGCTAGTATCGCCGACGCGCTGCCCGATCGAAGAACGGTTCGCACCATCGGCACATAATAGGTTATACCCTACCGATTGTGTCAGCCGAATATCTCGGGCAAATGTCCCATCGCTAGATGCAACTAAAACCTCTTGCCAATCGCGGAAATAAGCAGCACGTCGGGATTGAATGTGAGTAGCCGTCTGTTTTAGTTTGCCATTCGCCGCCAGCAACACATCTCCCATTTCCCGCATCGAGCTACATTCACCCAACCAGCTATCTTTACCCTTTTTCGTTGCATAGTCGCGCAACAGTTCGAGATTGATTTCGGGTACATAAGAATTAGGCGCGGGTAAATGTAATGCCATAATCCCCAACGCCTTCTCTAAGGCAGATTTTAGCCCCTGAAAAGACAGGTCATTAGTACTCACATAGCAGTCAGCCTTACCCTTAAATACCCGCACTCCTGCCCCTGTCGATAGGCGGGGCGAGATACTCGTGATTTGGTCATCTTCCGCCAGGCAGCTAATATAATTTGCGCGCTCCAAGAAAAACTCCACAAAATCAGCACCCGCCGCTCTCCCCAAACCCAGCAGTGTCGATAATGGAGCTTCCCAGGTTTCATCAAACCGATGTGTAGTGGATGAATAACTTAGATTTGGTAATTGTTTAGATAACAGAAAAGTCTTGGGATCGATCGAAACAGTCATGTAAGCTTCTCCTGGGTTGCTTTACTTATTGTAACAAACACAGAAGACCGTGTGGCGGATTGAGAGTTGCTCTTACTCCCTCCCCTTTTTACTATTCGTCTTTGTTACTATCCTGCTCTATCACATTGAATTCATACCGCTCGAAGTCAACGCAACTACTAGTAGCAGCACCAATGAGCACAAAATCCAAAAAGTACAGCCAGCAAAAGTTTAAAGTGGATTGGGATCGTCAGTATTCAAAAACATTTCGCTCTCATCTGCGGTGGAATAGCATCTAATCTAGGATCGTCGCGCTCCCTTGTTACCTTTTGTTATAATTAGGCTAGATGCTGAAAAAGTTGCCCTGTTACCACGGATATGAACAGAGGAAGAACAGATCGGTACGACGATAATTACGACGATTACGATTACGACCCAAAAAATCTTCCGCCAGAAAAAGGTGGCAAGAAGCCAGGGGATAAATCTATGTTTGATTGGGCAAAGATTGCTTTAGTAATAGCGATTCTGCTCGTTGGGATTGGGATTGGGGTATTCTTTAGTTCTACAGCCACTAGCGATCCTCAAAATGTAGCTGCTCGTGACTTTATCGATCGATCTGCACCCAATCCAGAATTATGTATCAATTATGGTGCCAGTGCGATGGTAATGGATGCGCGGTTATTTGTCACGCTCAGTCCATTTAGAGTTTATGTATCCCAGCCCAAAATGACTCCAGGTTGTGTGATCCGAACTAATAACTGGTCGATCCTCGAACAGCGTAAACTAATTAATAGCGATCGAGTCCGCGAATGTAAGCAGAAAATGAATACTTTCGGATTTACAGGTAATTTGCAATCTACACCCCAAATCACCTGCATTTACCAAAACGATGCCGCCCAAAATCTCTTCCTCAATCAACCAGGTGGCACCACTGCACCACCAGCAGTAGGGACAGATCAATTCTAATCTAAGTGGCTAGGCGGAGTTAAACGTAAAATCTCTCTTAGGGTGGGCACTCTCTTGATACGCGCATCAAGAGAGTGTCCACCAGAGTTCAGTTTATGCAATTTCTATCTAGTAAATAGTTACGCCCACTTACTCGATCGATCGATAGTAGCTCGATCGTGTTAATTGTTTATTAACACGATCGAGCTGCTGCTTTTGATAGTAGTTTGTAAACTAGCTAGAAAGAATAGAACTGTTCTAAACTGGGTATTCATGTCGAACAAAAGGAATATTAATGATCTCCCCTTCGACATCACCTACCATTACCTTCAAGCCTACCCCACCAGCCTTCGAGCGAACATATCCTAATCCCAATATTTCCCCATCATCACTACAACTAGTCAAGACACCAACCTTTACACCATCTACAGTAATAGTCGCACCCACAGCCACAGAGCCAGCTAACTTAATGCCCCAGAGATATTGCTTGATACCCCGATAAGTATTAAGTCGGGCGATCGTTTCTTGACCAATATAGCAGCCTTTAGTAAACGAAATCGTATCCCATAAACCAACCTCCAAGGGGTTGTAATCCTCTGTTAACTCCGCATCGGGTTTTGGTCTACCTTGAGCGATTCGTAGGCATTCCCAGGTATCTTCGTCCACGATCGCGGCACCTAACTTAGTAATAGATTGATGTAAGGTTGCAGCTTTATCCCGATCGCAAATCAATCGATATCCAGGTAAACCTAATTCAGTCCCGATCGCGATTCGTACCTCAACACCATCAATCAGATATACTTGATGACTATGCTGGGGTAAATCTGTAAGTTTCGGACAACCCAATTGCTCTAATATACCCGCGCTCTCATCACCCATTAAAGTAAAACTAGCTAGAGTATCAGTGACATCTTTTAACTTGACTCGATCGGCAAAAAAGATATATCGATCGAGCCAATTAAATAAATATTCACGCCGATTGGGCGATCCGATTAACAACACCTCATCATCTAAAATTAATCCAGTTGCTAAATCGATCGTCCGAGCAGTAGAAGTGACAAATACTGTATCACAACCTTCTCCCGCTAGACGTTTTTCAAAATCAGCCGTGCTTTGATTGTGTAGAAACCTGAGTCTATCTCGATCGCTCACCAGAATTTTCCCCCAATCAGAACTATCGTAAATAGCAGCACCCGATCGAGCAGATTGAAGTATTGTTTGGAGATTATTCAAATTACTATTTTCCATATATTTTAGTCCGCTTAGGCAGACCTTGGGGCGTTAGTAGCATTTTTAACCGCCATCAAGGCAAATTATCAAAAATCTTCGCAATTACAGCCTTAGCCTTATTATCCAGCCGCATCCAGTCGATCGTACCAGTCTCCAGATCGATCGAACTAGTATCTACCTCCACAATTCGACTCTCAAGTTCGCTATGACTGCCATCATAATTGAGAAAACATACCTGATAGCATAAATCCCAAATATCAAACTTTAACTGCTTATCCTCAGATTCCAGACACAAATAATTAATCGGGTGAGGATCGCGAACCTCCTCATAAGTGACTTTCCATATCGAAACCTCCGACTGTTGGCGGATTCGATCGATAATCCTGATATAAATCGGCTGCATCAAAAACTCCGCTTGTTGCCAAGCCAATTCACTTCCAAATTTAGGCTGCATAAGTATAAGATTTAAAATTCAATCCTCTATTCCTCACTCTACCTCCTCCGCGTTCGGACATGTCTTAGGCAAAACCTCCGTGGACCTCTAGCTGAAAAAATTACCCTCTAAACCCAGCACCAGCGATCGCGCAGCCGGATACATTCGGTTATAATGGTTGCTGTCAGTTAGTACGATCAAAATTGTAATGTTTGGTGATTTTTTTGACAACATCAGCCGATACCCCAGCTATTTTGTAACGATTATCCTCGGTATCTTCATTTCAGCGTTTGGCTGGTTAGCACCGTTGTGGAAGCGTCCAGTCACAGCAGTTGCGCTGGCTGGCTTCTTGGTAGGAGCAGTCATGGTCATAGGATTGACACTCAAAGCAATGTTAGGATTCACACCCATCAACTGAAGTTGTGTTGGTGGTTAAAAAGATTTAAGAAAAATTATGACTAATACTCGTCGCGTATCGCGCGTCGCCGAACTAATTAAGCGCGAAGTCAGTCAAATGATCCTCTTTGATATCAAAGACGATCGAGTCGGTGCGGGGATGGTAAGTGTCACCGCAGTCGATGTCGCTGGCGATCTTCAGCATACCAAAATTTTTGTTAGTATTTACGGTAGTGATGAAATTCGGGCTGAGACGATGGAAGGACTCAAATCAGTCACCGGATACGTCCGCAGCGAATTGGGTAAGCGCGTACGACTCAGACGTACACCAACAGTGATTTTTGTAGAGGATAAATCATTCGATCGAGCTACTAGCGTTCTATCTCTAATTAATCAACTTAGTTTAAAGCGCGGTGAGTCAGAAGATCTAGACCCAGAAATAGAGAGTGAATCCCTTAACCCAATCACTGAAAGTCCCTAAGTGTCAATCGTCGGGTCTGTTAGCGACAGCGTAATGAACCAAAACCCCATACCAAAAACAAAAACTCCTGCCGAATTGACAGGAGTTTTTGCTTATGCTGTAATTAGATCGAGATTAATCGATGTCATTCAAGAACAATGTTGGTTCTGTTTCGCGGTTCAATCCTTTCTCGAAACCAGCAGCAGCAGCGCGTGCGCGTCCTGCATGCCACAAGTGACCGATAAAGAAGAAGAATCCTAATACGAAGTGAGAACAAGCCAGCCACGCACGAGGCGAGACGTAGTTGAACGCGTTAATTTCAGTAATAACCCCACCAACTGAGTTCAAGGAACCTAGAGGAGCGTGAGTCATGTACTCAGCCGCACGACGTGCTTGCCAAGGTTGAATATCATTCTTGACTTTACTCAGATCCAAACCGTTAGGTCCACGTAGTGGCTCTAACCAAGGACCTTGGAAATCCCAGAACCGCATGGTTTCACCACCGAAGATGATTTCTCCAGAAGGAGAACGCATGAGGTATTTACCTAGACCAGTCGGACCTTGAGCAGTTGCGATGTTCGCACCCAAACGTTGGTCGCGGATCAAGAAGGTCAATGCTTGTGCTTGAGAAGCTTCAGGGCCAGTAGGACCGAAGAATTCACTAGGATAAACAGTGTTGTTATACCAAACCATAATCGACGCAACAAACGCCATCAAGGATACAGCAGCTAAACTGTAAGATAGGTAAGCTTCACCAGACCAGACGAGTGCCCGACGTGCCCAACCAAAAGGTTTGGTCAGAATATGCCAGATCCCACCACCGATACATAGTAAAGCAACCCAAATGTGTCCGCCAACAACATCTTCTAAGTTATTAACACTAATGATCCAGCCTTCGCCACCGAAGGGAGCCTTCAGTAAATAACCAAAGATAATTGCTGGGTTGAGAGTAGGATTGGTAATGATGCGAACATCCCCACCACCTGGTGCCCAGGTATCATACAAACCGCCAACGAACATCGCTTTAATGACTAACAGTAATGCACCACAACCCAGAATTACGAGGTGGAAGCCCAGAATCGAAGTCATTTTGTCCTTGTCTCTCCAGTCATAACCGAAGAAAGAAGAATACTGTTCTAGTGTGTCAGGGCCGCGTAGTGCATGGTAAAGACCACCAACACCCAATACCGCAGAGGAAATTAGGTGTAAAACACCGACGACAAAGTAAGGAAATGTATCAACGATTTCGCCACCAGGACCAACACCCCAACCTTGGGTAGCCAAGTGAGAAAGTAAAATGATACCTTGTTCGTACATCGGTTTTTCGGGTACGAAGTGAGCCACCTCAAACAGGCACATGGCTCCAGCCCAAAAGACAATCAAACCAGCGTGGGCGACGTGTGCACCCAACAGCTTACCAGACAGATTGATCAGACGCGCATTTCCAGACCACCAGGCGAACCCAGATGATTCTTGATCGCGTCCACCACCCGAAACCATTGTAGTATTAAAGGGCGTTTCCACTCTTGCAGTACCTCGATCGATGAACTATGTGTAAAATACGAAGTGAACTACCTACATTCATTGCCTAAGCCATAAATATCGGCTTCCCCATTCACTAGGAACAGCCGCTAGAACTAAATAGATCTGTTGGTCTTACATTCCCTCCAAGGGCAGAAGTCCTGGTTCCCAAGACCTAAATTTTTTCTGGCGATCTTTACCTATGAGCTTGGTTTTCGCTTGCGGTATCGATCGGCAAGAGATGTAGATTAAAAACATCGGAAGATAAGTTGATTGTACAATTATCTTCCGATGTTTCCAAGCTTTTAGAGTGCGTTACCACGAGGTAATACTTCTTCTGGGAAGATGAATTGTTCGTGTGGTTGGTCTTGTGGAGCCATCCATGCGCGAATACCTTCATTGAGCAGAATATTCTTGGTGTAGAATGTTTCAAACTCAGGGTCTTCTGCCGCTCTCAATTCTTGAGATACAAAGTCATATGCACGCAAGTTTAGAGCTAAACCGACGATACCGATCGAACTCATCCACAATCCAGTCACAGGGACGAAGAGCATGAAAAAGTGCAACCAACGTTTGTTGGAGAAAGCTACACCGAAAATCTGCGACCAGAAACGGTTTGCAGTTACCATCGAGTAGGTTTCTTCAGCTTGAGTAGGGTCGAACGCACGGAATGTGTTCGATGATTCACCGTCGCCATCTTCAAACAGAGTGTTTTCTACAGTCGCACCGTGAATCGCACACAGTAGCGCACCGCCAAGAATCCCAGCAACACCCATCATGTGGAAAGGGTTGAGAGTCCAGTTGTGGAAACCTTGTAAGAATAGGATAAAACGGAAGATTGCGGCTACTCCAAAAGAAGGTGCGAAGAACCAACCAGATTGACCCAATGGGTAAATCAGGAAGACGCTGACGAACACTGCGATTGGACCAGAAAAAGCTAATGCATTATAAGGACGAATCCCTACTAGGCGAGAGATTTCAAATTGACGTAACATGAAGCCGATCAAACCAAACGCGCCGTGAAGAGCAACAAATGCCCACAGACCGCCTAGTTGACACCAGCGAGTAAAGTCGCCTTGTGCTTCAGGTCCCCATAGCAGCATCAAGGAGTGACCTACGCTGTTAGGAGGAGTGGAAAGAGCTGCGGTCAAGAAGTTACAACCTTCAAGGTAACTAGAAGCCAAACCGTGACTGTACCAGGATGTAACGAATGTGGTACCAGTCATCCAGCCGCCGAGTGCCATGAACGCACAAGGGAATAGTAAGACACCAGACCAACCTACGAACACGAATCGATCTTTTTTTAGCCAGTCGTCTACGACATCAAAGATGCCTCTATCGACCTGCTGGTTGCCAACTGCAATAGTCATTGTGCAGTAAATCTCCAGATATTATGAGGACATTATAGTGGGAACTGAATTTACGTAGCTTAAATACGTAGTCAGCACGCCAATTGTTAACTGGTTTATTAAATCAGTTTACGTTTCTTCACTTAGTCTAATAGAATTGTGTCGAAATGGCGAGGATCTTTAGATTTTCTTCGCTAATATCTCATATTTTGCCGATAAATAACCCTTTCGACTCTCATCTCACCAAAGTTTATGAGTATTTATACTTACTATCTGTCCGATCGACCAAAGATCTTGAGGGGAAATAGCAATATTCGATCCGACTGCTGCTCAGAGAGTTCGATCTTTACTCCTTACCCAAATTCTACCAGTCACTATCCACTAAATTATCGATCGTTTACAATTAGGATGCTTACCACAATCTTCTCCATATATGTACGTCATCGAAATCCTGCTCAAAAATACGGCAATGCCCATGTCAGTGCAACGCAAGACTGTCGAAGAGGCTAACACCGTTTACCAACAGGTTTTGGAAGCAACCAAGTCTAACGATCGCTCTTTGCTAGAATTATCATGCGATCGCCAGCCAGAAAAGAAAATCGCTGTGATGACCGATTCGATCGTTGCCGCTCAAATGTATGAAAAATCTGGTGCGGCGGCCTCAGGTAAAACGCCTGGGTTTGTCTCCTTCGCTGAAATCGCCAGCTAAAACTCACCTAGCAAAGGTCTCCTCTACTCCATCTTTTGTAGCGCGATCGGCAGCCTTAAAATACTATGACTGAATCCTTACCACTATCATTACCAGCGATCGAGGTAAAGGATCTTTCCTTTGCGTGGAAATCTGGGCAAACTATCCTTGATGGTTGCTCTCTATCAGTGCCACGCGGCGAATTTTGGATGCTACTGGGCACCAATGGTAGCGGTAAATCGACATTATTGCGGCTGATCGCTGGATTACTCACTCCTCAAGTCGGCACGATCGATATTCATGGCGGTTTGGGAATTGTGTTCCAAAATCCCGATTATCAGTTGGTGATGCCGACTGTCGGTGCTGATGTCGCTTTTGGATTAGTTGCCGAACGACTTACTCCTAACCAAGTGCGTCATCGTGTCGCTGAAGCTCTAACTGCTGTTAACCTAATCGATCTGATCCGTCGTCCCATTTACGCGCTCAGTGGCGGTCAAAAGCAGCGTGTCGCGATCGCTGGAGCGATCGCTAGACAAATTGAGACAATCTTATTTGATGAGCCAACAGCCTTGCTAGACCCTGATGCTCAACTAGATCTCGTCGCCCGAGTCCGTGAACTCGTCAAAAGTCGTGGATTGACTGCACTCTGGGTCACCCATCGGCTCGAAGAATTAGACTATTGTGATGGAGCATTTCTGATCGAACATGGTAAGTTGGTCGATCGAGGCAATCCAGATCGAATGCGCCAAAGATTAATGAAACAAATAGATACATAGGTAACTAGGAACTAAGGCATCAGGTCGATTATTCTCTCATGTTTGATCTCCCCACCCCCTTCCCACTTATCCCACAACTTGCTAGTATTAAAAAGGCATATATAAAATTTTATTAAGAAGGTTGTAATTTGAATCATGCCTCCCTCACGAAAACAAGCTGTGTTACTCGTTGACGGCTACAACGTGATTGGAGCCTGGACAGACATCCACGACCGACACACCAGTAACAATCCGCTCCAATCAGGATCGAGAGAAGACCTCGAAGCAGCCCGATCGAAATTAGTTGAAGCCCTAATCAACTACAGTGTGTTTGAGGACTACCAGACAAAAATAGTTTTCGATGCTTATAGTAGGGATGTTCCTGCTTATTGTGAGACAATTACGCCAAACCTCTCGATTCATTACAGTGACTTTCTCGAAACTGCCGATACATATATCGAGAAGTTCTGTGCAGCATTTCGCCACGATTTACAGTACTCAGCGTCTAGACTAATTGTCGCCACATCCGACCGCGCCCAGCAATTGACAGCAATCGGGTTTGGTGCTGAATGGATTTCCTCCTTGCAACTAATTTCGGATGTCGATTTCAGTGCCAAACGTTCCAAGCGCAGACATCGCCCTCAAAAACAATCCTCTAAACGTTTTCTATTCAACTCCCTCGATGCCAAAGTCCAAGCTCGGCTATCAGCACTCCGTCACGGCATACCCTTCGAGGATACTTGACCATCGCCCGTCAGCATAGACCAATTTAACTATCCCACCACAAGGTAAATCGTTAATTCGCAATTGGGGTTCACCCGTTAAGGCAGCTACAATGCCTAGTATAGAGCCTTTGTGGGCGATCGCTAAAACGTTTTCATGATTGGCTTGTACCAATTCATGTGCTATCATACGGGTACGCAGATCTAGTTCCTCAAGAGTTTCAGGATAGCAAGGCAAAACTAGAGATTGATAAACAGCATTAACGTTTGGATAGTCATTTACTAATTCATCGATGGGAGTAGTCTCTGGAAACTCCGAAGTCCAATCTTGACATAGCCACTCACACAAGCCCCATTCCAACTGGATCGGTAAGTGGAGTAATCTAGCTAGCGGATCTGCTGTTTGAATTGTCCGGAGAAAAGGAGACGTAATAATTCGATCGAGCGGGATTTGACTAAACTCCATCGCTAATGAAATGGCTCGATCGAATCCCTGAGGCGAAAGCGGCGGATCGTAACGGTAGAGAGCAGTGTCAAACCATTCTGGCTGAATAAAGTCCAATCGTTCGGCATGGCGTATTAGCCAAAGTGTCTGTATCAACTTTAAATATCTCCAAGTTGTGCTGTGGATCGCAAGGATATAAATAGATAGTAACCATGATGAGAGTGAGAACAGATTGGTGAGGGCGGTTATTTGGGAGGATTTGGGTGTAAATACCGATCCGCTATCCGCTTGAAATGTTCAAAGTCCTTACTGTCAGCCAATTAGCTGAGGATGAAAAAAGTTAGTCAGTAAATGTGTACAAATGTTAAAATTATTAGAGTGAATATAAAAACTAATTTAATAACCAAGCGCAATTAATGCTCACTACTGCAATAGCGATCGATATTTAACCTTCGATCTAATGATGTTCTCTGCTGGAGCAAACCTCCAGACCGCACATCGCACCTGTTGACTATAGAGCAAACCTTGCAATCGAGATTTTGCATCTACGTTCCCCCTACATTTTTTAGCCAGAGTCATGAAAACTGCTCAAGCATCAACCGATACTGTCCGTACCTACCTCCGTGAAATTGGGCGCGTACCTCTGCTCACCCACGAACAGGAAATCCTGTATGGTAAGCAGGTACAGCAGTTGGTGATCCTGATGGCGGTCAAAAATACTCTCATCGAAGAACTTGGCGTCGAACCAAGTTTAATTGAATGGGCAACTGCTGCCAACCTCGATCCACTCCAACTGCCAAAGACTGTTTCTGCCGGTGAGAATGCCAAACGCCGTATGGTAGAAGCTAATCTCCGATTGGTAGTGTCCGTCGCCAAAAAATATATCAAGCGAAACATCGATCTTTTGGATTTGATTCAAGAAGGGACAATCGGGATGCAGCGTGGAGTCGAAAAATTCGATCCTAGTAAAGGCTATCGTTTTTCTACCTATGCTTACTGGTGGATTCGCCAAGCAATTACTCGCGCTATTGCTGAGAAAGCGCGGGCGATTCGGCTACCTATCCACATCACCGAAAAACTTAACAAGATCAAAAAAGCCCAACGTGCTCTTGCCCAACAATTTGGACGAGCAGCGACAATTAATGAGTTAGCAGCAGAACTAGAGTTAACGTCCAAACAGGTTCGGGAGTATCTAGAGCGCGCGCGTCAACCACTATCACTCGATTTACGGGTAGGTGACAACCAAGACACCGAGCTGGGAGATTTATTGGAAGATCCTGGCATATCCCCAGAGGAGTACGTTACCAACTCATCACTTCAAGTAGACTTAGAGCGGATGATGTCCGAACTCACCCCCCAGCAACAACAAGTACTCACCCTCCGGTTTGGATTGAAAGATACTCAACCGCTCACCCTTGCTAAAATCGGTGACTTGCTCAACATCAGCCGCGAACGAGTACGTCAAATCGAGCGTGAAGCAATCGCCAAACTCCGCAAACGCAAAGCAGATATCGGTGAATATCTGGCTTCATAGAGATTTTTAAGTCCGTAGCAGCGGGCTTTTTTTACGTTGGCATTCGATTGCGTTTGGAGGGGGGTTAGTGCTAAAAATTATTAAAATACCCCCACCTCGAGATCGCGAATCCGCCCAACGCTGCCAGAATTTAAGTCTGGTGGCGTTGGGCGGATTTTTGGCTAATATTGTAGACAGATAGCGCGAATCTTGAACATCAACAAAGCCCCTACCGATCTAAATATTTTTTGGGATTGAATTGTGAAATTAGAACTACCCCACAAACGAGTTGGTGTCGCGGTAATCTGGAATCAATCTGGGCAAATTCTAATCGACAAGCGAAAGCTTGAGGGGGCAATGGGAGGACTATGGGAATTTCCAGGTGGTAAAATCGAAGCAGGGGAAACGGTAGTTGATTGTATCGTGCGGGAGATTCGGGAGGAATTAGCCATCGAAATAACAGTCGGCAAGCATTTGATATCGATCGATCGCACCTACCCGACATTTCAGATTACACTAATCGTCCATCACTGTCAGTATATCGGTGGAATTCCCCAACCGCTCGAATCTGATGAAATCCGCTGGGTGAGGATCGGCGATTTGGACAAGTACCAATTTCCAGCAGCTAACATGGCAATTATCAATGCAATTGGGTTAGGGGATAGAGGATAAAGTAGAGATTATTAGATGCTGGAGTCGATTGAATTCAGTCTGAGAATAAAATCCAAATCAAGATAATTCTTACATAATTTTTGCGGCTTTTAGACTCATCAGATCTCCGATCGTCTGGTTGATTATCAAATCGGTATTGCCCGATTAAGGTCTGACCCCCTAATTTTATACTAGAATTATCTCACCCTACAGCTATTTTACATCCCGATTCAATAACGCCATCGAATCTCCTGATAACATCACTGCGAGCGAGCGGGTAAAGCGATCGCGATCTTATACCGGATCGAAAATCATCCAATCTTGAATATTTGTAGTCTTGAATACTGACTCAGCCCGATCGATTTTATGAGATTGGGGAACATTCCTACTGTAACTTTATATTCTAACACCATCCTAAATATCTAATTGTGACTGATTACTATCGATCGTCAATTATTATCTATTTTCTTACTGACGGTATCTAAAATTAGTCTTTATGAATTATGTTTATTCGAGTTCTATCCCGTTAGTTTCCTTAATAAATAAGCCACCGAAAAAGCTTAGTATAGGTGCTAATATTTGCACTTCGGTCGCGGTTAGTCCCAAACATTCAAAATTGGCAATCTACTGTACTGCTATGGCGATCGATCGAGCGGTACAGTAGATTGCCATCGAAGCTTGGGTCACAAATATGGCATATTTAAAGGTACACAACCCATTTGAGATCTTTTAGGCGATCGATTCTCCCGTAGCTTGACTAATATCGATGATTGAGCTGCCGACTTAGCAA
>Ga0105053_10008212_pt1 | contig 13653 bp, 12 predicted proteins | sample BON01_FD_78093 | JGI IMG/M metagenome (GOLD analysis project Ga0105053, IMG submission 78093) | Freshwater microbial communities from Lake Bonney liftoff mats and glacier meltwater in Antarctica - BON-01 | ecosystem: Environmental > Aquatic > Freshwater > Ice > Glacier meltwater | place: Lake...
CCGCTCGAAAGCGGACGCGACAAGCAAGCACCGCAGCCGATGGGTTAGGGGTTTTCGGGCGAGGTGAATCCAGTCCGAATCAGGAGAAAGGGTATCAATTCCCTTTCCTGTTCCGGTTTTCCTAAGAATCACCCAAACCCTGTAGCCAGCAGCATTCAGCACGAAGCGTCATCCGCCGAAGTCAGGTGCTCTGAGGTTGGGGAATCGCCGAGTGGAAGGTGATTCCTGGCGCTAGAGTTTGTCGAGGGCCATGGACGCGAGATTTAAAACGAGGAAGAATCCGCACATGTCGGTGCAGGTTGTTAGGATGGGGCCGGAGGCGAGGGCCGGGTCGGCCTTGAAGCGTTTCAAGACGAGGGGAATCAAGCCGCCGAGGAGGACCGAGAGAATGGTGTTGAGGGTAAGGGCGGAGCCAATCACCAGTCCCAGGAAGAGGCTGTCTTTCCAGACTGCGGCGATGGTTCCGAGGACAATGCCGAGGACGATTCCGTTGGTGATGCCGAGCAGGCCTTCTTTGATGAGGACGCGGAGGTAGTCACGGGGTTGGATGACTCCGAGGGTGAGTTCGCGGATGCTCACGGCGACGGCCTGGTTGCCGGAACAACCGCTCATGTCGGAGACCATGGGGAGAAAAATGGCGAGAGCGATGACGGCTTGCAGGGTGTCTTCGTAGGAGGCGATGACGCTTGCGGCGAGAAGGTTGAGAAGGATATTGGGTCCCAGCCAGGCCAGGCGGCGCGTGCAGCGGTGGCGCAGGGGCATGGAGCGGAGTTCCTCACCGCCGACAATACCGGCGGCTTTGAGGTAGTCTTCGGTGCGGTTTTCGGTGAGGGCTTCATCGACCGAGCGCCGCGAGACCACGCCGCGCAGGCGACCTTCATTATCGACGGCTGGGAAGCCGAAGTAGTCTTTTTTTTCGAAGAGGTCTTCCAGTTCATCGAGCTTGGTGAGGACCGACACCGACATGGGGTCGGGGCGCATGAGTTGCTCGATCGGGGTGGCGCGTCTGCCGAGGACAAGGCCGCGGAGGCTGAGAACGCCCTTGAGGTGCTTTTGGCCATCGACCACATAGAAATATTGGACGTCGGCGTCGGTGTATTCCTCGGAGTTGACTTCGAGGTCGGCGAGGACGTCACGGACGGTCGCTTCCATCGGGAAAGAGAGGACTTGATCGGACATCAAGCCGCCGGCGCTGTCCCAAGGGTAGCTGGCGCGTTCGCGAAGGTCGTTGGATTCCTCCTTGTCGTCAATCTGGGCGAGGATGGCCTCGGAGTCTTCGCTATCGAGTTCGCGGAGAAGGTCGCCACTAATCTCGGCATCCATTTCCTCGACCACATCAGCGGCGATGTTGGCGGGGAGTTCTTCGAGGAGTTCGATTGCTTGAACCTCGGCGAGGTTCTCGAGGAGCTCGGCCGTTTCATCAGGCGGGAGAAGTTCGCAAAGTTTTTCCCGGGCTTTGAGATCGAGCTGCGAAATGATGCGGCGTTGATCATCCGCCGGGGCGGGATTGATGATCGCCCGGGCGGCTTCGAGATCGCCTTTTTCGATCGCTTCGGCCAAGCGTTTGTAGCGAGGTAACTCTTCTACTTCGGTATCTGGTTCTGCCTCGCTCATGAGTCGTCGGTTTGAGAGATTTCTTCGGTGAAGGGATCGTAGGGAACGGGGTGGTCATCCAGTTCGGCGTTGATGTCGGGCAGGGCCTGGTTGGCGGCAGCCATCTGACCACGAACCTGTGCGAGATCGTCAAAGATGGCGATGTGGAAAAGGGCGTCGCCTTCGTCGGCAAGGCCCTCGTTGGTGCGTCCGATGATCACTCCCTGACGGGCGGCCAGAATGGGGGTTTCCGGACCACCGAAGGGGTCGGCAACAAAGCCGAGGGTGTCATTGACCTCGACGGTTTTTCCGAGGGCGACGAGGGGGGTGAAAAGGCCTCCCAGGGGAGCGCGTTCCCAGTAACTTTTTTTGCTGGTGATGGTATTTTTGCGGGTGGAGCGGGTTCCTCCCCGTTTGGTCGGGAGGAGTTGCATGTGTCTCATGACCGCAAGGATGCCCTGGAGTCCGTGGCGGATGGAGGGAGCATCGAGCCGAAGGGCCTCGCCGCTTTCGAAAAGGATGATGGGCTTGTGGCCTTCGAAGCAAGTGGAGCGAAGGGACTGGGTGCGAACGGGTGCTTGCAGGATGACGGGTGCCCGAAAAGCGAGGCCGAGTTCGAAGGATTTTTTGTCGCCGGCGGTGACGCGAACTTGCGAGAGGTTGGGGCGGTTGACGGCACCGGTATGAAGGTCGATGACGGCATCGCAGCGTGGGATGAGCTGGTCACTCATCACCCGGGCGATTCGCGCCCCGAGAGATCCGGTGGATGACCCGGGAAAGAGACGGTTGAGGTCGCGTCGATCCGGGAGGTAGCGCGAGCGGTTGAGGAAGGCGGGAACGTTGACGATGGGAACGGCCAGAAGGGAGCCGCGCATGCGATTGAGCGAGCTGATCTTGAGAAGCCGGCGGATGATTTCAGTCCCATTGATTTCGTCACCGTGCACACAAGCGGTGACGAGAAGGGTGGGGCCGGGCAAGCGTCCGTGGATGACCCCAAGGGTCAGTTCGACGGGCGTGTTGTTGGTGAATTTGCCGACGGGCAGATTCACCAGTGCGCGGCTTCCCGCAGCGATGGTGTGGCCTTCAATTTCAAAGGGTGGTCGTTTCGAGCCGCGTGCGGGCATCTAGCCTTTTCCTTTCGTGATGGTTGTTCCGCCGGGAGCGTTTTTCTCGATGAATTCGATGATAGTTCCGGCGACGTCTTTTTTGGTAGCGGTTTCGATGCCTTCCAGTCCGGGTGAGGAATTGACTTCCATGACGACGGGGCCGCTGTTGGAGCGGAGGAGGTCAACGCCGGCCACATTGAGGCCCATGACCTTGGCGGCGAGGACGGCGGTGGTGCGTTCGACGGGAGAGATCTTCACGAGGGTGGCGTTGCCACCGCGGTGCAGATTGGAGCGGAATTCGCCTTCGGCGCCCTGGCGTTTCATCGCTGCGACGACCTTGCCTCCGACGACGAAGCAACGAATGTCGGCTCCGCCGGCTTCTTTGACGAATTGTTGGACGAGGATGTTGGCATTGAGTCCGCGGAAGGCCTCGATGACGGACTCGGCAGCCTTGCGGGTCTCGGCGAGCACGACGCCGACACCCTGGGTGCCTTCGAGAAGCTTGATGACGACGGGGGCGCCGCCGCAGAGTTGGATCAGCGAACCGGTGGCTTTGGTATCGTGGGCGAAGGTGGTGACGGGAAGTCCGACGCCTTTGCGTGAGAGGAGTTGAAGAGATCTCAGTTTGTCCCGCGATCTTGAGATGGCCACGGACTCGTTGACGGAATAGGTGCCCATCATTTCGAACTGGCGAACGACGGCGGTGCCGAAAAATGTATGGGAAGCTCCGATGCGGGGGATGACGGCGTCGAAATCATTGAGCTCGCGGTCACCGATGAAGATGGAGGGTTTGTGCGAGGCGATGTTCATGTAGCAGCGCACGTAGTCGATGACTTCGACTTCATGGTCGCGTTTCTTGGCAGCCTCGACGAGGCGGCTGGTGGAGTAGAGATTTTTATTTCGAGAGAGAACGGCAATTTTCATGATTTTTTTGATCTGGGCTTGGATTTGGTCAGATAAGACTTGGAGCAGTCGATGACGGCGCGTTGGGCCATTGCGGTGCGACCAAGGAGCATGCGGAATTTCATATTTTCGCGATTGGAAAGGCTCACTTCGATGGGCCAGGATTGGCTGCCAATGTGCATGTTGGTCCGGATGAAGGGGCGTTTTTCTTCGTGTCCACCCGAGTCGCGCACGATGCGGTAGTCGCTCACCTCGGCTTCGGCATGGGTTTCGACTTCATCGTGCCTCTTGATGGGGTGGACGGTGAAGCGGACCCAATCGACTTCGTCCTTTTGGAAGATTTCGTATGCGGCGGTGTGCAGGCAGGAGGTGCGGGCGCCGCTATCGATCTTGGCTTTGATGGCGGTGATTCCCAGTTCTGGAAGGGCGACCCATTCCCGCCATCCGATGGTGAGAAGGTCTTGAGATTGGGGCGTCATTGATCAGGAGCAGGTGGTTTGTTCGCTGCAAAGTCGACCTGGCCCGTGCTTCGAGCTGCAAGGTTTTCCCAGCAGGAATAGCGATTTCTTGGGAATACGGTGATCGAAGCGAGGGGCGAGTCGAGCCAAAAAGTAAAATGAGGCAATCTTGCTAAGATCGAGGGGATGAGCTTGCTTTGGCTGGCAATTCTTCGGGGAACTCCTTGGCCGGGGGAACCGACCCGGGAAGGAGCGACGCCTCATCCCTGGTGGGTGGTGCCGGGCCATGCACGCCGGTGGTGCGAGTCGATTTGAGGATTTGGGTCCAGTTATGACACCACGATGGCTTTGTCCTCCTTGTGGGTGAGGACTCCGATGTCGGCAACGATGTGGGCCCCGTTGGCGAGGAGGATGTCCTGGGCATCGTGGAGGTGATCCGGATGGACCGCAAGGAGCAGGCCGCCGGAGGTCTGGGCATCGGCGAGAAGGATTTGAAGCTCCTCGGAAATGTCCTTGGCGAAGGTCGTGAAAACCTTGGCGAGTTCGAGGTTCTTGCGGGAGCCGCCGGGAACGCAGCCTTGCTTGATGAACCCGAGAACGTCGTGATCGATCGCGGGGATGGCGTGGGCGTCGATGCGGGCGGTGACTCTGGACTCACGGCACATGTGGCTGAGGTGTCCGAGGAGACCAAAGCCGGTAACGTCGGTTCCGGCGCGGGTGAGTCCGACGGAAGCGAGGGCCGATCCGGCGGTGTTGAGGGCGGCCATTTCCCTGGCGGCCTTGGCGGCGAGGGCGGGGGAGGCGAGGCCTTTCTTGATCGCAGTGGAGATGATGCCGGTGCCGAGAGGTTTTGTGAGGAGGAGGTGGTCGCCCGCCTTGGCGCCGGCATTGGAAATGACACGGTGTGGATTGACGAGTCCGGTCACGGAGAGTCCGTAGAGGGGCTCGGGGTTTTGCACGGTGTGTCCACCGGCGAGAGCACAGCCGGCTTCCGCGACCTTGTCGGCTCCGCCTCGCAGAATCTGATTGATGGTGTCGAGCGAGAGAAGATCGGTCGGCATCGCGACGATATTCATCGCGGTGATGGGCCTTCCACCCATGGCGTAGACGTCGGAGAGAGAGTTGGCAGCCGCGATTTGCCCGAAGAGATAGGGATCATCGACGACGGGGGTGAAGAAATCGAGGGTCTGGACCAGGGCCAGATCCGCAGTAATCCGGTAAACGGCGGCATCGTCGGAACTGGCGGATCCGATGAGGAGATTGGGGTCCTGAATATTGGTGAGGCCACGCAAGACTTGCGTGAGTTCGGCTTGGCCGAGCTTGGAGGCTCACCCTCCGCAGGACGCCATTTCGGTCAGGCGTTTGATATCTTCGCGACTCATAGAAAGGGACGTTAGCCCATCGGGAGGATTTTAAAACTCTTTCCCGGTTTTCAAGGGGGGAAAGTGGGTGTTATCTTGCACGCACGATGGCTGAGAAACCTGATCCCTATTCCCTTGAAGGCGTGAGAAATCGCGAAAAACCAGGATTTCCCTGGTGGACGATCTTATTTGGGTTGGCGGCCCTAGGGTTGGGAGTGCTCATCTTTTCGCCCTATCCCGAGAAGATTCGACGGAAAGCAGGTCTTTCCGAAGAGCGGTCCGCTTCCAAACCACCGAAGCCCGAGGTGGTTGTCGAGGAAAGGATTGTTGAAAAAACGGTCGAGAAAACGGTCAAGGTTCCGCCGCCTTATTATCAGGCGAAGTCGGGATCGCAGATTGCCAAGACTTCGAAAGGCTACGATTTCAGGGCAACCTTTAAAGAGCTGCCGGGAACATTGGCCTCGGCAGAACGGGTCACCGAAGGAAGTTATGAGGCGACAATCACGGTGACGGTGAAACGCCCCCGGGCGGCCAGCACGCTGGCAGAATTGCAGGAGGTAAATCCCGAGCTCGAGAAGATTCTTCCGGGGCTTCCCGATCTCTTGAAACAGTCCAAGGTATCGCCATTTTTTGGAAAGCTCTACGCGAACAAAGCGGCTCGCTTGAAATCCGAGGCCTACCAGTTGGATGACTTGCTGACCAAGCACAACTACTACGATTGCCAGACCATGCTGGAGATGGATCACCCGGCCTCGAAGCGGAAGGTCTTCCTTTTTCAAGCGGATATGGACGTCGTGTCCGATGGTTCGGATGGCGACCGGCTGGCGGCCATGCCCGAGAAAATTGTCAACTCGAGCTACTATCAGCCCTTTACGAGTTACGGGTGGCAGAAGACCGGGAAGGTGGAAAATCCCATGATCGCGGGATGGCGGAAGAAGGTGGCTGACGAGAAGGCCAAGGCGACTCCATCGACCTCCGAGATCCAGCGTCTTGAGCGAGGGATCGAGGATATGAAGAGGCGGAGTTTTCTGATTGCGGACTACGATCCTTTCATCGTGATTCCGGTTGATATGATTGCTGACCGGGACAGTCCCTACGGGCCGAATGTCGGGGATTATGTTGTCGTGATTCACGGGGAGAGGATTTTTCCGGCGATCGTCGGGGATGGGGGGCCGACTTTCAAGGTGGGCGAGGGGAGTCTGCGTCTAGCGAAAGAGGTTAATCCCAAGGCGTCTTCCTACAGTCGTCCGGTGTCAGAAGTGAGCGTGACTTATCTCGTGTTCCCGAGGAGTTCGGGGAAGTGGAAGGCCCCAAACTATGAAGATTGGCGGAGTGAGTGCGAGAAGTTGTTAGGGGAAGTGGGCGGATTGGGGGAAGGGTATTTTCTACATCAATGGGAGAACACCTTGCCCGAGCCTGCGGTGGTTGAACCGGTTGAGGTGGTTGAGCCGGGGCAGGAGGGCCCCTGAACGGGGTCCCGACACGAGTGATTAGAGGTCCCGGCCAAGGCTTTCGAGGGGAGCGGCAAACCGCAAATTAGCGCGAATCTTTTCCACTTTTGAGGTAATTTTCATCGACCTTTCAGGACCAGATAGTTCCGGACATCCTTGTTGAGGAATGAACGGCGGGAGAAGCCTCCTCCACTGACCGAGCCGGAGACCCAGAGGTCGCTGGATCTGCCGCCATCGAGGTTGAGGGCATAGGCGATTTTCAGCCCGGATAGGGGTTGGCTTTTGAGAGCCCCGGAGAGGCTTTTTAAACTCGCTGAATGGGCGTAACCCAATGCGAAGTGATCGCGTCCGTCCCAGAGGAGGAATGATCGCGGTCTTTGGTCTTCGTCGGACAGCCCGGTGAGCGTTTCGCCGGCCCAGAGAAGCCGAGGGCCGGATTGAAGTAATTCCGGCGGGTTGGGTTGGGTCTTTAAAAATTCTGTTCTGCCAAGGAGGCTGGCCTTTGGCCCAATGAAAAATCCGGTGCCGAGAAACGAAGCTCGATTAATGCTTCCTTTCTTACGGCCTTTGCTGATGACCAGGCCCAGGGGATTTCCCACGGGAGTGAAGAAGCCGCCATTGATGGCGGCCAGGTGTCCCCGTCCGGCATCTTCGGCCCGGTCATATTCCGAACCCGGTCCGCCGGGTTGGTCGATGACGATGAGGTCGTGATCGCGCCGATCAAACGTGACGATGCTGAATTCGATTCCCTGCGCGGTGACATGGCGGGCTTTGAGCGGATGCCTTGGGCCTTCTATCGTGGCAGCCGGGACTGGTCTTGCAGGCTCTGCGGACACGATGATCTCCGGAGCAGGGGCTTGAGATTGGGACGGAAGGACCACGGGGCGGGGAGACCTTGGTGGCTGACTCGGAGCGCAGTTGCTCAAGAGGCCCAGAGCGAAGGCAGCTGTTACAAGGAAGGTCAGATTCATCGGGATTTACTTTTGGGCACTTCCGAGAAGGGTCTGGAAGTGCGGTGGGATGTCTTCGCGATCGACGATGGCGGTTTCGATGTCCTGGAAGCCGGCATTGGAAATCATGTCGGCTAATTCGACTTCGGAAAACCCCAGCCAGGTATCATAGTAGAGATCGCGGGCTCGTTCAAAGGAGTGCAGATGGAGATCGAGAACAATCAAGCGTCCACCGGGTTTGAGGATGCGGTGGGCTTCGTCCAAAGCCCTGGGAGGATGGACCGCGTGGTGAAGCGCTTGGGAAAAAATGGCGAGATCGACAGTTTCCGAATCGATGGGAGGAGACTCGATATCGCCGAGTCGATATTCCAGGTTTGAGAGTTTGTGCTCTTTGGCGAGCGCTTGCCCGAACTCGACCATTTTTTCGGAATTGTCGACCGCGATGACTTTTTGGGCGCGTTGGGCGATGAGTTGGGAGAGAGTTCCTTCCCCGGCCCCGAGGTCGGCGACGACCTTGTAGTTCAGGATTTTGAGCATCGCTTCAGCGAGACCCTTCCAGGATCGCCCGGGAACATATTCACGACCAAATTTTCCGGCGAGGTCATCGAAGTAGGCCCTGACGTGGTCTTTCCGTTTTCTGAGAATGTGTCGAAGGGAGGCTGAGTCCTTTTCCATTTCGGGAAGCTCGAAACCGGCGTCGCGGACGATTGATCCCAGTTCTTTGGGAATCTTGGCGGAGTAAATATTGTTTTTTCCGGAGCGTTGATCTCCGACCAGGTCCTCTTTTTTGAGCTGCGAAAGCTGGGTTGAAATGCGCGATTGCCCCATTCCAAGGATTTGTTGGAGCTCTGCGACCGAGAGGGACTCCTGGTTTAGGAGGAGCAAAATGCGCAGCCTCGTCGGGTCTGCGATCATTTTCAACGAATTGAGAATTGACGCCATAGCTAGAGAGTTTTAAACGACGCATCAACGCATCGCGATTTAACGATATAAAAAACTCCACCCATGAACAAATCATTCATTTTTTCCTCCGAGTCGGTTGGTGAAGGCCATCCTGACAAAGTTTGTGATACCATCTCAGACGCCATCCTCGACGCCTGCCTCACCGTTGACAAGAACAGCCGTGTCGCTTGTGAGACCTTTGTAAAGTCCAACCTGGTCGTGATCGGTGGCGAGATCACCATTCCCAAGATCGGCCAAAAGCCCATCAGTGCCGTGATCAACGTGGAAGGCGTCGTTCGTGAGGCCATCCGCGAGATCGGCTACACCAACAGGGACGACATTTTCCACGCCGACAGTGTCTTCATTAATAACTACCTCACGGTTCAGTCTCCGGACATCGCGCAGGGTGTGGACGCCGCCAAGGCCAAGGGGAAGAAAACAGAGGAGCAAGGGGCTGGTGACCAGGGGATTATGTTCGGCTATGCTTGTGACGAGACTCCCGAGCTGATGCCTTCGCCCATCATGTTTGCGCACCGTCTGGGTCGCGAACTGACCAAGATCCGCAAAGCGGGTCGTCAGGCCAAGTGGCTCCGTCCGGATGCCAAAAGCCAGGTGGCGGTCGAGTATGTTGATGGCAGGCCGACCCGGATTGTGAACGTAGTGATTTCCACCCAGCACGCTGCTGATGTGGATCACGCGACGATCGAAAAATTCTGTATTGAGAAGGTCATTAAAAAAATTCTTCCCAAGAAAATGCTCACTAAGGATACCGAGTATCTCATTAATCCGACCGGGCAGTTTGTGATCGGGGGTCCGCAGGGTGACTCCGGTCTCACCGGTCGTAAAATCATCGTGGATACCTACGGTGGTTGGGGGCGTCATGGTGGTGGAGCCTTTTCGGGCAAAGATCCCTCAAAAGTGGATCGCTCGGCCGCTTACATGGGACGTTGGGTTGCCAAGAATGTCGTGGCCGCCGGGCTTGCTTCAATTTGCGAAATCCAATTTGCGTACGCGATTGGTCACCCCGAGCCCTTGAGCATCAACATCGATACCTTCGATACCGGCGATGATGCCAAGATCCTTGCCGCCGTGAAGGAGGTCTTCTCCTTTAAGCCTGCTGAAATCGTGAAGCAGCTCAACCTTCTCCGTCCAATTTACTCTGCCTCTACGAACTACGGTCATTTCGGAAAAGAAGACGCCGATCTTCCGTGGGAGCAAATCAACAAGGTTGCCGCACTAAAGAAGGCGTATCAGTAAAAAGTTGGCAGTTATGAAAGTTTCATCATTCGAAAAGCTCGAGGTTTGGAAACGGGGCTGCCGACAAGCGTTGGCGGTTGATGAAGCATCTAAAGATTCCAGGGATTTTGGCCTGAAAAGCCAAATGGAACGAGCCGCAGTTTCGGTCCCATCAAATACGAAGACAGCGTTATCTTGCCAAAGAACTTGGAATTATTCAGGCAGCCACGCCCCTGATCAAGGAAGCCAAAGAAATTCCCGTAATGCTCCAAGGCTTGATCACAGCACTTCGCAAAAAACGGTGAACGGGTTACGGCCAACTGAAAACTCCCCCCACTCCCCTAAAAATTCTTAAAACAAAAAACTCATGAGTACAGATTACAAAGTAAAAGACATCGGCCTTGCCGATTATGGCCGCAAGGAGCTCGATGTGGCCGAGCACGAAATGCCGGGCCTGATGGCCACACGCGAAAAGTATGGTCCTTCCGCTCCGCTTCAAGACGTTCGCGTCATGGGCTCGCTTCACATGACCATTCAGACCGCTGTCCTCATGGAGACTCTCCGTGCTGTCGGTGCGAATGTCCGCTGGTGTTCCTGCAACATCTTCTCCACCCAGGACCACGCCGCCGCCGCCATGGCCGAGGCCGGTTACCCTGTCTTTGCCTGGAAAGGCGAGACTCTTGAAGAATACTGGTGGTGTACTTGGCAGGCCCTCCGTTTCCCGAATCCCGCTGGCGGAAATCCACTCGGCCCGCAAATGATCGTGGACGATGGTGGCGATGCCACCCTTCTCATCCACAAGGGATACGAACTCGAAGACGGTTCCGATTGGGTCAATCAGCCCGCCTCCTCAACCGAAGAAGCGGTCATCAAGGATCTCCTCAAGCAGATCCACAAGGAGTTCCCCGGAATTTTCCACGAGTGGGTTCCCGAACTCAAGGGCGTCTCCGAAGAGACCACCACTGGTGTCCACCGTCTCTACCAGATGCAGCGCGATGGCAAACTTCTCTTCCCGGCGATCAACGTGAACGACTCGGTGACCAAGTCCAAGTTCGACAACCTCTACGGTTGCCGCGAGTCCCTCATCGATGGCATCAAGCGTGCCACCGACGTGATGATTTCCGGCAAAGTCGGTGTCGTCTGCGGATACGGTGATGTTGGCAAAGGTTGTGCCCAGGCCCTTCGTGGCCAGGGTGCCCAGGTGGTTGTGACCGAGGTTGATCCGATTTGTGCGCTCCAGGCGGCCATGGAAGGCTTCCGCGTTTTGACAGTTGAGGACACTCTGGGATGGGGCGACATCTATGTCACCACGACCGGCAACTTCAATATCATCCGTGCCGAGCACATGGAGAAGATGAAGGATCAGGCCATCGTTTGTAACATCGGTCACTTCGACAACGAAATCCAAATCGACAAGCTCGAAGCTCTCGACGGAATCTCCAAGCTCAACATCAAGCCGCAGGTCGACCAATACACCTTCAAGGAAGGGAACTGCATCTACATGCTGGCCGAAGGCCGTCTCGTGAACCTTGGCTGCGCCACCGGCCACCCGTCCTTCGTGATGAGCAATTCCTTCACCAACCAGACCCTCGCGCAGATTGCCCTCTGGGAGAGCAAGGATAGTCGTCCGATTGGCGTGGAAGTCCTCCCGAAGGAACTCGACGAGGAGGTCGCCAGACTTCACCTCGAGAAGATTGGAGCCAAGCTCACCAAGCTCACCAAAGAGCAGGCCGACTACATTGACGTGAACGTCGAGGGTCCTTACAAGCCCGCTCACTACCGTTACTAAGACGTCGCAGAGGCTTCAGCCTCTGATCTCAACCTCCAAAGCCCGCCCTCTTCGGAGTGCGGGCTTTTTCGTGGCTCGATGATGAACGCTGCGTGGGTTTGTTAGGGTTTGTTAGAGTTAAGCGGTCGACGTTGGAGCCAAGAAGGATCACTTGAAAGCCCCGCCCTCATCCCGCACATGGAGACGGATGTCGTTCTCCACTCCCCGGAGCGTCAGATCATGCTCGACTGCAAATTCTACGAGCAAGCCTTCAAATCAAAAGGAGAAGCCTCCCCCTGCTTCAACTCAAAGAATTCCGAACTCCCACATCGGTGAGGCTGCTATTATGGAGATCCCGCTACTTCTACCCGGAAAACAACATCCCCGGTCGTCCACGTGGTACCACCTCCTTGAAGGAGGCCGTTGATCACGTTGTCTGGATTACCACCGAAATTCAGTATTGCTCCTGCAGCTGAGAGATCAGTCGCGGTCGCCCCCAAGCTCAAGAGGGCTTGATCGTTTATGGGGTCGATCCCTTCTGCGGGCGTCGCGGTGGTGAGAAAGGCCTCAATCTCTTCGATGTGGAAGAAGTTGGCAGAGCCGTGAGTCGGATGAGTTCCACCATCTCCGGGAAGTGAACTCACCTCGATAAATCGGATAAGGCCAGCTTGCCCGGGGAGAGAAGCGGCAACGCTAATGAGTGCGGCGAGAGCGCTGAGAGCTCCCGAGGTGATAGGCTTGAGTGTGTTCATTGTATGATGTGTGTTTCAATTTTCTAGGGCATTTCCCCTATCAGCCTCCCCACGAGAGAAGTCAATAGGTGCTGGGATGTTTCGTATTTTGAAACCGTTTATAAACCACCCACCTACCCACCCGCAACGATATTCTTAGGATTTATAAATTACTACTTTTCGAGAAATAGGGAAGGCCTAAACCCAGCCACAATCAGGAACTTATCAGCGTCCGCACAACCGAGAATATCAACTCTCACAGCGTTGTCGTATTGTTGGAAAAAGTTCATGAAAAACATCCCGACACCAAGTCACCCTCGTCATGGACAACGCGAGTTACCAGAGGTGCTACTTTGTGCAAAACCACGCCAAGGCCTTGGGGATCGACCTGCTTTTTCTGCCACCTTACAGCCCAAATCTTAACCTGATTGAACGCCTGTGGAAGCTCACCAAGCGACGCTGTCTGACCAATCGCTACTACCCAGACTTCGGTGCCTTTTGCGGTGCCATTGACAAATGGCTCGAAGATTTATCGGGACCTCTCAAAAAAGAACTCACCAGTCTGATAACCCTCAATTTCCAGTTCTTCAAGAATCACAATTCCTAGTGCGCAGCAGTATGTCAATGGCAGCGGCGCCGGGAAAATCAACGTCAGTCGACCCTCAAGGACTGCCATGACGCCATGAACAGATTCAACAACCGCCGGGCCTTCGCGGCCATCACTCTCTCAAAACGATGACTCCGTGCAAAAATCCGCCGTGGCCTTTTGAGCGCTCCGAGGATGGGAGCTTTTAATCGGTGGTGGGGGTGGGTGGGGCGGGTCTTTTGGGGGTGTGCGGGGTTTGAGGGTGGATTGAAAGCGGCGATCCTCGCCGCAGTCAAAAGTTCGGCGGCACTGCCTTTTGAGTGCTCTGGGGATGGGAGCTTTTAATCGGCGGTGGGGGTGGGTGGGACGGGTCTTTTGGGGGTGTGCGGGGTTTGAGGGTGGATTGAAAGCGGCGATCCTCGCCGCAGTCAAAAGTCCGGGGCACCGCCTTTTGAGTGCTCCGGGGATGGGAGCTTTTAATCGGCGGTGGGGGTGGGTGGGGCGGGTCTTTTGGGGGTGTGCGGGGTTTGAGGGTGGATTGAAAGCGGCGATCCTCGCCGCAGTCAAA
>Ga0105053_10008220_pt1 | contig 13644 bp, 11 predicted proteins | sample BON01_FD_78093 | JGI IMG/M metagenome (GOLD analysis project Ga0105053, IMG submission 78093) | Freshwater microbial communities from Lake Bonney liftoff mats and glacier meltwater in Antarctica - BON-01 | ecosystem: Environmental > Aquatic > Freshwater > Ice > Glacier meltwater | place: Lake...
AAAGCGGAGGGGATCTGATCCCGCCCCTGAAAGTATCCCATGACCAAGGCTTCTAAGGTAAACAACACCGTGTTTCCCTGGTCATCCCCGCGAAGGGGCACGGCTCATGCCGCAGGGCCTAGCCTCCCAGTCGGGGAGGCGGAAAGCTTGGAGACGCCCCGCACGCGGGACGCCTCCTTTTTACCACACCCTCCGGGACGAGGGGTGGACTACACGAGCCAGCATGCCCGCAGGCACGTGTAGCTCTTCCGAATTTAGCAAGCATCCGGAAAGGGTGTAAAGGGAATAGCCAAACGGGTTTTGGCCACCGCTTTTATCGCAGCTGGTTGCGGGTTGTTTCGTCCACGTCGGTGTGGAATGTGCCGGGGCTACCACAGCCCCCTTACCACCGGTGTCCCCACCGGCTCGTCCCTTCTCGATGGGCCCTCGGCGGATTACTTGTTGATCCGCTCGACAGAGCCGTCCCACATACGCACGAGTGTGAACTCGGCGCAGTCATAGACGACCTGCGTTACTCCCCTAGGCATAGGTTTGTATTGGTTATGTGAAGCCGCGTTTGAAGGAACGCTTCGATCCTCGCGCACTTCCCAAGTGCGGCCACCTTTTAACGACGTGTGACGGTCAAGGGAAAATGGTGGGGAGGGCGCGGCCGATCGCGCTCGTCTCCCGGGTCGGCATTTGTATCCCGCCCCGGACGGGCGGCACGGTTCACTTGAACGTGGCGGGTGGCTCCCCTTGCCCGTTCCACAGGGCAAGGCGGATGACGTCCACCGTCACCGACGCCGCCACGAAGGCGGCGAACACGGTGAGCACCGACAGGAGGATCAACCCTGCCGCGCCCAGCATCGTGAGCGCGACCTCACCGCGCTCAATGACCTCATCTATACCGCTGAGGAGACCCCGGAGAACTGCTCCCAGTATCGCTGTGATTACCCACAACAACGTCATGGTTTTTATACCGGCTCTCACTTGCCCCTCCCTTCCTCCGCAGCGACATGGGCCTCATACTCCCGGGCGAATGTTGCCCCCCCTTCGTGGTCTTCATGCTCGGAGGCGTGCCCCTGGTAGCAGACCCACTCCAGCTCCGCAAGATCCTCCCCCTCGTCGGTGATGATGGTTGGGCGGCGGAAGACCTCCCCCCAGCAGCTCAGGGCCACCACGCCCGCACTAAGTCCGGTTGACCCGCACAGTAATGCCAGTATTAGCAGGGCAGGCCCCTCCAGGGTGGAGATCCCCCCGACCGTTATGGCCTCTCCGAGCGCTCCCCAGCCGTAGCGGAGGAGGAACAGTGATAGCCCGGTCGCACCTAGGGCGATGAGGCCGTGGGTGATCCTCAATTTATGCGTGTTTGCTGCTCCCGCCGGAGTTTGGTTATGTGTGTTTTGTTTGTTCATAGAACTGTGTGCGGAAGCCCGTGGCCTCGACGCGAAAGGGCGCACCGTAGGAAACCCCTTGCCACCCCGGTGCAGGTGGCAAGGGTGGTGGGCTTACCACCATACGTTCAACCGCTTCCACCAGGGTTTCCCCTGCTCGGCGGTTAGGGCGGAGCTTAGGGCGTTGATACGCGCCTTGGCTTGGCTTATCTCGACCTGGAGGGAGGTCACTACCCCCTGGGCGGTGACCAGCTCCCCTTGCAGTTGCGCTCGGTGCGTCGCGATGACGATACCGAGGGCGAGCAGCAGGGCGGCGATCAGCCCGAAGGCACGAGACCACCAGTGCGATCTCTTAATCTCTCGCGCTCCTTCCCGGAGCAGCTCGAGTTGCTCCGATTGCTCCAACTCTCTTTCGAGCCGAGGCGTAGTGGTTGCGAACTGCACTACTTCCGCCGCGGGGGCGGTTGCAGCGCGGTTCGGCTCCGAGGCCGCCCGCAAGGCCGCCTCAGATGCCAACGCCGCCATGCTCGGCGCATTGCGAACCCCGCTCTCGGCAGGGCTGACCGGCACCGTCCTGGTGCCGGGGAAACGTGGATCCTCCGCCGGAAGGGGCGGGGGTGTCACGAGTGGAGCGCCCGCTAGGGCGCCCCTGAAGGGATCCGTGTATTCCACCTCTTCCGAGACGGGTGCGGATCCTTCTTCAAAGTCCACAACCATGGTGTTGGTTGTGGATGCGGATTTCGCGTCTTCTGCCGACGCGAGGGCTTCTGTAATGGCAGCATCAAGTGTGGTCATTGCACAAGCATATAACGCAGGGCGCCCCGTCGTTTCACCTGCGCGGCTTACTAACCCCTACGTCCGCCTCTTCCGAACCTCGGCGGGCTGTTCACCTGGGGTTTGGCCTGGAAGCCCGCCTGTGGTGTATAGCGGGGAGGGCTGACGCCGGTAGGTTTGGGAGCCGCCCCGTAAAGTGTCTGACGCTGCTGCTGGTAACGGTTGGCATCGAACTGCGTCTGCGCCTCGGGTGTGCGGTCTTTGGTGATCCCCACCTGGCTCCGGAGGTCTCGCGCCTTCCATGAGTTACCCTGGGCCTCCGCCTGGCGAGCCAGCCCGTCACGGTAGGTTCCCATCGTCCCGGCATTGAAGTGGTCCTGCTCGAGCTGTTTGCGGTTCATCTCTTGCTGGATTCCAGGGGCGTTCCCGCCACTACCCCGCGGGGCGAAACCGCTGGGCAGCTGCGGGGCGGGCGGGGAGTAAACGGGAGGTGCGCTGGTGGGTTGCTGCGGGGCGGGCGGGGACGTGTAGCCGTATTGCTGGGTGGGAGCGCCGGTGCTCACCGGGACGGGTTGTTGCCCATACCCTCTCCCGGGATTGAGGGGTGCCGCCTGCTCCGGTGTCAGGGCGTTGAAGGATGCTTCCTCCTGCCTCATCACCGACTCCCGACCAAGCTGCTGCTGGGGAGCGGCAAGCCCCGACAGATCGTCTCCAGGCATGTAACCGAAAGGCAGACCGGTAAGCCGGTTGATCCTCGGCGCTGCCCCCTGCGGAAGTCCTGTCGGCTGGGGCAGGGCGGCGCGGGGAGCGGGTATGCCGGTCTCCCTCGCGTTCGGCGTAAAGGCGCTGCCTGCTACGTCCGCCGCCCCGGTATAAGAAGAGGGACTGAACATTTGATCCGGCTGTGGCGAACGGCGGCTCAACTCCCCCAGCGCGAGGGGAGTCTGCCTAACCAAAGAGGGGACTGAGGAGCCGCCTAACTGAAAAGGGTCTTCACCTCCGAAGTTCTGAGTGGTGAGCGCCGCCATCTTAAAAACCGGAGGGGTGTGCATGGGCGGAACGCTACCAGAAGCCCCGCCCCCAGTAAATAAAAAACCCCGGTAGGACGGATCCTACCGGGGTTGGTGAAAAAACTATCCGCCCTGTTAAGGTTTGTTGCGGAAGTTCGTTTTGATGATACCGGCCGAGTTAATCAGACCGACAGCGAGGATTTCCTCAAGAGAGAAGAAGATGGTGCGCTTCTTTTTCTCCATGAACAACGTCGGAGGGGTGTCCTCACGTGCGATGCCGAGGTAGTCCGTAGCTGTGAACTGATAGACGACTTGGTTGGGAACGTATTCCGACTTCGTGGTGAAGATGTGGCGGCGGTCGCCGATCACACCGTCTTTCAACGCGTCAGAGTTTCCACCCTTTTTCCAGATGTCGTAACGAGCATCCGAGCCGATGACCTGACGGTCCTCCTTCTCGAAGTTCGCCATGAACCTGGTGTTCGCGACGTGAACACCAGGGGGGAGCTTGCGATCCTCCAGGATGTATTTCGCGTCGACGTAGCCGTCGTTGGTGTAGTTACCGGCGTAGAAGTTCTGGACGAGTCCGGTCTCCGGGCTCGTCGTGTCCGGCGCTCCCACAACGTTATCGATACCAGCCCATGAGTGGGCGTCTTCCTGATCCTCGAGGTCGAGGAGCATGTCCTCGGTGAGCATCTTGACCGAATCCTGAGGATGGCCACGAAGCTCGAACTCGTTCTTGTAATACTCCGGAGTGGAGATAACGAAGAAGCGGACGATGAAATCCTCGCGCCAGAAGCTCTCCTGGCCGACCGTGTCCTTCATGGAGAGGGAGACAGCGCCATGGGAGTCCGGTTGAAGGGTTCCCCAGATTACGGGCATCTCCTCACCGGGGATGGTGACAACTTCGCCAGCAGCTGGTGCCTTGAAGTCGAGGATACGACGGATAACGCTGCGCTCGCGGATGCGGCGGCGAATGAAGAGTTCTCCGCCCGCAGCCTGTTTCGTAAGCGAGCCCGTAGGCGCGTCGAAGATGGTCTTGGCGAATTGCTCGTTGAATACGGGATCGTTGGTGATGTCCGCTGCGTGCTCGTAGCCCGCCATTTTTTCCAGTAGGTCCATTGTAGTGGTTTCTTTGTGGTTGGTTGGTTACTTGCTGATTACGCGAGGGTCGCCAGGTAAGGGGCGACGGTGTAGAAGCGGACACGACGGAGGTCGGCTGCGTTGGTGGCGCGTCCGAGGGCGAAGGTGCCACCTTGGACACCGGCGCTGACGTTCGGGTCACCTGCGGGCAGGAGATCGGTGAAGGCAGGAGCGAGGTTGACCGGGCTGACCAGATCATTGACCACAACACCTACGATCGTGACGGCGGTATCGCCAGAAGCGATAGGACGGATAAGCCCCGTAGTCCCGTCAGGAGTGAGTAGAACGCCTGCCGTATAAACGACGCCGACTGCTGGCTCCTTGAACTGAGAGGTTGAAAATTCATAGTCACCGAAGACTGAGAGTCCTTGGAGATTTCCGGCTGCTCTGACGTCGCCGTCGGTAGAGTCATCCTCTGAGAAGAAGAACTGGTTTGGAATGGAAGCACCGATGATGCCTTTGACCCATTTCAATTTACCAGCCTCAGACCTCAGAGTCATGAGCATACCCGACACGATTACGACAGAAGCAGCGACCGGGTGCGTTTGGCTTAGACGGTTGGGACGCTGTCCCACACAGCCGCGGTGTGTGGTCATCCGCAGCTTTGCACGCAATGGTTCTTTTCCGATGTTCACGGTAGTGTTTGGTTTGGTTTGGTTTGGTTTCAGCCGAGGGTTGCCAGCATACCGTCAGGATCTTTGAACATTCGTCCATCGAACTCAACCAGGTGCGCTTCTTTACCTACGGGAGATTGTTTGTGCGGAGCGATTGCAACGCCTTCGGTGACGGGTGTCACGAGGGAGAATGCGAGCTTCGCGATGAGATTGGGATTGGCCACCATGGCGTTGATCGCCCCTTCGACCGTCATGTTCTCAAGTAGGAGGCCTTCACGGTCGAGCTGGGTGGCCAGCTTGGTGAGGATACCCTTGTCGAGAGCAGGAGTGGTAGGGGGAAGTGGGATGGAGGCCGCAGCCTTGAGAGCCTGGACTTCCAGACGCAGACCGTCCACCTCGGCCACCCGGAGATCCAGCTCGGCGGCTGTTTTCTCGAAGGAGTCCAAAAGGGATTCGCTGAAGTCTAAAAGCGGGTTCACTAAGGGTGTGGGGAGGGTGCGGGTGGTAGCAAAAAAGGGGATTAGGCAGTCCCGACGAGGGACTCTATATACTCGGCGACCTTGGTCAGGTGCTCGTCGGCGGCGGTGTCTTCTGCGGAAGCAGCCTTGGGCATGTTCGGGTCTTCCCCTTCCATTCCCATACCGCCTCCGAGGATCTCCTCGGCGATCTGCATCGCTTGCTCCTCGGTGAGTTGTCCTTCCATGACAAGCTCCTCAAGAGCGGCCAGGAGTTCTTCCGGACCAGGAGGGCCTTCTTGCGCGGCCATTTCCGGAACCATACCTGGGTCTTCCATCATGGAAGGGTCGCCTTGCATGGCCATGGCAACTTTCTCGCCGAAGTTGGTGCCGACACAGAAGCTGTGGTGCAGGATGGGGTTGTCGATGAGGGAGTGCTCTGCTTTTTTGAGCATTGTGAAACTGGAGCGGATGGTCTCACGCTGCTCGTCGCTGGAAGCCGACTTGAGGAGGCTGTCAAGGACTTCACCCTGGCGGGCGTCCTCTTGCCTGACCAGGCTCGCGATCTTCTCCTGTTCGAGCTGGTTAAGCTGCTCCTGGATGTAGGAGACCTCGTAGGCTTCCTGCTCGGCGAGCGACTGCTTGACCATGGCTGCCGCCTTGTCGTTGCCGTAGATCTCGGAGAGCGCGTCCTGAATGGACTCGCGACCGGATGCGCTCTTGCACATGGCGTTGAAGACGAGGTGGTAGCTGAAAGGGGCGACTTCAGCAGCGGACTTGGGAAGTTCAGGAACCGCTGGGGCTTCAGGAGCCTCAGGCGCTTCGGGGGCTTTGGGGGCTTTGGGTGGTGCAGGTGCCTTTGGAGCTTCAGGAGGCTTCGGGGCGGCCACACCGATGGCCGCGAGCTTCTGGCGGAGACCGTCGATGTTGGCAATCTTACCGTCTTCCACGAAAGGCTGTGCGGCAGGAACTTCACCGGCGTTGCCACCGCATGGCACCTTCTCGGCACCAGCAGGATCGCCAGCTGCGATCTCAGGGAGCTTGGCAGTTTCGCCGTCGCCAGCGGGGCCGGCAGGAACCAGGAGTTCGGCCGGAACGTCGGGCTTGGCGCCTTGGACGGCAGGGTCGGCAGGAATGGTTACCCCCGCGGACTTGTCGCTCGCGGATTTAACCGGGGCGAAGTTTTCCAGGGCACTGATGAGGCTTGCGGTATTTTTGATCATACGATTGGTTGAGAAGCTGGGAGGAGGTTGTCTGAAAACGGCGGGGGGGTCAATGACAAAAGTGACTTAGCGTAATGCTGCGAGAATCTCACCGCCGGCCTTGACCGCGATGTCTGTCTCAAACGCTTTTTTTTGCTGGAGGAGGTAGGCGTTGTAGACCGCTCCGAGCGCCAGCGCTTCGCTGGAAGGGGCACCGGCCTTGACGATGACGGGCAGCTGAGGCTCCTGCGTCAGCGCGCGCTTGGAGAGCAACTCGTAGCGGCAGCTGAACTGGTCCTGCATGATGTCCAGCATCGTGTCGACCTTGTCACCGCACTCGCAGTTGGAGGGCTCGAGCTGGTTGGCCGCTTCGTCGAAAGCGGATCCGAACTCGGGCTCGTTCTCGGAGCGTGAGATAATGATGGCGCGGATCGCCGCCATCTTGCCCGCTGTCTCAACCACTACGGGATCGGCCAGGGAGGCCGCGACACTGCGGTTGGAGATCAGGGCTTCGAAGGAGGCGAGAGGCAGCACCATCGCCCGCTTCTGTAGCGAGCGGAACACCCGGGCAGGCCAGGTGTGGACGGCCATGGCCGACACCAGGCTGTCATCAAGCTGGCCGGTAACGGCGTTGTTCCAGATGTTCTGGCGTGCGAACTTGACGGACGGGTCCTGGGAGGGTTCGTCAAACGCCGCGAGTTCGCGCAGGCTCTCCACCCACGGGCTACCATAGTAAGCAGCGGCCAGCTCGTCACCGCGCAGCTCCCTGTTGATCGACGCGGCCTTGGCGAAGATGTAGTCGCGGGTGTTGGCGATCCGGTCGGCCGGGCGTCCTACCCAGGACTGATCCTTGAAGACCATCCCGTAGTTGATCATGTGGGCAAACTTCTGGAACTCCTTGAGGTAGGCTCCCGGGGTATTACGGATGTGGTCACAGCGGTCACTGGGTCTGGCGCTCTTATACCCGCAGCCGTCGCAATTATCATGAGTCACGCTACAGTTCGAAACCCCCACACCGGACACCACGAAACCGTGGTCACCCGGCACTGTCAGGTCATACACCGTCGCTTGGAGCGGTTCCGAGGTTACTTTGCGCACCCTGTGATAGATGTAGGCACCCTCAATGAAACAATACGCTTTCGCCTGCTTCCTCACCTTGCTCTGCGTTCCAGCAGTTTGGTGCCTAAGGTGGCTGATGTCCCGCGCTGGTTGCGAGAATGTGAATTGGAAATCCGTGTCACGTTTTGACACGGACAACCGATCCAGATCCCTCGGCGAGACAACGACGTTGTAGGAGCGCCTCTTGACGCCTGTGTGCCTCTCCCTCTGTCCGGTGCTTGGATTTCTCCACACCTTGGTGTAGGTCCCTGCTTTGGCTCCGTTCTGCAATAGGGCGGGGATGTCGTTACGCCACAGTAGGGTGGCATACTGCCACGCCAGCCTACGGGAAACCGTGCTAACCGATAGATGCTTGGCGTGCTTGTGCCAGGTGCCGTCTCCCTCAATCGCCTTCTCGACAATTATTTTCTGCAGCGGGGGAGCCCACCGCATCACCTCTTCCGAAAAATACTTGTCAGCGCAGCCTGCTCCGGCGTCTTTTTTTACACGCTGAAGAAGCTCCACGTTGCGACAACGCACGCGCATCCGGCTAACCTTTGGCTCTTTGTAGACGCTGATCTGCCTTTCCCTCACTCCGAGCTTTCTCAGCAGCCCTACGATCTCCTCCGCATACTCGACCTCACTGATGTTGAGGGTGAAATCCATACACCAGTGCGCTTCAGTGTATTTCTCGCTGTCAAAAATGTTACCCTCTGCGGCATACCACCCGAGCAGTGCTGCATAGGTCTCATCCCCGCCCGCTGCGGTTACCTTGTCAAAAGGAGTGCGCACCCAGTCGCCCGGCAGTAGCTCGTCGGCACGGCGCCATCCCTCTGCAGCTTTTCCGAAATTCACGTAGGCCGCTTGGTGTTTGGTGTCTTTTTTCTGCCAGAGATGCGAGCGCAGCTGGTTGAAGCGCTCACCACAGACAGGACAATCGTGGGAGTTGCGGACGTCAGGCCTTATCCAGATCGGATGCTCCTCCGTAGTCAGCAGATCCTCGGGTAGACCCGCTGCGTGAAAACGTATCCCCCGCCCGTCATACTCCCGACTGTGAAGGTGAGATGTCACGCCCACGTTGCCTCTATGGGTGAGCACCCTCGTCCCGGGTTCGATCTTTTCGATCGGCATTTCACCCCCGTCAGGGAGCTGCACCGGAGTCCCTGCGGGGAAGCAGGCCATCGACGTGTGCTGCTCCTCGCCCTTGCGTGCGGCTTCGAACTCGGAGGCAGCCTTCTCGATTTCCGTCCAGTAGAGAAGCTCGCCCCAGCCCAGCTTCGAGTCATACTTCGCGGCTTTGATCGTGCCGATGGCGTTCTTAGGATCCTTGTTACGGTGCTCGCGGTAGACACGCCCGTGGGTCAGGAAAGTGTTGTGGGACTTCTTCAGCTCGGCGTCCGGGTAGCCATCACAGTTATGCCCGGCCACCGATGTTACATAGGTATGGGAACCCTCGACCTCCAGGTTGTAACAAGGTTCCTCGGTGTGCGTAGCCGTCACCTCCAATACTTTAAACCAGAGCTGTCCATCGACAATCCGCTGGGTGCGACTTGTTTTCACTTCTCGCCCGTGGGGCTGCATGCGCGCGCTGTGCCGCAGTATCCTGTCGCTGTAGGCAGGTCCGATCGCAAGAGAGAAAATGGCGTGATCCTTGGTGCCGAAGCATCCGTCCTCGTGGTAACTGCAGCCCCGGCTGGCACTGCTTGGTATTCCCACGGAGGCCAGCAGGCGCTGCGCCGAACTAATCAGATCCCTGGAGGCGGAAGAAACGCTGAGAGTTCCGCGATACTTTTCAGCCCCTCCACGCACCAGACACCCGTCCGCGTCAAACCACCCTGCCAGTAGGCGCAGTTTATCCTCTTCTTTCAGGGAGAACACGGAGGAAGCGAGATCAACGGTGCGGGAGCCTGCCCCAAAAAGATCTGTGACCTCGTCCGCGAAAGAACTGAGATTCCAATGCAGTCTTCTGCCTTTAGCAGAGGTGTAGCTCTCTCCGACCCCCGCCGTTCTTCCCGAAGCCGTAACAATGCCCTGCAGCCTTGGGATCACCCCCGCGTCGTCGCCTTCGCCCAAAGTGAAGACAACCCCCCTGAATCTACCCCCGTCTCTCCTGCCTCTGTATTCCTTCACGGTGCAGCCGTCGCCGAGGAATAACCCATATACCCACGGATCGTGATACAGCTCTTGCACTACAGCCTCCTCCGTAGTGGGGACACAAAGCCAATCGCCGGGAATCAGCGCCCCTGCTTCCTCAAAGCCTGTGTGGGAGCACACGGCTTTACTGAAAGCGTCCTGTGCCTTTTCCGAGCCGTTTTCCCCTTCCCTTCCCGCCGCGTAGTAAAGTCTCTTAGGTGTTACCCATTTACGCTTAACTCCCCGCAGCGGGTGCTCCTCCGTGCACCTTACCGGATCCATCAGCCCCTGCAGCCTTACGCTGATAGCAGGTCCTGTGTAATCCCTTCTCCAAAGGCGCGTGACCGTCTGTAGCTTTCCGAAGGCGTCGACAACCTGATCCCCCTCCTGAATCTCCTCAATGGGGGCGTAGCCTTGCGCCGTGCGCACTCTCTCTCCTGCAAACCAGCAGTTCCGGTTCGCACCGAAGAGCTCGTGGTTGCCCAACGAGACGCTGCGGCTGAGGAACTGTCCCTTCGGCGGTGCAAACTCCTCCATCTCGGCCTGCGAGAAGAGCGGGCTCGATGCCTGCTTGAGATGGCGTCCGGACTCCCACACCTGTACGAATGTTCCGACACGGGCGTGTAGTGACTCCTGGGCGTCGCTGGTGATGATCTTTTCCATAATGGGTTACTTGGCTTGTGGGTATTCCTTGCCGAAGGGCTGTGTGAGCAGGGAGTGCAGAAAGCCTTTAGGGTCGGTCTTGACCTCCGGTGGTTTGCCCATTGTGGGAAAATCGGAGGTGATGAAGTTGGTGGCAGTGTCCTCACTGGCGTTGCTAACGGTGTTACCAAGGCTGCGCACGATGTCGGGAAGCATGAAGGCGGCGGCTAACCCTCCCCCGTGAACTCCGAACCTTGCCATGCGCCCCGAACCCGCAAAAGAGGCAGGGGAGTGTCTCCCTGAGCTTCCAACCAGGTTCTCGGCTCCGTGCAGAATAGACCGCCAGGCTTGTAGTCCGCGTTGTGGTGATCCTTTTCCCACGGCGTAGGTTCCTTGCCTGTTGAGCTTACGGATAGCTTCCGCTTCCTCCGTCCCTCCTCGCGCCACTCCCATGACATCCAGCAGCCCTCCGAGACCTTTGTCCCGCGCAGCCACATCCTTCAGTTTCAGGATGTTTCTCTTTGCGAGATCCGCTTGTGCCTTAGGGTTGAGGTTGGCCTCCATCGTCTCCAGTTGCAGCGCCTTGGCGGCCGGAGAGACCACATTGCTGCGCCCGTCCAGCCAGGGATCGTTGGTTACTCCGCGCACTTGGGAGGGTAAAAGGTCGATGGGTGCGGTGCTGTATAGATTTCTGACACCGTTGCGTCCGGTCATTGCGGAGAGGCTCCTGAACGCTCCAGTGTAACCTAGCCTTGCCAGTAGCGAAGAAAAGACCCCCGGTTTCTTACTCGGATCACCGTCGGGGTTGCCCGTGTTGGGATCCCCCGCCGCAACATAGTCGTCCTTCGCCTTTCCCAGCGCATACACGCCGCCGCCACCGAGCAGGCCGGCGCCCACGGCGTTGACAATGACACGGCGCGCTCGTTCGCGGGCGGACTCGCCCCTCTGCTTCTTGGAGGTGAGCAGGCCGGCCGTGGTGGCAGCCCCGGCGAAGCCCAGGGCGGGCATGAGCCAGTCGGTTTGTTTAGCAGGATCGGACATGGTGGTTCTGAGAGTAAAATGTTAGTTGCCTTTACCGGCGGGCTGGTTGCGGTTGGAGCCACTCAGCTCGTTCTTGTAGGAGCCGTGCTCGAACTTACGGGCGGCCGATGCCGAATCGATGTCGACACCCTGGGTCTCCATGGCCGTGCGTAGCATCAGGCGTAGGATCGAGGTGTCGCTCGCGACTTCCGGGCTGGCCTTGCGGATGGTCTGCCATGCCTCGTAGACCTTCTGCGGATCCTTGCGGGACAGCACCTCGTCGCTGAGGATGACCTTCTGGAACACCGCCATGGACTCGGCATCCTGGCGGACGCGGTTGAGATCCATCGCATCCCCCTCGGCCCGGCGACGGTTGTCCTCTCCGAACAGCGCGTCGAGCGACCTGCCCGTCTGCCCCTCGGTGGTGAACTCGTTCCAGATCCCGGGGAGATCGCCGACGCCCCGCGCTAAGCCCCTACCCACTTCCAATGGGAGCGCCGCAGCGGCTCCCGTGCCATAGGCCCCGGCACGCCAGAAGCTACCGTCAGGTTGCGTCTGCTCGGCGAGCCCGTCGGCCATAGATCCGTAAAAACTTTGTGAAGAGGGGGCGCGGCGTGGGCTCTGCTGCTCCTCCTCCTGGCGTTGGGGGGCCGCCGCCGTCTTAAAACCCCCGGTGGACTCGGCAACCAGCCGGAGTTCACGTAGCAGCTGCTCGATACCGCGTCGGGCGTGCATGTCGGTGGCGAACTTGTCCTTGTGGGCGACAGCCAGGGAAGTCCCCTGTGTGATGACCTCCCAAAGGGTTTCCACCTCGTCGAGAAGGGCGGCGGCCTTGAGCGCGTCCTGCATACCACCGGTGTGATCCCGTGCCAGCACCGACTTCTGTATTTCCAGGTGTTTTACATCCACCCCCTTGTCGGAGAAAGCCCGGGCCAGCTTGTCGCTGAAGCCCCCGTCATTGAGGATGTCGCCACGGTTGGTGAGCTCCTGGTAATCGCGAAGAAGGGTATTGAAAGAAAGGGCGGGATCGTCGCCAAGCGCCAGATGGGCAGCGAGCTTGTTGAAAGCACCGATGTGACGTGGCCACAGCTCCTGCAAGCTGGTCAGGGCTTCGCGGGCGACATGAACGCCGAGCTCCATCTCGCGACGGTAGTCACGGAAGTCGCTCTGCTTGGGAAGTTCGGCCGCTTGTTTTTCCGGGGCTTCGAGCCAGGAGAAGACTGCGAACTCAGCGGCGGCCTTTTCCTGTGGCACAGGGGTCGGTTCTTCCGGCTCGTCGAAGATCGAAGCGCGCTTGAGCGCCTTGTAGTTCTCCAGGTAGTCGCCCACCATGTTCGGGACGTCGATGAGGTAGGGGGAGGCGCTTTTGCCCCGCTCCTGCTGCACCAGCACCGACATGGTGTTGAAGACGTTGCCGAGGCGTTGCAGCTGCGCCGGGGCGAGATTGCGGTCCCTGGAGTATTTCGAGAGGACGGTGGCGGGATCGCCTTTGGCGAGCTCGGGTGCTAAGTCAAGAACGATACTGGTGGCCTCACGCTGGTGCATGCACGGGATGCTAGGCTAAAGGGTGAGGGGAGACAATCTTAATCTGCCGCTGCTCAACGTCCGTATTTCGGAGGAGCTTTCTTGCGCAGCACTTCCATTTCTCGAAGAATTCTTTGTGTTTCTTCCGAGGACTTCGCTCTGGCCGGGGCGTTGGTCACCGCGTTGTATCCTTGATCGACCTTGTCAGAAAGATACTTGGGAGCGCCTCGAACCGCGCGGTCAGCTACGCCCACGGTGTCTTCCACTCCTTTGTAGATCGTTTCGAATGACCCGGGCACTCTTGCGATCCCGAGTTGACGGTGAGAGTCTTCCACATACGCTTCCAGGGTTTTTTTGTCCGCTGCGCTAAGGTAAGGGTTGTTGAGCTGTGCTTTTACTTGGTTGAGCCCCTGGAAGAGAGCCGACTGCGCCGTTCTGTCCGCCTTGGTTTTTTGAAATCCCGCAGCCTCTCCGAACATTTGCTGCGCACGATCCGGCGCGCCTGCTCCAGAAGATTCCAAGGTGAGTTGTTTATCCGTCACATCCCCGCTCTCTCCTCTGCCGTAGGCGAAAGTAGGCACCGACTTAGGTAGGAAGGGCTTGCCCGTGGGGGCTTCAGGAGCCTGCGAAGCCCCCTGCCACTTGTCATACCCGTAGCC
>Ga0105053_10008222_pt1 | contig 13641 bp, 20 predicted proteins | sample BON01_FD_78093 | JGI IMG/M metagenome (GOLD analysis project Ga0105053, IMG submission 78093) | Freshwater microbial communities from Lake Bonney liftoff mats and glacier meltwater in Antarctica - BON-01 | ecosystem: Environmental > Aquatic > Freshwater > Ice > Glacier meltwater | place: Lake...
AAAAAAAAAAAAGAGGAGTATGTTGTTGGGGGGGGGGGGGGGGGGGGGTGTCAAAAACTTTTCTCTTAGCGAATGGTGGTAGAATGGTGGGGTAATGGGGGGTAAATGCGGTATAGCGACCTTTGCGGGGTGCCCATGGAGGGGGACAATGGGGAAACATGGGGTAATGGGTTGGCCATTTCCCCCCGTTAGCAGATTTTTTCCCCATTGTCCCATTTTCCGGGGCCAGAAAAATGGGGGAAATAAGGGTACTGGATGCTAATGGATGCTAATGGGGGAAATAGGGGTAATGGGATACTTCTGCGGTGGGGCGGTACATGGGTGGGGGTTGGCCGATTTAAACGGCGTGGCGGCCCCGTGGGGGCGGTAGAATCGCCATACTCACCACAAACAACCGCCCCCCAAACGCCGGCCATAAAAAAGCCCCCCACCACCTGAACGGCAATGGGGGGCGTTGGTGGATGCTACTCAGTGAAAGGGTTGAAGGAATCCTCCACATCTGTGCCGCTTGCGGCCTCTGCCTTAGCTGCCGCCCGCTCTGCCTTCAACGTAAGGATGACGGCGGCCACCTGTGGCATTTTAGCCATCTCTTTGACCTCATCATCTGACCGCGCTTCGAGAACATCTCGCACCTCATTGGCCGTTTTCTTGTATAGGCGCATCAATGCTTCACTCAACAATGTTGTGTTAGTACCACCGGAGGCCTCTTTTGCCCGTGTCCAATCACCAGCCTGTAGCATCGTGGCTGTGGCCGCCAGGGCATCCCAGGCCTCCGCGCCGCTTTTACCCGCTACCGAGTCCATGTGCTTTTGCTTAAGGCCATGCAACATGGCTTGGTGTTTCACCTCCGCTGACAGCTTACTGGTATCCACCTCAAGGTTGAAGCCGTTAGCCAGCGTTATGTCGATGATGATGCCATCTGCCTGCGGGCTACGACTCGCCTCGCCTTTTGCATTTCTAAATAAAACGGTGTTCTTTTCTGATTTACTCATGATAAAATTCTCCATTAGAATCTTGCTAACCAGTCGAAGACAATTCCCCAACCGTTGAAATATATTATCCTCCCTAGTGTTAAAATTGTCAAGAAATAAAAAACTGACCCCCCACCCTAGCATCACCCCCACCCCCACCTCGCACACACATAGTTAAGGCTGCTTTTCAGTGCGGCGCAATTTTTCGAGTTTACTACGGGTTTATCATTCCGTTCAACCCGCCCAAAACAGTCTGTCCCCTCCCCAGCCTGTCTCACCCCCCAATACCGCCCGCGGTTGACAGCCTCCAACAGAAGCACTAGTATGTATACATACTAACCGGAATAGGGACTCTACCCACTGATGAATAATAACCCACCTTACCCCCCAGCTCCCCAGGCTGGCCTTGACGACCCGTTTGAAAACGAAATGGCCAGCCTGTTAAACGCCACAGCTTCAAGGGAAGATGCGCAAGCGCCTGCGGTCGGGGGGCTGCCGATTCAGACCATCACGCCCCGACATAATGCCATCATGGACTTTATCCTCGCAAATCCAACCATACAAATGCAGCACGTAGCCGCCCACTTTAAGGTCTCGGGCAGCTGGCTCTCAATCATCATCCATTCAGACTGCTTCCAGGCCCAGCTAAGGGAGAAGCAAGAAGAGATGTTTAATGTGATGCTCGTGCCGCTTGCGGAAAAGCTTACAGGTGTTGCGCACATTGCAGTCGATAAACTCGGAAAGCAGATTGAGGATTCGATGGATCCCTCATTCATCCTAGATGCCTCTGATAAGGTTCTTGGCCGACTCGGCTTTGGGGGCAAATCGGCGGGGGCAGTTAATGTTAACGTAAATGCCTCTAATACCGTTCACACAGTTACGACGAATGTACTTGAGGCTGCGCGGGAGCGGATGCTTGCGAAACAAAAACCAGTCATTGAGCATACCAAGGATACTGAAGATACCGAAGATGGTCACGTACCTGGGGAGGAGCCTGCCCCTGTACCTGCCCCTGCCGTGAGTCATGACGACCTCTGGGGGAATTGAATGAGTGCCCTTTGGCATACTCGAGAGGTTACGGAAGTAATCTGGTCACAAGCGACTCTTAACGTGCCAACCTTTGCGCGGAAGAAGAAACCTCTTCGGGGCAGGCGCGGGCAAGGCATCCGATATGAGGTCAGGGCGCAACGTTACCTTCAGGAGCTCTATGGCCTTTCTTACTATGCGTCCCCCTGGTTCAAGTACCGAGAGCACGAAACAGAAATGCTCCGCTGGTGCCAGCCCGATGGATTGCTTATTGATGTCGAGAAGGGAATCCTCTGGATAGTTGAGATAAAATACCAGCATACGTATGAGGCTTACAGGCAACTGATTAAGTGCTACCTGCAGGTTATCGAAAAAAGCTTCCCACCCGAACTGTGGGAGTTTCGCTTTGTCGAAGTGGTCAAATGGTACGACCCTCAAGTAAAGTTGCCAGTTGAGGTCAAATTGTGTAAACTACCACATTATGCAGCTGAAGGAGACTTCGGCGTTCATATCTGGCGGCCCTAACAAACAGTCTGCACAGTCTGCACAGTCTGCCTCGAAAGAAACTAAGGGAGGGTACTTTAATATGTCTCTGATTGAAGATGTTAAAATTGAAGAGGGTTTTCGGGGTATGCCTTACCAAGACCACTTAGGTTTTGATACGATTGCCTTTGGCACTAAGCTTCCCCTGACACGTGAGGAGGGAGAGTTGCTACTGGTTCATCGGATGAATATAGTAAAAGGCGAGGTTGTTAGCAATCTCCATTACTTAACGGCAAAGCCGGAAGTGTGGGAAATCCTATACGCTATGGCTTATCAGATGGGCGTACAGGGGCTTTTAAAGTTTAAGCGTATGCTTGTGGCTTTACGTTCCCATGATTACGTTGAAGCCGCAAATCAAATGCTCGATTCCCTATGGGCAAGACAAACACCAGAACGGGCCAATCGGATGGCAGATAAAATGAGGGCAATATAATGGATCCCATAACACTTCTAACCGCTTTCGTACCGATGATTACAGATGGTGCGCGCGGTCTAATTAATAAATTCACAGGTGGCGATGGTGCTAAGCCTGCAAACGCAGAAGAAGCAATCAAGCTCATAGATGCTGATATCCGAAAGCTTGAAGCTATCGCTAAGCTGGACGGGGGTAATGAGAATACAAGCCAGTGGGTTAGTAATGTTAGAGCCTTACAACGGCCCTGCGCGGCCCTCCTGATAGTCTTAACGTGGATAGGCGTGACGTTCTCCTCGGTGGTCAATGCCGAAGTTGCCATGATTGTAAGCAACCTAGCGGCAAGCGTTGTGTTCTACCTGTTTGGTGACAGAACCTATATGCACTTCAAGAAGGATAAGTAATGCCGATTAACGAGGAGTTGCACCAGTTGCGTACGGATGTTGAGCTTACCAAGCAGTGCCTATCTTCGATGCAGAAGGACGTTTCCCGCATCAACAAGACCCTAGACTGGCACATACTGGAAAAACGCAAAACCGACGAGACCTTTATAACTACCCTCACTCGGATTGAGTTAAAGCTTGCACGGTGGCAGGGGGTAGTACTCGGGGGCTACATGATACTGCTCGTCGTCTGGGGGGTTATCAAGGTGCTTACAGAATGAGTGATGGGTCAGAAATTGACTTGCTCGAGGCAGTGGCGCTTGGGGCTGAGGATGGGGAGTTCTACTCTCATTTCTTCTTTCCTAAGGCGTTTCGTCAGCAGTCGCCCCCATTCCATGCGGCCATTTGGAGTTCACTGGACAATCCAGATTCACGGTTTGTTAATGTAGAAGTACTAAGGGGTGGGGCTAAGACTACCTTGCTGCGCTCCTTCACAAGCCGAAGGATTGCGTATGGACTTAGCAGAACTATTCTGTTTGTGGGTAAGGGGAAAGACCATGCAGTCAGGTCGATTGAATGGCTTATGCGTGCTGTTGAGTATAATAGCCTGTGGGCTCAGACCTTTCAACTCAGGCCAGGTAAAAAGTGGACTGGAGAAGAGATTGAGATTATCCAAGGGGTTGACAATATCACTATCCGAGTTATTGCTCTGGGTATTACTGGTCAGATTCGTGGTATTAATGTTGATGATTTTCGTCCCGACCTTATTGTGGTTGATGACCCACTAGATGAGGAGAATACGAATACGTCCGAGCAGAGAGAGAAAATCAATAATCTGTTCTTTGGGGCGCTCCAGAATTCATTATCCCCTGCAAGCGAAAGTCCGATGGCGATGATGGCGCTGTTGAATACACCGCTAAACGGGGATGACCTCGGACAAGTATGTGCGAAAGATCCTCAGTGGGATTCGCATAATTACAGTTGCTTTGATGCCGAGGGGGAAAGTTCATGGCCTGCGCGGTTCCCGACAGCGGTGTTGCTTGAAGATAAGGCTTCCTTCATGGCAAGGAATATGGGCCACTTGTGGTTCCGTGAGATGGAATGTAAGATTACAGCTTCGGCGCTCGCGGCCTTTAAAACTGTCTGGCTTAACTATTGGGAAGTGCATCCCGAGCAAATGTACGTAATAGTTTCGGTTGACCCAACGCCTCCACCACGGGATGGGGCTAAGCCAAATGCCAGCTTAGATGATGCAGTCGTAATGGCTACAGGCTTCTACGGGGGGAATGTCTATTTGCTGGAATACTTTGCAGCGAAGAGTCCAAACCCACTTGAGTTTGTGTATAAAATTTTTGAGTTTGTTAAGAAGTGGCAGCCACGAAAGGTTGGGGTTGAAACTATCCTTTTCCAGCGGGTACTCTCTTTCATAATGAGACAGCAAATGCAGATACTCGGGACTTTTTTCTATATCGTTGAGGTTGAGGATAAGCGTAAGAAGGACACACGTATCAGGCAGGCGATTACAAATCGTGCTTCGAATGGTTCAGTCTACGTACATCGCTCCCATACGGAGTTTATAGAACAATATACAGCGTACCCTAATGTTAATCATGACGATTACTTGGACGCTTTTGCCATCGCTCTATGCCTGATGAATCCGGCAGCCGAAGGCATTACAATTGATGGGGAGTATGAAGAGATCAAGTCCCCCGAATTACTAAATTGGAGAGCCTGTCCATGAGTCAGAATAAAGAACTTACGTTTAAGTCTAGGGAGCATTCGGTTATACTGCAGGCTCTGCGGGCGCGGATACGCTTGGCGAAAGATAAGCTGGGGCCTTACTATGAACGGATGGCGCTGGATGAAAGCCTTTTTCATGCCTATATAAAAGAAGATGATTTCCACGAACTCAGTGTACGTATTAAGAATCCCGAGGAAGCTAAAGGGGGTAATGACTTCAAGACAATATACGTGCCATATGCTTATGCGATACTGATGACTATGCATACCTATTTGACTTCGGTTTTTCTCGGGCGCTCTCCAATCTTCCAGTATACCGGCAGGCATGGGGAAAGTATGCAGCAGAATCAGGTTCTCGAAGCCTTGGTGGATTATCAGATAAATGTTGGGGGCGCGATACCAGTTCTTTATAATTGGCTGCTTGACCCAGGGAAGTATGGCTTCGGGGCGATTGGCGTTTACTGGGCTGATGAAAATGAAACTATCTCACGCATTGTGGATAAGACTAAGGAGTATCTGGGGGTTCCAATCCCTGGCACTTCGCGCAAGGTTCGCGAGACTGTCACTATCCCAGGTTTCTCAGGCAATAAACTTTATAACATACGACCTCAGGATTTTATCTTCGACCCTCGGGTTCCCCTTACTATGTTTCAGTCTGGGGAGTTCGCAGGCCGTTACGTCGAGCTTGGTTGGAATGAAATAGTTAAGGGGGAGGTGGCTGGGAAGTATTACAATACAAAGGCGCTCAAGGATAAGCTTCGGAACTCTAACGGGCAGAGCTCTGGGGGCTTTTCAGATAGTGACCTAAGGGATTTTGGCGCAGGTATAGATGAATTGCCAGACTTACAAGGGCCGACTACGTCAGGAGATATTGTATCTGTCGACTATGGTGGTCTGTATGAGCTTGTGATTGAGTTGATTCCCGCTGACTGGGGACTCGGAACTAGCAAGGTACCAGAGAAATGGCTATTCACTTTTGCAAACAAGCTCGGGGTGATTATAGAGAGTCGGCCACTGGGAGCTTTTCATGCGAAATATCCATATCAGGTAATGCCTTACGAAATAGATGCTTATTCCATATCGCCTCGCTCAATGCTTACGATTGCTAAGCCGCTCAATGACTTGATGACCTGGCTGGTGAATACGCACTTCTACTCAATCCGTCGAATGCTTAATGATCAGATTGTTTATGACCCCTCTAAGATTGTGGCAAGCGATATACTAAGTAAAGATGCGGGGCGGTTGCTTCGCCTGAAACCCGAAGCCTATGGTACAGACCCTCGCCAAGCAATTCATCAAATGGAGACTAAGGATAGTACGCAGACGCATCTTAATGACCTTAGCATTATAGGGGATATGCTCCAGCGGGTTACGGGCGTAACAGAGAATATAATGGGCTTAGTTAATGCTGGGGGTCGGAAGACAGCGACTGAGATTCGCACCTCAAGCTCTTTCGGGGTTAACCGCTTGAAAACCCTTGCGGAATACCAGAGTGCTGTGGGCTTTAACCCACTGGCGCAAATGCTTGTGCAGAATACTCAACAGTACTTTGAAGATGAGAAGATGTTCAGGGTTGCTGGGGATTTGATGAGTGCAGGCTCAGTTAAAATGATTCGAGCAACACCAGAGGGGATTCAGGGCTTTTATGATTTTGTACCAGTGGATGGTACAATGCCAATAGATAGATTTGCTCAGGTAACTATGTGGACACAGCTTCTTCAGATGGTTCAACAGATACCAGAGGCTGGGCAAACCTATGATATGGCGAGCATATTTGGGTGGGTTGCTAAGCTTGCGGGGATTAAGAATATCGACCAGTTTAAAATTGAAGTAGTGCAGGATGAAGACTTGACAGGCTCTATAAAAGAGAATAATCTAGTACCATTACAACAAGGGGAAGCAGATGGAACAGAAAGAAACGATGGTGGAAGCGCGGGCGGAAGCCCTCAGGGTCAAGGCAATGTTCCAGACCCTTCTAGAGTCTCCGGGCTGGGGCCAGCTGGCTGAGGTAGCAGCCTCGCAGATGGAAACCCGTAAGGGGTACATTCTTGGGCCAGCGGAAGATGCTAATACGCAGCTGAAGACTGAGTTCATGAAAGGGGAGCTTGCCGGTATAGATATTATGATGCGGTTACCTGGGCTTATTGTTGAGCAATCTCAGATAACCTTAAGTGAGATGGAAGGGGAAGGCTAATGGGTTGGAGACTTAATGTACCTTCGGGTATTAAAAGAGCTGAGGAAGTTGGTGAGATTCCTGCGGCGGGTGGAACAGTTGTCGAAGAAAACAATTTAGAGCAGGAAGTTCCGGAAGTCGGTTTATGGGATGATATCCTTGACGACTCGGAAGACTTAGGGGATGATGAGGGTGTACAGCCAGAGGGCGCTGACGAGGGGGAGAAAGTCCCCGAAGAAGAACCTGTTGTACCTCCCGCAGAACCCGCTCCAGTGGTGGCGCCTGAGCAGCCCACTACAGAAGAACAACCCGCACAGGTGCAAACGCCTGAGCAAGCGCAAGCTATGCAAGAGGAAATTGGCGTAGCCCGAGGTAAGGTATTAGATACACTCTCTACAATGTATGCGCTTACGGAAGAGGAATCAGAAACTTTGCAACTTGAGCCTGAGAAGGTTTTGCCACGATTGGCCGCGCAATTACATCTTAATATAACTGAAGCACTTCAAGCTGGGATAGAGTCCCAACTGCCTCGGATGATGCAACAAGCGACCATAGCAGAGCAGACGAAGGAAAAATCGGTGAACGCATTTTACGATGCCTGGCCCGACCTTAAGGGAGATGATAAAGAAGCAACGGTGTTAAGGGTTATGAAGAGTTATCGCTCGACTAACCCTACTGCAACGACTGAGCAAATTATTCGTGAGGGGGGTGTGATGGCTATGATGGCCTTGCAACTTCCAATTGGTGCGGTGGGTGAACAGCCTGCAGCAGTAGCACCAGTGCGAAGTGATAGACCTGTTCAGCCCGCAATGCCTGGTGCTTCAACAGTTCCTGTAAGGAGCCAGTCAGATAACGCGTTCTCTCAAATGTTTTTAGATGCGATTGAAGAGGATATTTAGCTATGGCTTTTATAGGCTTACGTGGTTCGGGTAACTTTGGTACAGATGAACGACCAAAGAACTTCCGAGAATTAATTTTATGGTTGTCTCCGAATGGGACAGCTCCTTTAACAGCTCTTATGAGCAAAATGACAACAGATAAGTTGACTGACCCTGAGTACAACTGGTGGGAAGAAGAGCAGAATTCTGTACGAATCTTACTTAGTGCCTCCGCTCTGGTTGGCGCAACCTCGGTTGTTACCTTAGCAGGTGCGTTGAATTTAGTCAAGGGTGATGTATTACTACATGAAGCGAATGACTCCGGTATTGGTGAGATTGTGGAAGTTTCGGCTGACCCAACTGTTGATACGGGCTTCTCGATTACGCGTGGTGCCTCAGGTACGACAGCGGTTGCCTTCTCCTCAGGGGATTATCTTACTAAGGTCGGTAACGTGTTTGCAGAGGGTACGAACTCGCCAAGCGCTAGTAATCGTAATCCGACAAAGAAAAGTAACTTTGCTCAGATTTTCAAGACTGCTTACGAGTTGACGGGAACTACGCTTGAAACAACATTCCGTACGGGTGACCCCTTAAAGAATGATAAAAAGCGTAAGATGTTTGACCACTCGGCTGCGATGGAATTTGCCTTCTTGTTTGGGCAGGCGTTTGAAACCACTGGTGCTAATGGTAAACCAAAGCGCACAACAGGTGGCTTGAACTCTTTCATTACAACAAACCGTAAAATCTTCGCAAGTGGGGATGTGCTGACTGAGGATAAATTTATTGATGCGATTTCCCCAGTGTTTGATTACGAAGGGAATGGTATTGGTAATGAGCGCTTAGTGTTTGCAGGTAACGGTGCGCTTACAGCTCTTAACAAGTTAGCCCGTAACAGCGCCTCAACCCGTGTGAACTTTGACGGTACGATTAAGGCCTATGGTATGGAACTCCAAAGATGGATTCTTCCTCAGGGTACGGTGTTCGTTAAGACTCACCCATTGATGAACACGCATGGGCGTTTTAAGAACTCTATGTTTGTTGTTAACCCAGCAGGTATTCGTTATCGCCCACTGCGGGATACGAAGATGATGGATAATATCCAGGCTCCTGATGCTGATGTGAAGAAAGGCCAGTGGTTGACTGAGGCTGGTATAGAAGTTCAGCATGAGAAAACTATGGCTTACATCGGTGGTATGAATAACTAGGGTGGGCAGTAGGTGAATTAAGGGCGGGGTGTTTGTTATGAATAACCCGCCCTTTTCTCTAAGGAACTGATATGAAATTTACATTACCAAAAAAGAAAGATTCTAAGGGGTCAGACCTAGCAGGGGAAATAACATCTGACGAGCTTAACAGCTTCGATAGGATAACTCGAATACCAGTCAATGAAGAATTATTAAAGCTTTTACCCGTAGGGGCAAAGGCTACAATTACTCTGGTAGGTACAGTGCAAGAAGCTGAGGCCAAGAGTAAGTTTAATGGTGCAAAAGTAAGTCTCGATGTTACGAGTGTTGAGGCGGCTGATGTAAAGAATGATTTTGAAGAACTGGCTGAAGACGACTAGTTATGAGTTGGGATACTGCCAGCGAGACTTGGGATACCATTGCAACAACCTGGGATACTATACACCGCCTTAAGAATGTAACCCTTGGCGGGCTGCTTTCACAGTTGCAGGGGAAAGCAACAACTGTCGGAGTAGTTGCTATAAAAGCTATGCCACCAAAGAGTGTTGTGGCTGGGGCGGCACTTGATATACATACGACTAAGGTGGCTTCGGCTCAGTCCGTGTTGTCTATAGCTGACATTAAGGTTTTTAATGCTTCGGTTTCCCCGATAAAGGCAATGTTACCTAAGGCTTTTGCAGCCTCTGCATCAGCAGTTAAGAGGTTTGAGCCCTCTTCTTCTCATGATATGGTTGTAGAAAAGTTACAGCTCAGTGCTACAACTTTAAACGGTTTAACAATCCTTCGCCTAGTCAAAAGCCTGGAGATGGCTGGAAGTACTATAAAACAAAGTTTGAAGTCAATAGGCTTGGACATCTACACAGAGTACGTAGTGGCCTGTTGGCAGAAGCCTGTAGAGGTTGCCTCATCTGCTTGGCCAGAAGAAAGCCTTTCAAATAATATATGGTCTGAAGAGTCTGCTAAAGAAGACTCTTGGACAGTTGAGGGAGTGCCTACAAATGGTTGCTAGTGTTTTGATAAGAGAAAAGAATGGGGTAGGCGAAACTGCTACGGATAAGACAGCAGGAGATGTCCGTTTCCAGTCTGTTGATACATCTGCCGTTGATACTGCCAATCCTGTACGGGTTCCGAATGCTGGACAGAAACATTCTTTTGAGAAGTGGCTAAGGCTCCAGATAGGCGCAACAGCTCCAAGCTCTCAGATAAGCAATCTTGAGGTTTATACTGATGGCGCTAATGGTTTTGGTACAGGTATAAATTTCTACTATGCAGCAGATGCAACTTATTCAACACCTGTAGCTCCATCTGTCACTGACGCTATACCGCTACACGATACTGTTGCAATGGTTGATGCCTTTGGACTTACAAGTGCCGCTCCCCTTTCCTTGGGGACAGGCCCCTTTAGTACCGCAAATACTGATATGGGAGACTATCTTGTACTGGTCATGACTGTCGCAAGTACGGCTGGGCCAGGCATAACCCCATCAGAAACGATTACCTTCGCTTACGACGAGATTTAAGATGGATGCACTGATTACAGAGGAAGATGGTTTACTCATGGCAATTGCGCCAGAGGTTTCCTTACTGGTACATAAGGCGGAAAGTGCTGATAATATGCTTGAGGTTGAGGAGCCGTTGATATTCCACCGTAATGGTATTAAGTGGCATCCTGATAGCTCAGAGTCGGAAACTGTACGCTGGCTCGTCGGACAACTAAAAGGTGTGAGGGTTTACATATCCGAAGAGAGTGGTGGGCTTAAGGTTATTCTATCCGATATGAATTTGCGCCCCTAGGAGATTACGATGTTATTTGAAACAGCAGTTACAATGCTAGAAAAGCGCTTAGGGCAGCGCCAAGACCTAACGGCAGATATTAAAGAAAGTATGCAGTTTGTGCAGGACTATGTGCTTGAGACTGATCATATAAAGTTTGAGTTTCAGCTTACCGAAAGGCAGACAGCTTTCACAGCCATCGGGGATGACAGAGTTGCGCACCCTCCAATGTTCTTAGCGGAATACGAAGAAGGCTCGCTGTTTCTTGTCCTCGATGGGGGCGCTATCATTCCCCTGATTAAGGAAGACCTTGAGGGTCTCGTGAGGAAATTTGGGGCGACTCAAGGGCAGCCGATTTTCTATGCTCGGTCGGGGTCTTATTTTCGCCTGTACCCTATACCAGAGAAGCAGTACACCTTACGCATGATTTCCTACGATAAGGCAGCTACGCTTATAGAGGGCGAAGAGAACGTTTGGCTTAAGTATGCTGCGGACTGGCTCCTTGCGGAGACCGGTAAACTCGTGGCTGTGCAGATTTTGCAAAATACAAACTTGGCGGCAACCTTCAACCAACAGGCTGTTGATGCGCGACAAAGATTATGGAGGTCTCATGAGGCCTCCCTTGCAGTTAACCGTGATATGATTAAGGGGTTTTAAGGTGGGTTTAGAAACAACAACATATATAAATGGCTTGATTGCAGCAAATCCCGTAGGGACTGATGACCAATCCCAAGGAGATGACCATATACGCCTTATAAAAAGTGCTATTAAGAATACATTTCCGAATATAACAGGAGCGATTACACCCACACAAATTGAGTTGAATGTATTAGCGGGAGGTTTAGCAGCAGGGGAGGTAACCAACACCCCAGCAGGCACTATAACGGCTAGTGAGGCTCAGGCGGCGTTAAATCAGCTTGATACATTGAAAGCGGCATTAGCAGGCGCGGCATTTACTGGCCCAGTATCGCTAACAACAGGTGATGTAAATTTAAAAACAAACACAGCCCTATCAGACGCAGCAGCAACCCTAACTGCAGCACAGTTAATAGGTGGTGAATTTACAATAACGCCAACAGTAGCAAGAATACTGACTACCGACACAGCAGCTAATATTATCTCAGCATTATCAGGCAGTGTTGATAATAGCAACTTTGAATTTACAGTTATTAACCTAGCTGCTTTTGATGTGACTATTGCGCTTGGAACAGATGTGACGTTAGTTGGCAATATGGTCGTTAATGATGGGTCAGCTACGTTTAGAGCTAGGCGTTTAACATCATCAACTGTAAGCATTACAAGGCTTGAAACTGGTAGTGGCGTTGCCGCTAATCCAGAAGTTACAGGCTCAACAGTATTCACTCAATCAACAAATAATATTGGATTGACGGGCGTTGGCTCTATTGGCCTTGAAGTTGGCGACGTTGTGCAAGTAACGGGGACGGCTAGCAATAACAAGCTGTTTACTGTTGAGGTTATAACGGACAGTGGAAACGTTATTGTAAATCAGGCTCATGCGGGGGGTACGACTAGCAAATCTTTGGTTGATGAAACCGTTTCGGCCACTGTTACGCTACTAGCTAGAGCCATAAACGCAGGATATGGGCAGGGGCAGGGGTGGTGCGTACCGAGTACAGCTCGATCTTCCGGCACTACGTATACAAACAATTCTAAGCGACTAATTGTTGCTAAAGTTGACAGTAACTACACCGGAGGCCTTGAGGCGGAAATGAAGGGGGAAGTTGACGGAGCAACGGTGCAGCATGTAATTTTACAGAACATAGATGTGGCATCAACCTTGGGAGTATCCCTTCAAGTACCGCCTGGCAATAGCTACAAAATAACGAATGTACAAAGGTTGTCACTTAGAAAGTGGAGCGAATTACGATGAATAAATATTATGAAAACAAAGAAGGCGAGCTATTTGTTGATCCGATAGTTGCTAACCACGTTGGCCTGACTAAGATAACAAAAGCTCAATTTGAAAACAAGCTTGCAATTAATAACGCACCAACGGCAGAACAGTTATATGCGCAAGCCAAACAAGACAAGATCTTAGCGGTATCTCAAATCAAAGTCACAACAGAATCAGGCAAGGTATTTGATGGTGATGAGCTATCACAAAATCGCATGGCTCGCGCTGTGACTGCTTCAAGTGCAGGTGATACTACACGATGGAAGCTAGCAGATAACACACAAGCAACGGTTACACATGAAGAATTGAAAGAAGCTTTGCTGCTGTCGGGTGAGGCTATGACTGCAATATGGGTGGCTTAAAGTGAAATACCTACCACTTCCCTTTTATCAGCTAAACAGGCTACGTGGCACTTACTCCATATTTGCCAAAGTTAATGCTGTAATTATTGGGTTGATCTTTGGCTATGTAACTAAGAATCCATACATAGGCTCAGCGATGGCAATAGGCTACCTAGTTGGCGAAAGCATGGGCTGGGGCGACTGGATAGGCCAGCAAAACGGATCACCTTTGCAGTGCGGTAACGAGGGTGAAAAGAACGGCATCAAGTGGCTAGCATCTAAATTTGCTAATTGCGGAACTG
>Ga0105053_10008225_pt1 | contig 13639 bp, 5 predicted proteins | sample BON01_FD_78093 | JGI IMG/M metagenome (GOLD analysis project Ga0105053, IMG submission 78093) | Freshwater microbial communities from Lake Bonney liftoff mats and glacier meltwater in Antarctica - BON-01 | ecosystem: Environmental > Aquatic > Freshwater > Ice > Glacier meltwater | place: Lake...
GTCAGGTAAGAAAGTCGTTTGAGGAGTATACCCAAATTTGAAGGGTCGGTATCATTTGCCAAAAATGACATGAGTGATCTTCAATCTTTGCCAGAGAACCATTACTGTGTACCATATCAAACCAACTTCCCAAGAATTGACTCATTTGCTGCAGTTGAAATATTCATTTTGCGATCTAAAGAACAACGAACTGTGCCTTGTTGGTTTTCAAATGACCACTGGAGAAAAGAAGCACTTGAAAGTAGTAGGTGGTCGTAGGATCCGAACCAAGTTCCAGGAACTGTGCAACAAAGAAACCCTCAATACATCCAACATGTACATTGTGTTTGTCACCGCGGAAAAGAATGCACCATCCTTGCTAAAAAAGAAACATGTGAAGTGGATTATTGAAAACGGTGAAGAAAGCGAAGAGTTTAGAGATGTGCGCCAGTTTTTCCTTGTGATGCCTGATAGTCTCGGTATTGTTCCTGATGATTGTGATGAAAAATGTCTGATGAGTAGTATTTCACTGAATATATGATTTTTTATTATAAAGCCTTGAATCTTGAATACATATCTCGGCAAGACGAGAATTGCATTGTACCGGAACAATATTGATGAGAATCTTTTTGACATTGAAATGTTACATTCTTCCCCTTGATTACTATTGAAAACCATCATGAATTGTTGGTTTAGGATGTGTATAGCTAGGCTGCCTTATCATGGTAAAGCAAAGTGTCTTAATTGTGAAAGAGAGAGGATGATCTGGACTTTAGATAATTGAATAAAAGCATAATCGACAAAAATAACTTTTAAAACATTCTAGGAAATGCATTGTAATCATACTCTAACTCATATAAACTCCAGGATACTGTAGAGATTATTTTTCCGTGAGGTGTTTCTCTAACGAATGTAACTGCTAGATTGCAGTACGTTAGTTTAAAGACAATATAGAGTGATTCCACAACACTTTTCGTAACAAGATAATTAACAATAAAAGAATTGATGTATATAAATGAGCAGCAATTGATGACAATGGATTCCATAGAACTGGGAATACACGAAATTTTTCAAAAATCAAAAAAGGGATCTGGGTGCAAGACATGCCGTGGAATTACAGCTTTTGAAGAATCACACTCGAAGCATTTCAAATTTTAAAGATTCGTCAATAACTTTGTTGGGCTTTCTGGTTGTGTTTTGTCGTAGGTCAATCTTGTCAAAACCATTGCAACGACCGTGGTGTCCGTGATTCGGAACAACAGCGACTCCTGTTATTGTTCAATGTAGATAACGGAGAAAAAGTTGATCCTTTCGACACAACATAATCTAAACTCAATTCAATGAAGTTATTTTTCAAGGTTTCCCCAAAATGGGGTTTTCACTATGAAACTATGAGTGGGGGGGGCTGTTCTAAAGTATCGTTATTAACTGCCGGCAGTGAAAATGGAGCGAGCTAATGATCGACGAGCAGAGAAGCTGATGGTAAGTAACCTTGTTATTGAATAACTGGTTTTTAATTCGTATTAAAAACAGGAAAGAGTTCGTGGTTTCAGGAAAAGCTGCAAGAAACTGCAGGTCGATGCCGCTGCTACTGTGAAACACGAAATCCGTAAGTTTCTAAATTCATTCAGAAAAGAAGAATGACAAGAATATAGAATGCGGTAAATCCTATGCCGATTTATCCAATCATTTTAAGAACATGTCTCAAATAGAACAGTATAACACTTTGAAAATAAGTCTACAAGATATCAGTGATTCGTTGAGCGAGTTGGAAAGCCATAGGTCCCATATGATTGTCGGCAGAATACAACAAAGCATGATTGAAAAAACAAAGGAGCTGGACCTTACTTGCAATGGTCCTACAAAACTTCTCCTGAAAGATCGAAACCAATCCACCAAAAACGCTTCAAAGTACAAAGATCAATTTGATTCTTTGGCCTCCAAGAATTTAAGTCAGGAAAAGATGGAAAAAAAGAAAGCCCAGCTAAAAGTTGAAGAGAATCGAGTTCTGAGTATTGACAAGAACCTACAACAGACCATGGTCAAGTATGAACACAAACGAATCTCAGAAGCCAAAAGCATTCTGGACGATTTTATAAAAAGTCAATTGTTTTTTCATTGCAGAGCTGTCGAGTTGTTAACAAAGTCCTACAGAGCTCTTGGAAAAGTAAATCCTGATGATGCAGTGGTTCAAATGTGCAAAGAACTGCGCTTCAACCTTCACAATTTAAACCCTGAAGAACAAAATTAATCCTCCCTTTATGAATATGTTTTAAATAGCTCGCTACCAATGTATACTGCTGCTGCTAGTATTGCAATCCAATACCCTGACCGCACTACAGACATTAAAGTCCAGAAATGATCTACAGCTCTCAAAAAAATGGAGTCTCCATTATACGGTTTTTTCATAATTTTCACGTCTTTTTGAACTTTCAAACTGTTTTCATGTTCTACTTCTGAGATAGATTTCACCTGCTGGTTAACCGGTCTGTCCCATTGCCTAGTTCCCGATTCCTCCTCCTCATAGTAGATTCTTCCTTGACTATTCTTGATCTCTCTCCAGGTACTCATCAATTTTACGGAGCTATTTGAAAAACTGTTATTCGGTTGAGGAAACAAAACTACACATGAAGCTCTTTCATACCGCGACACCTTACGAAGAAAGGACCTTGCTATCACAACTCCAATCATACTAAATGAGGGGACCGTACCGCATCGGCGGTTAAGCGGTAAAGCAGAAATGGGCAAGTTGCGTCTTTGTGCCAATGCGGGCAAGAAGCTGAAGAAGTTGGAGATGGGGATATTGAGTAAGCAGGATCCTTACGTAGTTTTTGGTTCAGGGACTCAATCTGGAAAAACTGCAACGGATGAAAATTCAGGTGCCGAGCCGAAATGGAAAGATAAACGTTTGAAAAACGAAGTTATCTTCAACATCAAAGATGCTTCTGATTCTCAAGTGAGGATGCAAGTTATGAATGATAATGGAAATAAGGCACATAAGCTAATTGGAGAGGGATCTATTGATGTAGCTGCGTTTTTTGAAAATCCAAACTCACCCGTTGAGCTTGAAGTGAAATTGAAAAACAATGGTAAAGATGCCGGAACTCTTCTCATCACGGTGGAATATCTAGAAGAACAAAAACAAGAAAAAACAACTGAACCAGCACTGAAGAACCAGATAGTAGTAACTGCCTTGCGAGCTGAAAATTTGAAAAATCTTCAAGTTCTCATGAAGCAAGACCCATATGTGAAAGTGTCTCTCGAAACCGTCTCGGGAGAAGTTGTTGCATCTGCTCAAACTCTCGCATCTAAAGGAACTAAACCATCCTGGGACGAAAGTAAAAACAACGTTCTGATACTTGGGTTTCAAAAACAATCTCCAGTTAAAATAGTATTTGAAGTGTGGGAAGAAGAGGGGATGCGAAAGGACCGAATTATTGCTTCGTGTGTGAAACCTATAACTGACTTTGGAGAAAAGGGAGAAATTGCAATTAGTCTTGCTGATCCTAAAGGTAAAACAGCTGGAACATTATATGCTACTATCGAAATCCCCGCCTCGCTTTTGACTAAATTTCCAGTTCAAACTGCAGCATCTTCACACGATGATATTGTTACTGCAAAAAGTGCCAAGAAGGAATTTCAAGCAGGGACAATAACCTTGACAGCGGTTGAAGGCATTCAATTGAAAAACGTGCAAACATTTGGCGAGCAAGATCCGTTTGTAAAAGCTACTTTGTTACCTTGGAATATTATTTCGAATCCTGAAAAAACTAAAAATTCGAATGGAGTGAATCCAAAATGGAGTTCCAAAAATTCGCTTGAAATATCGTTTCCAGGTGATCCCGGTGTAGGTCAACTTCCTCAGCTCTTCATCGAGGTGATGGATGATGAGATGATGCGAAAAGCTAGATTGATTGGCAACGCAACAATTGATATCACTGAATTCGTGACACAAGGAGACGTTCGCTTACCTCTCTCAATAAAACTCCAAGATAAAAAGTATCGACAAGCAGGCGAGCTGAAGACCACTATTGAATTCAAAATTGGACCTGTGGGCAAGTCTGAGGAAAAAATAGAATTAATGAAAGAACCAGGAATCATCACGATAACAGCGCAATCGGCAGTGTTAACACGATCTGTCGAAATGATTGGTAAACAAGACCCGTATGTTCAAGTGGTTTTAAAGCCGTGGGCAGGAGAAATGCAACAAGGTCGGACTGTGAGCAAAGATGGTGCTGGTAAAGAACCTGTATGGACGGAAGGAAATGTCATGGAGCTCTATTATCCTGGCGGAGAGACCCCTACTGGTGAAATGCCTGAGCTTGTAGTTCAAGTGATGGATGCTCAAACGATATCAGACCGCATTATCGGTTATGGGACAGTTAAACTAGCAGCCATCTTAACCAGGTTGGCTAAAGGTGATGAAATAGACCATCAAGTGGAATTAGTGTACGAGAAAAAGAAAGATACGTTGAAGGCATGCGGTACTTGCAATATCTCTTTCAAGTTTAGAAAAGGAAATATGGAATCGATGGTCAAAATGGAAGATAAAGGTTTTAGTTTGAACGTGAAACCTGATTTTGAACGTACTGAGCCTCTTGAAATATACGCCACCATTTGTAAAGGTTCAAATTTGAAAAATAGAGCTTGGTTTGGCAAACAGGACCCATTTGTGAAGTGTACTTTGCAGCCTTGGGGAAGTTATTCGTCTACTCAACCTATTTCCGATGGAGGTACTAATGTCGAATGGACCTCACAACAAGGGAATGTATTAAAGTTCAAGTACCCAGGAGCTAGAAATGATGAATTCGCAACTCTTCTAGTGGAATGTTGGGACTCGCAAGTCGGAGGTGATCGATTGATCGGATCTAGAATCATCAATGAAGTATGTTTATTACAATCAGAAACCAACGCCAAAGAGATGACACTTCCTCTTATTGCCAAAGACGGTAAATCTGTTGATAAACATCCAGGTGGGGATCTCTCTTTGACGATTCATGCTCGCAAACGAACTGGTAACCCGATTACAAGATGCGGTGTTTTAATTGTGCACCTTGAAAGTTCAACAATGACAAAATCTGGGGACTGGTTTAGTAAATCGGATCCGTATCTACGTTTTCGTATGACTCCAGGAGTTGTGCCTACTAAATGTGTGGAAAGTGTCGTTTTGAACAACACTGGAGATGCGGCGGAGTTTAACGAAACACTTGAAATACCTATTTTTGATTTTGGGATGAATGGAGTTGGATCTAATGGCGAGTATCAAAGTCTTATTGTTGAAGTTTTGGACAGGGACACTTTTACTGCAGATGATTCGTTAGGGAAAGGCCTAGCAGATATTGCCCAAGTTCTGAGCCAAGACTACGACCCTACATTATCTCATGAAGTGACTTTAACTCATAAGCGCAAGGATGTCGGATCGGTATATTCGAAATTGGAATTCAAACCCAGTAAATATGCCGGAAACAATTTACTGAATGGAATGAAAATCGGAGAAGGGAGTATTCGAGTGTGGTTTTTAGAAGCCAGAGAGCTTAAGCATGTTGGTGGGATGCTGGATAGTAAACAAGATCCTTATGCAAGGGTCGTGTGGCAACGTCCCAATGAGCCGACTCCTGGGCGTGTAAAGAAATGGCCCAGTAGTCAAAAGACTCCAGTTCATAATGATGCAGGAAGTGCATGTGTTTGGAATGCCTATATCGATATCCCATTCGATCAATCTGATTCTTCATATGTTAATTCTGGGACGAATCCTGGAGTATTACATGTTGCCGTTCTTGACCAAGGGACTGTCAGCGATACTGTGATTGGAACATGTTCTGTTAATATGGGAGAACTCGCACTCACAAAAGCTGGTGATGATATTTGGGTCACACTTTCAAATGAAGATGGAAAGAAATGCGGGCAAGTTCGAATCGCTCTGGAATTCTTTCCAGGTCCTCCTAAATCGGAAATGTCAGTTGCAATGAAAGATGACTTTTGCTTCGTTGAAGCAGGTAGTTTACATTTGCTTGTAACTGGAGTCAGTGGCATTCCTCCGTCTAAAGCCAAAACCGTTTCCGGGGAAATTGTATGTGGCAAGTTTACTAGCAAACTACCAAAAATGGAAACAGATGTATCAGGTTTTGTCACATGGAATACGGTTATTGAAATTCCATGGAACCCTCAACCGCTGAATCCTACTACAGAACCGGTGATGCAAATACCAACGATTAGTATTCATATGTCTGGTAACAGTGGCAGTGCATTCGGTGTGAATCACTCTATAGGTTCGTGTGCGATCCCAATCGCCTCTTTTGTTCCGTTGAACATGACCACGGAATCATATGAACGTCAAATGATCGTATGTCAAGGGACTTCTTTCAGTGACACCTTTGCTACATTGAGAGTTGTGGGGACATTCTCTAGACACACCGGCGAGGTTTCTGGGAGTAAAAAAGATCTAGCAACACCAGTGAAGCAGGCAGCATCTGGTAGACTGCATGTTAGAATTCTGGCTGGCAAGAATTTGAAAAATCGTGAATTGTTGGGTAAGCAAGACCCGTTGGTAAAGTTGTTGATGCAACCTTGCGGCGATTTCCACCAAACAGATACATGTACCGATGGCGGTAAAACACCCAAATGGACTGACTCGATGAATAATTCTCACGTGTTTCTCGTCGAGGATGCCAACAGTGCTATGGTGCATTTGACATGCGAAGACGAAGACACTGTGAGCAATGATTTAATTGGTAAAGTAAGCATTCCTGTACTTTCTATATACAAACAAGGGAAAATAAAAGGCTCTGATAACGACGTGCATTCTCAATTGCTTGAGAAAACGGCGGAGAATCAGGATCAGCTTTCAACTGCACAAGTGGCTTCTTCAGCAATATTTAGAACCAAAAAATGGGAAGCTTTCTGCGAAAAATCTTTTAAGGTATACGGTGGAGGTGATGCGAGTCCTGCTTCGAAACCATATAACCGCTTGGATTTATTGACCGAGTTTTACCGTGACATCAAAAAACGCGGCAATGCAGAAATTGATGACGTACAAGAAAAAGCGCGAATTGCTCATGAAAAATTTCCTGACAACGAACCTCAAAATAAAAAGCTATTCGGCAAACTTTTCAAAAAATATCATCCGGGTGAAAGTTGCCCGGAAAGATTTTGGAAACTACCGAGTGAAAAACACCAAGGTGATGAAGTCGACATTGATCTCTTCCAAGATTTGCTTGATTTTATTGAACCTCGATCAGACGAATTCTTTCCTGGCGATTCGAACGTTTCTCTGTCTCAAAGTCAGGTAAAGAACCTGGTGAGTTTATATCCAAAGTATCTAAAACATCTAGAAGGCAAAGTGATAGGAATCTCTGAATTCGAAAGTATTTCAAAAGTAGTTGTTTCCCAAATGATCTACAATGCAGTTGCCAAAGGCGTCCGTTTTGATGGCCATTCTGAAGAAGGAGAAACGGGGGGATCAAAATTGTGGTGGACCTTAACTGACTCCAAGGGTAAGAGTGCCGGTAAGATTCAGGTGGAAGCATGGTTCACTGAAGACTGGTCTCCTGTTAGTCGAAGCGCACAGCCTGAATTGCTGCAGCAAGGGGTTCTTTGGGTTCAAATTCAAAGCGCCACATTCACCACGGACAAGGATTTGTTCGGCAAGCAAGATCCGTATATTGCCGTCAAATGGAATAACTCTGAAAGCTCAGAACAGAAAACCAAATCAAAATCGAACGCACCATTACATGTGGAGTGGGAAGGAGATGATGGTTTGCTGAAACTTGACTACTCACCGCAATTGGCTTTCGAGGCACAACAGATTGGTCAGACGCCATCACTCGTTATTCAAGCTAGAGATAAAGACGTGGTAGGAAGTCAGTTAATTGGAGAAACCAAAGTCCCTTTGATCTACTTCGCCAAGAACCCAGGCTCAGTCTTTGCTCGTGAAGTGCCACTCATCAATACTGCTAGAGGTGAAACTACAAGAGCAGGCACTATTCAAATTCGAATTCAATTTGTTTTGGGAGGAGAAGGTACGCCCAACAGTTTCGATTCGACTGATTTGAAACCAGCTCCATCGGCTATTTCGGGACGGCTGATACTTGATGTGAAGAGTGCTCGGAATCTGAAGGACGTGCAATGGATTGGAAGCATGGAACCTGTGGCGTCTTTGCGTCTATGGCCTGAAAACGAATCAAGTCGAACCAAAGCGGCTGTGAATGCTGAAAAAAACCCTTCCTGGAATGAAACGCATACATTCGACAGCATGGATGGGGACATGGCTCTGTTTGAATTGGATATCTCCACTGGGAAAACCAACATTGGAATGTTTCAAATAGCTCTTTGTAATATTCTTTCCTCAATGTCTAATGGTGGTGAATATGAAGACTGGTTCCAATTGGTTCAGTTGAAAAATGGGAAAGTTACTCGATCTGGTCAAGTATGTCTGTCATTCAAATTTGAAATGGATGGAGAAGACGATGGTTCATCTGCTAGTGCTGGTGGTGCACTATGCTACATTCCTGGTCCAGGTACTATTCATATCAAAGTAAGAAAAGCTGCAGATTTACGAAATCAGTCAAAACAAGATCCATTTGTAGCGATTACTGGTTTGAATTTTCGAAAATCTTTTTCTACAAAAACCAACGTCGATGAAAACGGAGGTTCAAATCCAGTTTTTGAATTCAGTGCAAGTGCACAGCTTCAATGGGGTCCCAAAGACAAGCAAGTACCATTGTTGGAACTCGCAGTAAAAGACCGTAACTTATTAATGAACACCGCTATCAACACCGTTACATTAAATCTATCCCCATGGTTGTTTGGTCCTGGTCAAATCGCCTCCATGTGGATCCCCACCTACTCACAAGGAAGCGGGGGGCCTTACGCCTACAAACCGAAACAAGGAGCATTGCTAGTTGATTTACAATACATACCAAAAGCGGAATTTCCCGGTAAACCAGCATCTGCATTTTCTAGATCATCCATGAAAAGGATTGCAGAGCCGGTAGAGGAACGGAATGGGGATATTCATGTGCAAATAATAGCGTGTAGAAATCTCACTGATGTTCAAGCTTTAGGAAAGCAAGACCCCTATGTGAAAGTGACAAGGATAGCAGGTGGTACAAAGCTTGATGGTGTTTTGGATTTTATTGTGGCGAAAACGTCTGTGCAAGATAATGGAGGTTCTAATCCGGAGTGGAATGAAGATATTTTGATATCCTATGATGAGAAAGCGCTCGGACTGGAGACTGGAAGTATTCCAATAGTTCTAGTCGAAGTTTGGGACTCCAATATCAAATTGCAAGGAGATAAACTCATCGGCAAGACGATATTACCTGTATTTCCTTGTGTATTAGATGACCGTCAAGTACTTGACTCTTGGTACCCTTTAACCAATAGTAGCAACGAAAAGGCTGGAGAGATCCATTTAGGGATGCAATATCGAAGACAAGGTGAAGTTAAACAGGACATCCCTTCTGAAGCGCCGGAGAATATTTTGAATGTTGTTGTAATACGTGCTCGTAACTTGCACAATGTCGGTGATGGAATAATGGGCGGGGCTCAAGATCCATTTGTTCAAGTTGAATTTGTTGGACATGACAAAATATACAAAACGCAAGTTGCTAATGAGCAAGGAACTGACCCGGTTTTTGAAGAACGATTGCAGGTATTTGGCTGCATGCCTGATTCCCGAGGTTCGTTCCCTCGTCTTCGATGTCAAATATTTGATCACGATACTGGTGGCAATACATTCATTGGCATGTTTGAATTCTCTTTGACAAGTTCCATCATGCGTAGTGATAGTGTTCCACATGAACAATGGTTTCAACTTACGGACAAGGATTTATCAACATCGAGAGGGGAATTACAAGTCATCATGAAAAGAGGCCCTTTTCCCGGTGATATCGATGATGGTCTTGCTAACAAGCAAGGAGATGGAAAGTTGCTGGTATCCTTATTGAAATTGCATCAACTCACTGACTCACATGGAAAAACTCCTTTGAAGCCTATTTTCAGGGCTTCTTGCTTTGTTGGGGAAACCGAATTTTCAAAAGGCGACTTTGTGGACAATGTTATCATCCCTATCAAGAAGAAACAGACAGAGAATGACCCTGCAATGGCAATCTCTATATCTGCCATGCAAAAGAAATGGACTATTCGAGGTTTAAGGCCAATAATTATAGCTTCAGCTTCGGTTCCCAAGGCTCAAAAACTCATCGATACCACAGGACCAGTAAACTATACATTATCACTTGTTGAAAACGACCTAGAATTAGGAAAAATGGATGTTGAAGTGCAATATTTACCCTCCATTGCAGGCCAGTTAAGGATTAATGTGGTTTCGGTGTCCAATATTAAAAAGCAGGAATGGTTTGGGAAGAATGATTTAAGAGTAGTTTTGCAAATATCCAACGGAGACTCAAAACTTCCTCCTGAAGAAACGTCAACTAAAACTGGAGCTGGTGATGCTTCCACGTTCAACGAGACTGTAAACCTTTTATATTCAAATCAGAATGAGACTCGGCGACCTCAAATTCACGTGAAGGTGATAGATGTGGATTCCATGAGTCAGAATGATTTATGTGGGGAAGTTTTTATTTCTATTTTGGATCTGATTCTAGATGCTATGAAACAAGGTGTGGCGGGAGCTATTGCTAAGATTCCAGCTAAAGAATATTCTCTTATACAAGGCGGTCTTGTGACATTAGGAATAGAATTTTCCCCAAATTCAAATGTGTTCAAGCAGAAAGTTGTGGAAGAAACGAAGCAGGTGATGGAGTTAAAGCGCATGTGGAACATGATAGACATCAACCACGATGGTAGACTTACAAAAGAAGAGCTTATTGGTGGTTTGAAATCCGTTCCGGGTTGTGCCGCATTTCTTGGATTGGGAGACGAATCTCTGAGTGATATGGATGCGATTAATTCCCTGTTTGATGAGATGAATAGTAACGATGATGATATTGTTGATTTTCAAGAATTCAGTTCATACATCGAGTCTAAACCTGCACGAGAGAAACTGAAAAAGCAAAAGGTGCAGATGGAAAGAGCGAAAGCAAGAGATGCTTATGCAGCTGATAATCGACGGACCGAGGAAAGAGATCAAGCAATTCGTTTAAAGCGACTGGAAAGAGAGAGGGAAGAATTGGATGCTAAGCGACAGATGGAGGAAGAGGAGCAACTGAAACGATTGGCAAAAATAAAACAACGTGAGGAGCTTTCAAAGTTAAGGCGTCGCGAGGAGGAGCTAGCAAGACTGGCAGAACAAAAAGAAATGGCCAAATTGGCCCAGGAAGAATTAAAGCGTCAAGAAAAAGAAGATCGAGTGAAGAAAAAGAAAGACAGGGTCGAGCACAAGAGACCGGATGATGTTTTGCTCTGGAGAACCAAAGATGTAGTTGAATGGCTGGCTCACGATTTAGAATTACCTGAATATGCTGTTGTTTTTGCCGAAGGAGGGGTTGATGGACCTTTACTGGTCGAATTAACAGAGGAAGATCTAATTGAAGGATTGGGAATGAAAAACCCTATGCATCGTAGAAAGGTTCTCACTAGAGCAGGGAGATTAATTCAAATTAGAAATGAAGTTCGCCAGCCAAAAACAGCGAATCCCGTCGGTAATAGGACGAAAAAAGGAAACTCATCTGGAGATCGAACTTTGCTACAAATGAAACTGGCACAGCAGGCGAAGTTGGATCAACAAAAAAGAGACCAAGTAGACAATGCACCTCGCAAACAAATTTTTCCCTTTGAGTATACTTCGCCTATTCGAAACCAAACTCAACCTGAAGAAGAAGATTGGTATGATAAGCTCGCAATGAACAATGACAGTGTCATTAGTAGCAGCAGCAGTGATGATGAATCTGATGGTGAAGCTGGATTTCAAACCGCTATGGCGAATGTACGTGAGAGGATTCTTAAAAGTCACAAAAAAACAACAATGAAAGAAAACCCCCCTAGGTTGTCTACGAACCAAGAGAATCGAGACAATAATATTGGTCCGGTAGAAAATATAGACCCAGATATGAATGGCCATCAACTACTGGACCTTTTGAAAAATAAGATCCATCAGTTCGGAAACTATTTGAAGAAGCACCGTCGTATCCCACAAGATCAAATACTCCCTGAAATATTCAAAATGTTTACCGCTGGTGACTTTTCAATATCAAAGATGAAGTTTCAAGCAGGGCTTGGCCCAATACTCAGACTGGTCCTATCTCGAACACAGTTCTCTGAATTGTTTAGTATCCTCGCAGGATCTGGAAGCTCTATTGATTTCGATACGTTCGAGTTGATTTCAAGCACCACAATGGATTCAAGTAAAACAATACCAGAGGGAGCAACTGTTGAAGAGATTATTCTAGTTATTGGTCAAGCTATTTACAAATTGGGGGATGGTCAAGATAAAACTGCCCTGAGTAAAGTATATCATAAGTTTCTGGAATTGAGAAATAACAGAGATGAACGAACCAGCAAACTATCACGTTTAAAATTTGAAGGCGGGATAAAAACATTACTTCACGTGGATTTAACATGGGTGCAATTCGATAGATTGTTTCGTAAAATATCATCTGGTAAAGCCGATAGCGGAACAATTGAATTCGATGAATTCTATAATGCATTTTCCACCAGCAATTCAAACTCGGGTTCCATGCGTAAAATATTGTTTGCAGTGTGTTCCACCTTAGTAAAAAGCAAAGTCACCCTAAAAGAGGCTTTTCAAGGATTTGACAGGAATGGAAATGGAGAAATCTCAACAGCAGAGTTTGCATCAATGATGCGTCAATTGTCCAATGATTTGACGAAGAAAGATATATATTCAATCATGCGATGTATCGATTCAGACTACAATACGGTTATTACATACTCTGAATTCCTGCAGTTCTGGCTGGTGGTATTTACTCAGTGGTTGGACCATCTGAAAACAAGACGTAATAGAGATAAGACGCTTATAAATCGGGTGACCAAAATGATGCAACTCACATTTGGCAAGAAAATCCTCGAACATACTCCACCACTTGGAGCATTATCTGATCTATTGGGTCAGGTTGGATCATCTACTCCTGCAGCAACCCATCGTTCTGCTCTTCTAGATAGAGTGGGAACCAATTCAAATTTGAATAGCAGCGGTTTCTACGACCAGTACATATCACAAGCGAGGTCTTCCATCGACGATATTCTCAGTAGTTCAGCTGTTTATGATGATGACATGTTTGGTGACAAGTCCCCAAGAGGAACTGCGCTGGAAGCTGTACGAGCAGCCCGAAAGAGACATGATGAGCATTCTTCCATGTTGAGAGAGAAAGAACGGACATCTTCGCGTGGTACCTACGCCCCTCCTGTAGCAGATATCAACAGTCAGTTCAGTTTCAGAGGCATGCCTTAGCTATAAAATTTCCCCGTTAAAACAGCTTTCAACTTCAAGTTCGTTGCATATCCACTTTCTGGTTTAGTTGAATTTATTGCAACGGATCCAATACTGCTTGTTTAAAATTACCATGACATTTCACACCCGATCTGAAGTGCAGTCAAACTAAAACGATAATTTTTTTTTTTAAAACTACTAGTAGTGGATAAAAGCCATCTAATGCTAATTTCTTAATAAACAAGAGTATCTTGTTGAAAGAAAAGAGCCTGATGGCAATCCGTGAGGTAATCAGAAGCAAGAACATTA
>Ga0105053_10008226_pt1 | contig 13637 bp, 13 predicted proteins | sample BON01_FD_78093 | JGI IMG/M metagenome (GOLD analysis project Ga0105053, IMG submission 78093) | Freshwater microbial communities from Lake Bonney liftoff mats and glacier meltwater in Antarctica - BON-01 | ecosystem: Environmental > Aquatic > Freshwater > Ice > Glacier meltwater | place: Lake...
ACACACGTTCACACACATTCACTGCACACACACGTTCACACACATTCACTGCACACACACGTTCACACACATTCACTGCACACACACGTTCACACACATTCACCGCACAGCCAATTGGCTCTAGTATGTTATCTCACGCATATGAATGATTCATGTCGCACATGTAAATGCGTCATGGCACACATATCAATGAAGCATACCACGTGTAGGAATGTGTGACGTTGAGCGTTACACATATGCATACACATACACATACACATACATACACATATGCATACACATACACATACACATACATACACATATGCATACACATACACATACACATACATACACATATGCATACACATACACATACACACACATACATACCACATGTAGGAATGTGTGACGTTGAGCGTTACACATATGCATGCTTTATGGTGTACATATGAGTGCTTGATGTTATTTACATGAATGAGTCGTATCGCGCCGTATGACTGCGGACATCTCAATGTGTCATGTCGCACCAATGCTCCAATGCTGCATTTACACGTGCAAACCTATTTTCATGTGTAACATCCTGAATGAGTGATGAGATAAGTGATGTTGCCCACGATCACTGCGGACATGTCCGTGTGTCACTTGGCTTATCTAGTCATGTGTTGCAGCATCTTGGGGAGTGTTGCAATGTGTTGCCCTGCGGACATTTCAGTGTGTCATATCGCTTATTTGAGTGAATTGTGCCACAGACAGCTGCGTGAGTCATGTCAACGGATTGAGTCATGTCAACGGATTGAGTCATGTCAACGGATTGAGTCATGTCAACTGATTGAGTCACTTATTTGAAACGTTCGGTACACCTTGGTGTAACATGACTTATTCATACGTGTCACATGACTCGTTACCCTCTTTACCATGTTTGACAATATGGATGGCTACGATCAGTAGGCTCCTGAAAATTATGGGTCTTTTTTGCAAAAGAGCCCTATAAAAGAGACGATAGTCTGCAAAAAAGACCTGTAATTTTAAGGAGCCTACTAATCGTAGCCACCCCATACCAGTTCGTATGTGCGATATTGTTAACATTTACATGTGTGAAATGGACTGGTTGGTCTGTTTAGCATTTATATGTGTTTGGCATTCATTTTTGTTTGGCATTCATATGTGTTTGGCATTTGGTGCACGTAGTATTCACCTGTGTTTAGCATTCATACCTGTTTAGTATTCACATGTGTTTAGCTTAGCGTTCAAACCTGTTTACCATTCATATGTGTTCATCATTCCTATCTCTTTACCATGAATATCTGTGACGTGCCTCATAGGCAGCAAAGATGCATTGCGCAAACATCTGGCATTCTCAGTCACTCATTCATGCGTGTGTCTCTTGCATTCATGCGTGTGTCTCACTCATTCATGTGTGTGTCTCATTCATTCATGTATATGTCTCACTAATTCATGTGTGTGTCATGATTCGACAATTGGTGTGCCACGACACGACGTGCTCATGCGTATCATGCAACCCACAAGTAGCAAAGAGAGAGACACACACACACATACACACACACAAGTAGCAAAGAGAGAGAGACACACACATACACACACACATGCGTATCATGCAGACACTCTAGTGTGACACATATGTCACATGACTCACATTTGTGTGTGACATCTATGGAACATGATGATTGATATGTGTGGAATGAGTGGTGGATCAGGGAGCAAAGATGCACTAGTCGAGTACGACGCTCACGTCAAGTTGTTTTGTCTCCAGACTGGTACGTTGTTTGGACACTACAGCACACTGCAAGGCACTGCAGCACGTGTGGTTCCTGGAACCAGCTGTTCTCCATGCACACGTGTTCTGTCTGAAATATAGCGAAATACGAACATGACGTGCATAGAGAAGTACAGACATGGATTAAGAAATAGCAACATGATATGGACAGAGAAATAGAAACATGACATTGGCATGACATTGGCATGACATTGGCATGACATTTGCATGACATTTGCATGACATGCGTTGAATCGATTGCCACATGCATAGAGTAACAGAAACATGGCATGGGTTGAATCGTTTGCCACACAACATTTAGGTGGCAACAAAGGGACGCTCTTTGGAGCCAACGGCTGTTTTGCTGTGGGTGTGCACCAGGAGGAGCTCGTCCACGACATTCGCACCGGTACATGCACTCCACACACACACACATGAGCTCGTTGACGACATTCGCACCGGTACATGTGGTGCAAACCCGAAACCCTAAACCCCATTACACAAACACGTGCATTTCTTTCCTCCGCGAGTCTCCAGGATATCCGGTCGCTCAGGATACCCGTCTCTAGAATGTACAGGACAGACAGCCCTGGGCGGGGCACACAGCCGCCCGGGGCTGTGCCAAATTACGTTGGCGGAATTTGTGCAGAGGAAATATTTTTTGATATTTTTGTACCCGATAATTTGAATTTTTTTACCAAGCTTGTGTTAAATAATGATATCTGTACCCGATATTTTCCAATCCCCTTTTTTTTGTGTTGGCACATTTTGATGACAGCTTTTTCCCGGGATTTTCCTGGAAGGTGCCCAAAAATATATGGGCAAAATATTGGGTTTTAGGGTCGGTGAAAAGATGTCCACCAAAAAAACTCTAAACCTGATATTTTGCAGTCCCGATAATTTAGGGCTATTTACGGGGATTAGAAATGACTCCTCTCACCTGAACCAAAGTGCCCAGCAAAAGGCGGATTCTGTACCGCATATTTGTGGACCTCAGAACCACTTGATTATTCAGCGGAAAACAACATTCCGAAAACTGTCGGGTTATCCGTCAGGAATGAACCCGAACTGGCTGCTCCAAAACATGGTGACGTGTGGGGTATTCTGGATTCTCGACCTGTCTATTAATGGTGTTGTTTGTTTGTGCTGATACGTGAGAAGAGGCTGATACGTGGTGTCATGTGTTTGTGCTGATTCGTGAGAACAGGCAAACGCAAAATGGGGCTCTTCGTCCCGAAAGGCTTTTCGGAGGGCCGCGAAGTGAAACTGCCGCCGGTACCCTCCAAGGAGACGACCTTTGAGGACTTTCTCAAACCTCCCTCGCCGAATCACTGCGCTTTTGGCCGCATTAGCTGGTGCCTAAACCCTATACTCCAATCTCCCTAACCCCTAAACCCTAATACCTAAAAGGTATCAGGTCACCTGTCTCGTGCAATGACTCTTGTCTCTCTCGTCCAATCACTCGTCTGTCTCTCTTGAATCACTCGTCTGTCTCTCGTCCAATGACAGGTGTGTCGTGTGTGACTTGTGCCTGACTTGTGTAATGCATCCACATCATGAGTGGTATGACGCATGCGCATCGTGAGTGGTGAGACGCATGCGCATCATGAGTAGTGTGATGCATGTGCATGAGCCGTATCGTCCAAGTCATTTGAGAAGAGATTTGCATGTACATGCAAGGCAGAAGACCAAAGGAGTCATGCTAATAGACATGAAAGGAGTGCCAATACTGCCAATACATTGAGGCTACTGTGCAAATAGATGAAGGGAAGAGAGGACGACCGTCTGTTCCTGGAAACCCCCCTTTTTTTTTGTTTTGCGTTGTGGGAAATTCTCTTTAAAAAATATGCGATGGGCCATTGAATCTGTTCGCACTAACTTATTGATAATAAGAAGAAAACAAAATACATGTTAAAAATAGAGTCTTTTTGAGATTCGCCTGTGACGTGTGTGCTCCATCTCATGTCTTTGCTCATCGGGTACAGAGGCATATTTTTGACTCTCACACACGTCTATGTCTCACACACATCTAAGTCTCAGACACATCTATGTCTCACTCACATCTACGACTCACTTCTCATATCCATGTTTCACATCTTAAGTGTCGCATTTCACGAGTCACATCTCACATATTTGTCTCACATCTCACATCTTTGTCCCACAGTTCTCATTTCACACGTCAAACACGTCAATGTCTTTCATTTCACACGTCACACGCGTCTATGTCCCGCATCTCACATCTCACACACGTCTGTCTCTCACATCTCTCACGTCTTTACTCGTCTGACGTCTATGTCTCACATCTCTCACGTCTTTACTCGTCTGACGTGTTTGCTCGATCTCACGTGTTGGAGCAAAGACGGGAGGAGCGTCATGTGTATTTAGACATGCAACGTGACATGCAACGTGACATGCAACGTGACATGCAACGTCACGTGCAACGTCATGTTCAACGTCATGTTTTGCTTGTGCGGCACTATGGCATGTCACTTGGATGTGGGATAGGAAAGATAGATTTCGTCGCTTGGATGTTGGATATGAAAGATACCTCAGTTTCATGTGCACGACTAGAGATGCCTCACTTACATGCGCGGCAGTATGTATATGCTAATGTGATATGTCTCCCTTGCATGCTGTCGACATGTCACGTGCAATTAGGCTAGTTTCTTTATGGCACGGTTGGCTACTTGAATCACATGCTTATCGACTTGGATCTTGGTGCATCGGTATGCCGCAGGGCATGTGCATCGGTATGCCGCAGCACTTGCAACCTTGCAGCTGCTGGTCGGTATGCTTATCGACTTGGATCTTGGTGCATCGGTATGCCTATTGACTTGCGGTATGACTTGCGGTATGCCGCAGCACTTGCAACCTTGCAGCACCTTTGCAGCTGCTGCCAAGGTGCTGCGACATGTACCTTGTTCCCAAGTGCACTTGCACCCTACACCCGATGTTGGGCACACACGATGTTGGAGACACACAATGTTGGTGACGCAGGATGTTATACACACCGCCATGTCCAGTCTTGTTGTTGGACACACAAGATCTTGGACACACGCAATGTTCTGAAGCCGACTTGCACCAGTGTGGTGTGCCGCTGCTCTGATGTTTACTGTGGTGTGGCGCAGCACGAGTGCAGTCTTGTCACACCGCCATGTCAAGTCATATGTGAATGCGTCATGTGAATGAGTCATGTGACATATATGAATGAGTCAAGTGACAGAGGGATGTCAAGGAGAAGCTTGTAGAAAGCACGCGCGAAACCCTCAACCTCACCCACAAAATGTTTGCAGCAAAACCACATTACCGAAACCCTGAAGCTTAGACACTAAAGACACACTCTAAACGCAATGCAGGGAAGCTTAGACAGTAACGACACACTCTCAAGGCAATGCACTCAAGACACACTAAAGACACACTCTAAACGCAATGCAGGGATGTCAAGGTAGAGCCGGCCCAATACATACGCGTGCCGCCTCAGCTGCTACCACCAGTGGGACAGATGGAACAAATTCGATCCATGAGGTCAAGCAAGGTGCAAGTAGAGGGCCAAAAAGACATCGATACAAAGCCGTGGCCGCTCCCCAACTTACTCGCCTTTTTCGCCTTTCGGTCCCCCCCCCCTCCCTCTCTGTCGCTCGCTTTCCCTTTTTCTCTTTCTTTTTTCCAATGCATTGGAAAGAAAGAACTGGAAAGCGGATCAAGTGGAAGGTCTTGCTTGGCGTCCAGCGAATCTCAAAAATTGTGTTTTTGGGACCCAAAAAACAGAATCTTTTATTTTCATTCAATATGTTGAGTGTGTTTTGCCAGGTTACTCTCTCAATTCTGAGCGAATTGAATCGGTGCAAAGTGTTTTTTTGAGGATCTCACAAATTGTGATTTTAGGACCCCAAACAAAGACATTTTTTTTCATTGAGTATGTCAATTCTGTTTTGTCGGTTTTCTTTCTCAATTCTGAGCGAATTGAATGAATGGTCGCAAAGCGCTTTTTTTGAGAATCTCAAAAATTGTGTTTTTGGCCCAAAAAAACATTCAATCTTTTCCATTTTTTTTGCACAAAAGTCGCTCCGTCCGATGGGGCGTTTTCCCGCATTATTCTGTCTCGCCACGCACCCAACACCACCGCACAGAGTCGTCAAGGCGCGGAACAAGGCGTGGAACGGACACCACCCAAACTACCGTCTGTTCTTGTTTTTGAGATTCTGCACCAAAAATGAATTGATGTGAGGGTCCCCCACTGCTCCCAGATGACAATGCAGGACTTGGGGGCCTGTTGCGGGCACATTTAGGTGAACCTAGACATATACAGAGGGGCGGGGTACCCCTGGACGGGGTACCCCGCCCCTCTGAATATGTCTACCACAGTCCGTTCCTGATTTCGAGGTTCTGGGCGAAAATTCTGCTGGTCTGAGGGTACCTCACTGCTCCCAGATGACTTTGCAGGACTTGGGGCCCTATTGAATATTGTGTTGGGCAAGCCTAGACATATGTAGAGGGAAGTTGTATCTTGGAGATTGCAAAGACAGTCTGAAATGCAGCATCAACGGGAACACGGGATCCAGCTCATCTTGTTTTTATCAAAAAACAAGATGAGAGCCAGCATCGAAGGCACCCTCAAACGCTGCCTCATAACTCCAAACCCAAGTTCTAAACCTATTTGTTTCTCTGTCTATGTCGTTTTCTGTGTGTGCGTGTTTGTGTCTGTGTACGTGTGTGTGCACGTGTGCGTGCACATGTCTGGTTGTGTATGTCTGTGTTTGTGTGCGCGTGCAATTGTGTGTGTGCACGTGTGTGTGTGTGCGTGTGTTTGTGTGTGCGTGTGTGTGTGTGTGCGTGTCTATCTATCTGTCTGTTTGTCTGTGTCTCTATCTGTGTGTGTGTCGTGTGTGTGTCTGTATGCGTGTGTTCGCGCGTGGGGGAAGGAGATCGCTGGCCACAGGGTGTGGAATTTGAAACCGCCGAAGCTGGTGATAAGTATGGTGGGCTCCTCCTTTGATCTCGATCTCAATATCATTGATCGCAACTTCATCTTTAATGGTATGTTGAAGGTCAGAGAGTGACACACACATGCAGGAAACATGAACGTTTGCTACACGCAGACATCTCTGTGTCGAAGCAAGCTCCACGTCGATAGGCCTACGGATGAAGCTTGATCAAATGTCGATCACGTCGATAGCTATACGGAAAACATTTCATGATTCAAGTGATGCGCATACCATGTCATGACTAAAGTGATAGGCTGCGTATCAAGACGTATTTCCCGTATGGCTATCGACGTATTTCCCGTATGGCTATCGACTTGGAGCATCACCTATGCCTATCACTTGAGTCATGACATATTTTCCATAAGGATCTAAACCCGAATGCTGTGATGAATGCACAGGTGTGATGAATGTAGGCGTGATGAATGTAGGTGTGATGAATGAGATGGATGTAGGTGTGATGAATGTGATGAATGCACAGGTGTGATGAATGTAGGTGTGATGAATGTGATGAATGTAGGTGTGATGAATGTGATGAATGTAGGTGTGATGAATGTGATGAATGTAGGTGTGATGAATGCACAGGTGTGATGAATGTAGCCAAGGAAACAGACGCGTGGATCACGACGCTTGGTGTCGATTCAGGTGACCTCTCTCGCCTCTCAGTTATCACCTAGTCCTGTTCTTTTGTGGCGTGCAATGTGATATGTTGGCGTGTAGTGCGAAATGTTGGCATGGAGACACAGACAAACAGACAGATAGACGGTTTTGAATATCCGCACAGAGTGCCCGGATATTCCCAAAAAGTGGAACAAATCGGGGAAAACTCGGGCAAAAAGGGTTGATGCGGATTACATTCTGTATGTCGGCGAAGGTACCCGAATGCGCGCGTGCCGCGCGTCGAAAAGACACACAATTGAGACCAACGCGAAGACCTGGATACACGGAGCTAAATGAAATGTACAACGCCCCACAACCCTAAAGATGCGCAAATCCTCCGACAGGAATTCTTGAGTGGCGCTTGAGTGGCGCGCGGGTAAAGCGCATTGCCGCCGCGCGCCCAGCTGACACATGTTGAAAAGTGTTCCTCAAAGATTGCTAAGTAGATATAGATAGGCTGACACGCGTGGATATTTGCATTGATATTTGTGGTTCAGGGATTCCAAAGTACATAGGCGAGGCCAAGAGGGCAACGGGTACCAAAGTGCCCATTATTGGTATCTGCCCTTGGGGTGTCGTTGATGGCCGCCAGGTTTGTGCTTAATGTGTCTACCTCTGCGTCTACGTGTGCGTGTGCATGTGTGTTTGAATGTGAGCGATTTTAAAGGTATGTGTGCCTGTGAGTGGTTGTGAGAGTGTGCCGTCTTTATTTGTGCGTGTGCTTGTGCGTGTGCATGCGCGAGTGTGTAAGATATGCATAGGGGCGAGGCACAAAAAGCAAGGCCGTATAAAAGGACACGCCTGGCCGCGTGACGGCAAGGGTAGTGCGCAGGAATTTCCGTAGGATTTTTTTTTTTTGGTTTGGAATATTTTCAGTGAAAATTTTTCCGATTGTTTTTTCGATTTTCACCTTTTTTTTTGAAATTTTTTTTGTTGGTGCATTTTCCTGGCGTAATCCCGCGCCGAAAACATTGCAAAACACCCCGAAAATATCCCCAGGGCACACCGCACGGCGGATCGACACAAAAATGAAAAAATTGACAACAAAAATTCGTCGAAGACAACGAACGACTCTGGCACACAAAGGTGTGCCACCCGAAGTTTGAAACTTCGGGTGGCGCGCGTCAGACACTGACCAACCCTCACTTAACCGGCCCTAACCGGCCCTAATAGAGCCCCGCAGCTGCCGGACCCGAGTGGCGCGTGGCTGCTTCGCGACTAACGCCCTTCCGCATGCCGCGTGCCCGGTGTATGTGTATACGACACAGGCGCTATGGGACGAAAGAGGCGACGGAAGGTTGCTGCCACACTCGGAAAAGATGCCCATTGAAAACTTCGGCGAGTATGAAAAGGCCTTCGACTACATGAAACCTGCCAAACTCGCTTCTCACCGCCTCAATCGAGACCATTCTCACTTTATTCTTGTTGATGATGGATCAGTCGGGAATCTCGGGATCGAGACTTGCACTCGCAGTGCGTTTGAGAATGTGCTGCACGTCGGTCACCACGAGTCCAACGAGCAAGTGCGTGAGTCACTCGTGCGCCAGGAGCTCGGGTGGCAGCGCACCAAGCTCGACCACGAACTCAAGAGAAAAAATGGCAAATCTACAGACAATAGCATCACGGCCATTACCATTTGTGTGCAGGGTGGAGCTCAGACAGTGCGCAAAGTGCTGGAGTCGGTCCGTGGAGGCACTCCTGTGTTGCTGATCAAAGGCTCGGGCATGACGTCTGATTTGCTTGCTGATGCCGTAGAGGTTGCCGCCAAAATACGGGTGCGGCAGGGAGTTGATGACGGATCCTTCAGCCGGACGTCTAGTGCCTCTAGCAACGCTAGTAAAAGCAGTACTGCATCCTTCGCCAGTATGATGAGCGCTCATAGTGCGGGCACCGACATCTCCTCGCAGGCGATGGAGCGGATCAGGCTGACGAAGAGGGTGCTAACAAACGACGCGGACGATGAGTGGCTGCAGGCCGATGTACAAAAGGCCTACAATGTCACCTACAACCAGGATTTCGGAAAAGTTGTTGAACAAGTGATAGAAATATCGCAGTGCGGCCTTTGTGAGGTGTTCGACATTCGCAAATCTCAGCAGGATGAGGAATACATAGACCTCAGTGGGGCCATGCTTCTCTGTGCTATCAAGAAAGAAATCGCGAATGGCAAGCAATGGCACGAGTGTCTTCCTCTAGTCGTGCAGTGGAACCACGAGCACATTCTCAAGCAGTTGTTGGGGAGGCTGCACATGAACGCGGGACCAGTTAAAAACGCCTTCGAGCGCTCTTTCCACGACGCCTTTCTTGACAACAAGGTCTGTATGCTTGTTTTGTTTGTCGCTGCCCGGACACGGGGTAAAGTACAAAAAACCAGCCACATATTTTCCGATTTCTGCCCTTTTGTGTCGGTGTACACCGACACCGACACAAGAGGCCCCGCACGGCACGGCCGTCGCGCGCCCAACGGTGTGTTTGCAACACGGTGAGTGTAGATATGTGCACGCACCGTGTGGTCCCAGTGTTGCTGGTGTCTAGTCAAGTCGGTCATGTCAAGGAGTCATATGGCGCTCATGTCAAGGAGTCATGTGGCAGGTGGGGCTGTGTAAGCAGTTGCTCAAGTATGGCGAAATCACATCGATATACGACGTACGGCGCAAGCCGACAGTGACGGGAGCCCTCGTGACGGCAGGCTTTAATTTGCTCCGGAAGATCGGTGCTGAAGCCTCATCCAACCCGGTTCGTGCGCGTTGGAGAGGTCTGGTGATGAAGGTGCTCACGCGCGAAGAACTGAGCGGGCGACAGGCCTCGGCCGAAATGGGCCGATGGGCCGATCTCTTTGATCGTGCCATGCAGATTGAAGAAGTCAAGAAACTCAACGAGTGGGCTTCGGCAGCAGTAGGTGGTTGGCATCAAGTCCTCCACCTCTGTCATCCGTGGCATCAAGCACTGAACCTCACGGCACCTATCACCATGTCCTCGCCTTTCTCTCCATTTGCTACCGCCTCTTGTGACTCTCCTCTCGACAACAAGGACGATGCTCTTGACGACAAGCACCAGACAGGAGGGGTAAGAAAGAGACTCGAGATAGTTGCGGCAGGGCAGCAAAAGAAGAAGCGAACCGATTCGCGAGAAGCTGTTCTCGCCTTTCAAGGCATGTACAAATATGTAATGGGAGAGCACTGGTGGTTCGAGGCGTCGGCGCTGGGTCCTAATTTCGACATGTTTTTGTGGTCAATCCTGATGATGCGGCAGGACATGGCGTTGCTGATGTGGGCGCGTCTTGATGTGCCAGTGAGGTCATCACTCTTAGCGGCTGCACTATATCGTAAGTGGTCCTTGCTCCCCAACATCAAACCGCACGTGCAAATGCGCATGCGCGAGTTGGCGGTGGTTTTCGAGACAGTTGCTGTGGATGTGCAGCTTATTGCCGTGCGACACGACACCAACGCCGCGCTTGTTGCGCTTGAGCGCAAGAGCCGGCTGTGGAAGGGTCAAACTGCCGTCGATCTCGCCCTCATGGGCCAATGCAACACGTTTTTAGAGAAGTGCTGTTCGAATGCCTTGGACTATCGCTGGAGCGGCGATCTCCACCCCTACAATCAAAGTCTGGGTCTCTATTCTTCAGTCATGGTCTGTCTGGTATCGGGGGGGCTTCTAGCACCCTACCTGCTCACCTTTCGCGATGCACCTGTTGCCGAGGCAGTCCGCCCGCCAACCCAGCGTATTACCATCCCTGTCAACTCTCGCAACAGCGACCGCAACACCGACCGACGTTCAGAGGTACTCGAGAATATAGTCTTCAAACTCCAGAAAATGCAGTCGGGGCGGTACATTGATTACAATGCGCGCGAGGTACGCGAGTTGACGTCGGAGGAAGTCGATCTGATTGGCTCCGGTGATCTAGCTCACGAGGATGAGATGACTTGGTCTGAGAAGTACAACCTCTTTTTCATGTGTCCTGTGACCATCTTTGTGATTGATGCCATGGTGCAAATTGTCTTCAATGTGGTCTGTATGATTGGGCTCTTCCATGCCACACCCTCGCGGTTGGAGGTGACAGGTCTCGAAATAGGGCTGGCGACGCAGCAGATGTCAACGACTATATCTGAAGTGGCACAGGCCTACGTCGATGGCTATCACAACTACTTTCATGCAGGTATGAATTGGATCAAGATGCTGGCGTTGGCCTTCTTTTGGATTGGCTTTTTGGGCATCTGCAGTCGCACTCCCTTTGCCCTGTACGATTCGGTTAACGGCAGCGATGAGGCGGGCGGGCAAGTGAATGAGGTCTCATGGATGCCACATGTGGTCTCGGAGTTAGATGTGGTCTCGGACATGCGCATCTATCTCTTGCACCTCTCCTTTTCGTATGGCCTTGATGCTGATATGGCCTACTCCATCAGGTGTCTTGTCTTTGAGTATGTGTGTGTGCATGTTATTCTATCCAAGGGACACCCACCCAAATCGGACCGAATCTTAGAGGCGATCTTAGAGGCTATACAGTTAAGCCAAGCCAATCTCTCGTCGATGCATTCTGAGCTCAGCTTTTTTGATGTCCACTTCCAGAAAGAAATTGCCACAAAGACCAAGAATATGACACTCTTTGCTCCCAAAGCCAGAAGAAAATTCCAGATAATCTGACTCCATCTCTGGGCGCGTGTGGCTGTACACCTGCACGTGCAAGTGCGCACGTGCACGTGTGGACGAAAACGAAACCTCTCTTGGATCGAAGGTCTGTTGAAGAGTCTCCAAGAGAGGGAGACCTCAACACAAAGAGCAAGAACCAGAGGGAGAGGAAAATGGGAAGGAGAAAGAGTTTGTTGTTTGAGTACGCGTGTGCGAGTGCGTTTAAGAGATACAGAGCGAGAGAGTGCGTGTGCGTGTGCGTGTGCGTGTGTGTGCGCGTATTTGCGTACGTGCGTGCACATTTGCGTGCGCGCAGGTGGGTGTGAGTGGCTGTGTTTTGATGGAAGTGTGATTTTTGGATTACCCTGGTCAAGCGCGCACGGGTCAAGCATTCTCGAGCTTTCTTGAACTTCATTAAGGCTTGTCTCGGCTTGTTGCGGCTTGTTGCGGCTTGTTGCGGCTTGTTGAGAAGGCCTGCTGAGAAAAGGCCTCACGAGAAGGGTTGGTGAGTCTCAAGGAGCGTCGTGACATGTCTGAAACATTTTTATCTCAAGATATCTTAATCTCAAGGAGCATCGTGACATGTCTTGGACATGTCAATACATCGAGTCTCAAAAAGCGTCGTGACATGTTAGTCTCACTGGCTGTCTTGAGAAGCTTAGTCTGAGTCGACGTCGCGAGAATACCCCGTAATATCCCGTCTCTCCTGGCGCGTTTCCTGGGTGTATATACAACAAAACAGCATCGTCTGATATTAACAACCACATACAACTTCTTGTGAATATACAACAAGGCAACAAACATTGTCTGATATGAACAACAACAATATCTTCTAATATTCACAACAACATACAACAAAAACATCTGCACAGTATGTTTTTTAATTGGGTGCTAGTGCTCAACATTGTATCGGCGCGCAAGGATTTAGGACCTCTGGTGTCTGTGTGCGCTCGCATGGGACGTGACATGATTAAATTCGGCGCCATTTGGATTGTGTTGCTCCTGGCTTTTTCGTGTGCTATGCATGGCACTGGTGTCAATGATATGCCTAGCAGGTTGCTTCTATGTGTGTCACACGCCTCTGCGCTATCTTTCTCTTTCTACATGTGCGATATGCCAATTTGCTATATATCTCTTCTGTGGCGTACGTGTCTTTGCCATCTAGCTCGCTCGCTCGCTCGCTTAATTGAGTGCGCGCGCGTGCGCGTTTGCTTTCTCCCTTTCATCTTTGTTATTTTTATTCTTGCTCCCTCTCTTTTTCTATTGATCTTTCTCTTTTTGTCTTTACCTTTCTTTTTCTCTCTCTCTCGCTTTCCCTCTGTGTTTCCCTGTCTGTTCCTTGCTCTCGCACTTGCTCTCTTTTTTTGACTCTTCTGACTCTTGCTCTCGCCCTTTAAACCCTCAACCCTTTTTACCTAAACCCTCAACCCTTTTTACCTAAACCCTCAACCCTTTTTACCTAAACCCTAAACCCTTTTTACCTAAACCCTCAACCCTTTTTACCTAAACCCTAAACCCTTTTTACCTAAACCCTAAACCCTTTTTACCTAAACCCTAAACCCTTTTTACCTAAACCCTCAACCCTTTTTACCTAAACCCTCAACCCTTTTTACCTA
>Ga0105053_10008227_pt1 | contig 13637 bp, 14 predicted proteins | sample BON01_FD_78093 | JGI IMG/M metagenome (GOLD analysis project Ga0105053, IMG submission 78093) | Freshwater microbial communities from Lake Bonney liftoff mats and glacier meltwater in Antarctica - BON-01 | ecosystem: Environmental > Aquatic > Freshwater > Ice > Glacier meltwater | place: Lake...
TCAACGCCACGGAGAAGCACCGGGGGGGGAAAGGGGGAGGGAAGGGGAAGGGGGGGGAGGGGGAAGGGGAGGGGGGGGGGGGGGGGGAGGGGGGGGGGGGGGGAAGCGAACCCGATGACTTGTAACAAGGGCATTGAAACTGCACACTAATAAGTGCACCAATACAGAGAGAGAGAGAGAGATAGAGAGAGAGAGAACAAAAGTGCGCGAGCCAGCGAGCGAGCGAGAGCGAGTGAGGGAGGGAGGGAGGGAGGGAGAGGGTGGAACGGGAGGGGGGGGAGAGAGAAAGCGCCCGCGTGTGCAAAAGGGAGAGAGAGAGAGGACGACAGGGAGCCGGAGAGAGAGAGAGAAGGCGCATGCAGTTGGGCGGTGCAGACAAGGACAGACGGCTATCTGAGTGTGTTTGTGCCTTTGTGCCTACGAGAGAGCCAGAGATATCGAGAGAAGAGACACACACCTATGAGTATGCGCGTATTCATACATGTACACATATATGTATACATAAGCACAGATAGAAAGAGACCATCTTGCCCTTGACTGCAGCGTGGGGCACGCCAACCTTGAGCATCTTGAAATACTTTCCGTATCTGTTCATGAGAGCAAGACACAAGACATAAGAGGTGAACAAGACACAAGACACGCACATGACATAACAACTACATGCCCGTCACTTGACATAACAACTACATGCCCGTCACCTCGCTTGCCTTGTTTCTTACGGCAGTCGTTGCCTTGTTTGCTAGACGCACTCACTGGAGCCAAGGGACCTACAACAAACGCACCCCACCCTTTGTTTCTCCTTTACCTACCACACACCGTCTCTCCTCGGGCGCCTGCGCCATTCGGTTACCTTGGAAACCCATACGGATGGTTGAAATAGCCGGGGTATACGTATAAATACATATACATACCTATTCTCTTCTTGAATCCGTATGCGGCCTATTTGAACCATCCGTATGAGTGCAAAGATAACCGAATGGCGCAGGCGCCCCACCGTGCACATCAACAGTCCTCCCACGGCAAGGAGCGGACACCCCGGCCGTCAGAAACAGCAGATGCAAGAGCATGGGAAGCCATCAAGTGCTGCAACATCTATCTGCTTCCTGACATTAGCGGGAAGCGCTCAAGTGCTGCAACGTCTGTCTGCTTCCTCAAGTGCTGCAACGTCTGTCTGCTTCCTGAAATTAGTGGCCATGAACTGTAGACGCTCTCTCGCCACACACTAGATGCACACTGTCTACCACCCTGTCTACACACTAGATGCACACTGTCTAGCTGTAGACGCTCTCTCGCCACACACTCGATGCACACTGTCTACCACGGCGAGTCTCTTTGCATATCGTGACCTCTAGGTGTCTCATCACATGTCTTGCATCCATCTCCAAGCATCCATCTCCATGCATCCATCTCCATGCATCCATCTCCATGCATCCCTCTTTTCAAGGCCACAGGGCATGCATGACCCGTGCCAGTGGCAAAGCATTGCGAAACAAAGGGCATATCGACCTGGGGTCGTCTTTGACAGCATGTCGTTTGGGCTCCGGTGGCGGAGGAGGCGCTTCAACAACAGTTTGCGCTGCAGCTGCTTCTGTTTGTGCTGTTCTTGCTTCTGCAGGCGCTGTTCCGGTTTGTGCAGGCACCTGCTGTGCTGTTGACGGCTCTACTGCTGCAGATGGGTGTGCTGCTGGTGCCGCTGCCGCAGTCCCCGCCTGCGCTGGTCGTGTGGGGATATTGCTGATGCTTGCTAGCTTAGCCTCGAGAATGTTGAGCGTCGTCTGTACAACCCACACGTGAGGGCACAAAAGACATTAGCAAATAGGTAAGCACTACAAACGAATTGAATACACCCCCGATGTGCCCGCCCCGCGCCCATTGCAGCACATTGCAACATCGCAGCAACAGCAGCAGTGTATCCTCGTTTTCATTGGCGCGAGAGCGCCGACGGTATTACCTCGATGCGGTGCATGTTGGAGCCGACTTGCTGCAGCTTGCGGTCACATCGTGTGGCGAAGCGGTTCAGAAACTGCGTGGTTGATACAACAAACTGATTCACCAGTGCTGCTGTCACCTTGTAGTTTACAGGGCTGACCTGCGCGAGGTTGATTTTGCTCTCCATCCGCGCTCTGTTTGCATAATGTGCATGCAAAGTGTCCAACAACGTCAGTAATCCACATCTGGAAACAGATGCAAGGCACCATCCGATGATTCTCACGTTCGCATGCACGACGCATCGCACCACGAATGATTTCTCGCACACCCAACTCCACTGCAGCTTTCTAGCTGCTCTACTAGCCTCTAGTGCTAGCTGTCACGAACGAAGACCGAGTTCGCCAAAATGAAGCTCGCGTTCCTGCTAGCGCTGATACAGTTGATTGCAGAGCCATGCTGCGCCTTCAACCCATTGCCATGCCGCGCATACACTATTCAGGGTCGGTGCACGAGTCTGCGGGCCCGGCACTCTATTCCCTCCCACTCATTCTATTCAATCTCACATTTCTCGACCGGACACATTTCTCGACCGCTGGCAGCGGGGGCAAAGGGCTCGAGGGAGATGGCAACAGACACAGATTCAGTTGGTCTCGGGCGACAGGACATACTCAGCGCCGCGGCCAGAAGGTACGGGCTTCGACGTCTTGCTCCTTTCTTGTTTCCGCAAAAGGTTGCCACAATCAACTTGATTGACGCGCTTCGAGACTCGTGAACTTCACGAGTCTCGAAGCGCTAGGCCCAGACAAATAACACCCCCTGCCTCATCTGCGGGGCGAGTGCACCTCTCAGACTTCTGCCGGTGGCCGAAAAGGGTGTTGTGGCTGTGCTGAGAAGGAGTTGGGGGGGCCACCTGCCTTGCTTATTTAGAAGTAGATTTGTAGATACATTGTCCTTGCCCAACTGCAGCATTGCGTTGCATTGAGCCTGTGTATTTCATGGTGTGCTTGGCGGTGTGGTTCAGTCGCAGTCGTTCAATTCTGGCACGCGCAGCCTCTTACCATTCTGCATGCACTGTGATCGGGAGCTGGCACGACGTGATGCTGATTGAGAGAGGACAAAGGGGCGTGGTGCCGATTGAGACAGGACAAATGGAACTATTCAAACTTGCACAACTGATACTGGTTGCCATATATGTGGGCATTCCTTGTGCCATCTGTGCAGAGCCTTTGTTGTGATGATGCTTTCGTCTGTGTCAGCCTCTCCCGCACTGGCATTGCTCGAGTCAGACGAGGTAGCTTGCACGTGTATCACCTTGTGCATGCGTTTGCATAAAAGGCGAGCGCCAAATGAGATGCCTGTCGATGAGAGGCAAGCGCAAAAGAGGTCACCACTCGCTGAGAGCCACCGGCAACACGGCTTTGCGGGTGTCATATTGCAATTGGGGCAATGTGGCATGGTTTGATTGCCTTTGATCCATATGCTTTGGCAATGCCCCAGACCAAATATCTTGACAAGGCTCTCGCTCTGGAGAGACGAAGCCTTGACTCTCGAGTGCCCAACACTTGCCAAACTCCGAGAGACATCAAGGCGAGAGACATCAAGGCGAGAGTGAGATGAAGGCACGTGCATCTCGACGAGCTATCAAGCCTGGTGGATGTTTTGTTGCTACGCCTACCTTGCTATGTGCTACGGCTAGCTTGCTATGTACTACGGCTAGCTTGCTATGTAGCGCACTCCTACTTCTTGCTACGCCTACCTTGCTATGTAGGCCTTGCTATGTAGCCTACCTTGCTATCTAGCCCACTCTTCTTTTTCTAGGTTGCAATTCAGGGCACTCTTATTGATGTAGGTGTCTCTTATTGATGTAGGTGTCTCTTCTTGATCTAGGGCACTGTTGCTTTGAACGCAAGGTTGCGTTGCACTGGGCCCAAGGTTGCGTTGCACTGGGCCCAAGGTTGCACTGGGCCACTGTCTGTGGCAAGGCACGTCTGGTAGACTGAAGGTCTCTGCTTCACTGAAGGTCTCTGCTTCATTGAAGGTCTCTGCTTCATCTGCTTCATGTTACAGTCAAGCGATGCTGCTTTCATGTGATTCATGTGATTCATGTGATTCATGTGATTCATGTGATTCATGTGATTCATGTGATTCATGTGATTCATGTGATTCATGTTACACTCAAGCTCTCTACTGCAAAATGGCAGCAAGAGGAGGAAGAGGAAGAGGAGGAGGAGCAAGAGCAGGAGGACGGCAAGGCACTGAGCCCAGTTGCAATAGGGCTAAAAGGCCTGGTGGTTGCTGGAACAATGTACGGCATTGCTGACCTATTCACGGGGCCCAAGATCGAACAAGAAACTCGTCGCGGCCCTCAGGCCTCAGGACAACTTGTCTCTCTCGCCCCCAACAACTTGTCTCTCTCGCCCCCAACAACTTGTCTCTCTCTCCCCCAACAACTTGTGTCTCTCTCCCTCAACAACTTGTCTCTCTCTCCCCCACCCCCCTTTTTTTTTCCTCTCTCCTGAAATTCTGGGTGTGAGCAAGGGGTTGGATCAAGAGACACCTGTCTTGATCCGACCTGTCTTGATCCATCAAAAAGCTCTCCCTCACAGATGTTGCCTCTTATGAACGTTGGGACACGATTGCGATTGATTCTGGAGGGCGGATATGGTATATGGCATGATGTGATTGGTGCATGATATGATTGGTGCATGATATAGCACGCTCTGCCATGACATACATTTGCGATGCTACACGCACATGCCCACCATATAGGCTTTTGTGCGGCACGCTAGTATTGACAGTTGGCACAAGGATAGGCTAGTAGCTACACTGGAGCCTGCCAACCTAGATACACTGGAGCCTCTACGTACAGTGAACCTGGCAACCTCTACCACCTGTAACCTTTGACTGACACGAGATGAGCGACTTTCACAGGGAAAGGAGGCTATCCGCGACTTTGTCGGCACAGCGGCTGCTGACGATGTGCCTCCTACCCTAGGAGGCACCGTCGAAGAACCATGAGTTTTAAGTTGGTATGTTTTTCCGGAACGCAAATTTTTCTTCTTGCATGTTGTTCGGGTATCATTAATCATGGTCTAGAAAGTGATTAATGCCGGTCTAGAAAGTTGCCGGCTGAAAAGCTCCACACCACAAAGGCTAAAAGGTGCCGAGCGTGCGTGCTAGCGCGCGCAGGCACAGGTACAAGAAAGGGACAAGCCAATTTGCCCCACAGTGGCTGGACCATTCGTGTCTTGTCTGGTGATTTCGAAAACAAAATTGTCTCGGGAAGGGGAGAGTTGAAGAAGATCGAGATTGGTATTGATAGACATGTACATGTGTATGTATACACATGTAGACACGTGAGATTGGTATCAATCTCACGTGTCTATCAATACCAAGAAGATTGAGCTTAGTATTGATACACATGTAAGTACCACATGTCAGGAAAAAGTCTGAAATAAATGAAAGGGATGCGGCTATTAGGCGAGGTTAGTCGATGCGGTTATTAGGCGAGGTTAGGCGATGTTAGGCGATGCGGCTATTAGGCCATGTTAAGCCATGCGCTTTCGCTTCTCGAGATCGCAATCGTGAAAGACTCATATGAGTGTGAGAGCCTTAAGGTGCGGTTGGGTATCGGTTGGGTATCGGTTGGGTATCGGTTGGGTATCGGTTGGGTATCCTTCAAATCACGTCTCCGGGTATTCTTGACATGTGAAGAATGGGGTTAGGTATTCTTCACATGACGTCTCTGGGTATTCTTCACATGACGTCTCCAAAACAATGTCTGCAGGTTTGGCCGTGGTTTGGCAAGTCTCTTTTCACAACAGATTTTGTTGAATTTGATCAAGTAGTGCAGTAATCAACACGCTGAAATTGTCATGAATGAAACGAACATGCGACGTTTCGAAAAGTCTTTTCACAAATCGAATCTCTTCAAGTTGACATCAAAAGTCTCAAATATCGAAAAGAATCGTTTTGATCGATAACAAGTCGTAGGTAAAGATTACCCAAGTTCGACATTGATTTTCAAATCAGACTCACATTGGAAAACGCGTGATAGCGCGTGATAGTGGTCCAACGCGTGATACTGGTTCTCGCATCAGCTGTCTGCTTCGCACGTCGTACGTAGCATCGATCCAAAACAGTACCGTGACTGAGTGACTGAAATTTTTTCGAATCTACATGAAACTTGTGTATTTTTGGTTGATACAGATGTCATGTTTTGTCTAAAAAATATTTCTGTGCAGACAAATGTGTCTCATATCATGTATGGTACCACTGGAGATCGAACCGACAACCTTTGTTTTATACTCAAGGTATTGTTCCTACTCAACTACCGAAGTATTCCAACGTGAATCCAATTCACAGTCGAACTGGGGTATTTTATAGAGATGACTGATTATCGCTCAAATTTTGAGAAAACGATTCTTTTCGAAAATTGTTCCTGTTTTTTGAAAAGTACTTTGAGGATCTCCGTGGAATGTCCCAGGATATTTCAGTGTCTCATTTCGATTCCCGCAGATAACTGAGTTCGGCAAATCGACGGCGATCTACCTTTCCAATTATTTTTGTCAGCTTTACTCAGCCTTGTGATCAGTAAGACAGGAAGATCTGAACGATCCGTAAGAGCGCTGCGCGATGGCGCGGACGTCGTGCGCGAGGCTGTAGGAAGTCAATTTTGTGTGCGAATTTGCTATATGTTCCTAATATCAAAATGAAGATGAGACTAAGATCTAGGTCTGTGCACAACGCAAAAACCAAAAATATCCAACCCCACCTTAATGTGAGACGCAGAGACGCAAGTTGAGTTGCATGCCAAGAGGCGTGAAAGACTCTGAGTGAGAGAGGCTTATGTTACTGACACAACCACCGTTAAGCGAGGGTGTCGACATGTCATCGATATGACATGTCGTCGATATGACATGTCGACATGTCATATGACTTGTCATGCCGAGACTGCCTACTCAATACTCAATAGTTGGTCTGTCGACTCCGGAGAATGCCCGAAATGAATCTACAATTGCGTTCCATTCTCAATATCATTGCGTTCCATTCCTCTCGTACAATCCATCCTGCCACCGTCGTTAACCTCTTGGCGTGGGTTGCGCCGGAGTAAAAGTCTGACATAAATGACGAAAAGGTCCGCGCTTGAGCCATAGTCACAGCGATATTCTGGCAAACAAATAGTTGCGACTGTCGCAACACGCGTCATTGGCAGTGATTTCTTTCGAACATCTGGGCACGTGATCATCTGTCGTGATGACGTGATGGCTTCTCGGTCGGCTCGGCGTCTGCCTCGATTAAGCTGACATCCTCCCTAGGACCGCGCCTGCCCGTTAACACAACTAGGATCTAGTTCGTTGCCTTGTGCTTTACGTTTTCCGTCAAGCCCCCCACAGCTAGTAGCAGCAGTTTCCCTTCCCCCGGAATAGTTGCGCGGATGTCAGCACCACAACTTCCTAATGAAACAACGAAGACAACCACGAGCTGTTCACGAGGGGCAGATGCTGTTAGGGGGGGTCATGCCGAAGCACCGGTTGCCTCCAAAGAGGCATGGATATCGCTTATCTCAGTCTGTCATGTTGCCGGGTTGTGTGATTTATTGAGACAACAAAACGTTTTCGGACAAGATGTCCGTTGGTTCGGGTACCAATGGTTTGGAGACGAAACCTTCCCGTTCGTGCCGCCGCTCCCTCGCACGTGCGAGTCAAGTGTCTGTCATTCTCTGCAAAGGCAATGAGCAGTAAAGGTTTTTTACAGCTGCTGATATGTAAGTAAAGTAACACACATTTCACACTCATGTCTCCAACAATGCTGATCTCGAGATCCGAGGTCATATCGGCTTTTTAAGACTCGGAGCCGGATCTGTTTGGTGCTCTTAGACTTTGTCGTCTCTCGACAACTCTTGGAATTGAGGGTTGATTGGTTCCCTCATGCGCAACACAAGGTGACAGGTAAACATATGCACGTAAAGCAACAGGTAAACTTGGCATATGCACCTAAACATATGTACCTGAAGCTACACCTACCAGACCAGCTGAAACTCTGGTGCCAGAGACGCCTTCATTTTGATGAGCTCTTTTCCTAGTTAGTAGAAAGTGCTGTCGCGGTCACTTCGCATTTCTCAAACAAATCAGGCTATAATTACTTGTGATTTGGATCTGAAGACACGCCTTTTTGAATGACATGATGATTGCGACACTTATTTCATTTGATTTAACACACTCTACTGTCTCTCACCATGCCAATTTCGAGATCCGAGATCGGATCGGTGATGTCAGAGCCAGATCAGTTATAGATCTCCATCCTTGTCCCTCTCTCGACTTTTCACCACATTTAACGCAAACCCTTCAAATCATCATTGGGTGATTTGAGTCCCGGTTCTCATAAAATCACACTCACAATCATCCTAATTGTTTTTGATGGTGGGATTTTGACCCTATAGCACAATTTCCAGGTGATTTGCATCAGCTGAGTTGCTTTTGATTTTCACCACAACGGGTTGATGTACGCTGGTTTCCAGTGGACAGGTTCAACAAAGCCGGATGCCAGGAAGATTTTCGTGCGGAGACAAAGATATGAATGTAACCATCTTTTTCGCAAAAACCATCGCTGTGCCTGCCGAAACCGACATATTTTCTATTCATAAAGTAACTTTCAGCGGACTATTCCTCATCATCTTCCGCAAGATTCATTCTTCCAGCCACTCGTTTTGAATTTCCAGCAACCTTGTGTACTGTATGCACAACTTTGGACCAAATTGAATCGAGACCAATCCGAACTTCGGGATTGTGTACCAACCAGCCTTTCCAATGGCCTATCCGATCTCGGTTCTCCGACTCCGTGAGAGACATGAGTAAGAGACTTGTGTTGATCCCGGACCATTACAAACAAAAAAAAGCTGTTCCTGTCATTGTGTCTTTCAAAATGCGATAGATTGGCTTGGCTGGCTGTGGCAAGATTCGATTCGATTAACATTTTATGTTCTCATGCTATTTTTTTCGGCTGTCATGCAGGATTTGATTAAGCCACCTCCCACTCGTACAATCGTCTTGTCAAACGACTCCTCTTCTTCTTCCCGTCACTTAGTGGGGAAGGGGAGACAGTCTGGAAACGAGAGAAGTGGAGAGAAAATCTTCTCTCCCGATATCCCGGGGGATACGAGGAAAAAAGATTCCGGTTCTTGGGGGTTGCGAGTTGCGGCCACTGGAAGAAAGATTGTTTGACAACAAAGGTTGTTTGTGGAGAACAAGCAACTACACACTTTCAAGCGCACAGACAAGTCAACAGAAAGGCATTGGGAAACTCATTCAGAATTTCTACATCGCGATGAATTACTGAGCTAGAGGCTAACGTTCCACACCTTGCTTGACACATTGTCCCTATCGCTCGTCGTACAAAGACGGGGCGAATGCTGGCCGTACAAAGACGGGGCGAATGCTGGCCGTACAAAGACGGGGCGAACGGTCAAACACTCGTCCCGCGAATGACGGGTGCCAGACCTCCCGCATCCCATTCTGGCACAGCAATCGTTTAGATAAGGTCGTGATTATCATCGGAGTGCTTGCGTCACCCTCCCCCATCCCAACACAAGCCTAGCGCTCCTGGTACCTTGTTTACCACCACTGTGTAGAGCAATTTGAAAGAATGTTCTCAGCAAAGAAGCGTCTACAAACATATTTGCAACATATTTTCAAACGATTCAGCCGACTCTTGTGCGACATTGGCACGAGAACAGATGTGAAGACAGAAGAGTCCGTCTCTCGGCGGACTTTTCTGAACACATCTCACCCACCATGAACGCCCGTGTGCATGCCTTCTTTCGTCACGAATCCTCTTGTCCACAAACTGCTTGTGAGACACATGCTGTTGACTATCTCGCCCTCACGACCTTTCAATCTCCATACGACAATGCATTCTGCGGCGGAGTTGGATGCCAGATACACTCGAGAGTGGCGAGGGCATCCCTCTTGGAATCCGCTGAGGGCACTTGAAAAGCGTTCGCAGGTGCAAAGGCGAGCCTTTGAGCCAGTTTCAGCTCTGTGAATTGGCCAGGAAGAGAGAGGGCAGGCAGGGCATATTAAATTCTTTTGTGCAAATTCAATCAATCCAGATGATCTCTCAGGTCCTGAACATAGACGATTCTTTGAGCGTTGTCTTGAAGGCATCAGAGCATCAAAGGAGCATATATGCTTCTACATGCAATTGTTCCTGCGCTGTATCCTTATGAGGAGCGTCAGCGTTGCACGAGGCCAACTCATTTGGCCGCACAGCGCATCAAGCAGAAAGGTCCAGGAGCACTGACCACTGTTTAAAGATTGTAAGTCAGGGTTATATTTTGAAACATCCCAGATCCGCCTTCTGTCCTTGGATGCATCTCGACTTTACTTACGTCTTATGACGAATAAAGCAGCTTTCTAGAACGAGCTCAGTTTACTTTCGAATATCACATAGAGCATGTGATAGACGCATGTGTTTCCTGTAATAGGTTTCTTTGTGATTGGGGCTCAACACGAAAGAGAGAGAGTAAGAGAGGTTCTGTCGAGCGCTTGAAAAACGCTTGCAGATCTCCTGTTCTCCTGTCGTTGATCATGATGAGTGCACATTCTTTGGCCGCCTTATTTCCGTTTGGTCTTCTTGGGCATCGTTGGTCAAGGTTGAACAGTACTCCGACATACAGGAAAAAACGAAGATAAAGGGCTAGCAGATGTCTGCCTGACCAGATGTATGTCTGACCAACTGCTGCCACAGAGCGGCGCGGATCCGGTCAGGCCAACCTTGTTCGCGCTGCTCATCTTCCTGTGCGGCAACTGTTCCATTTGTTTTCGACTTCTGTTCCATTGGTTTTAAAGTGGCCCGATTTTGAGGATTTAAAAAGGAATCATGAGTTAACAAGTGAAGTGTATGGTCTTGGTCACGGTAAAGGGATGCGAGGGGCTTCTGATGCACCTGTTAGTTCTGTATTCGCCTCTTCTCCTGGTGAAATTGTCTTGTTATGCCACTAAAGTTGCATCCCACATTAAAAAAACAGACTGGTATTTGTTCACTTTACCCTTCGAAAACTAGTGAAGGAGTGTATTACGATAATTTCTTCGCTTGATTCTCAACAAGAGAGATCAAAGACATGCTGTCGAGAAATTAGCTCGTAGCCGCGACGTATCAGTTTGTGTTTCAAGTTTGCAGTCTTGCAATTGTCTGGAGGTGGTGGGAGGAGAAAAAGACAGAGGCAAGGGATGAACACGAGCGGCCTGCGTCGCTCGCTTTATTTATACCATTGGAAAACATTTGCTTGGGCGATGGTCGCAGCACTCTGATCCCATGCATCCAATTTTTTTTGTTACGACATGTCATGCATGACTGCGTGTTTAGTTTTTATCATGACTAGAACTGTCCAAAAGGAAGATTTACTGAGCATTTGTTTCGAAAAGCCTGTACGCCTCTCTGAGAAAAGGGATGATTTGAACTTTGTTTTCTTACATTTATGCAACTGAGGTTGCATCTCACATTAAGTAACTGGTAACTGATTCAGAATAGATACGAGAAACTTCATGAGGCAGATAAGCAAATTGAGGGGGGGGCGAGAAACTTATTGAGAGAGAAAGAACTACAACCTAGTCAATTGACTATCTGCCAGAGATTTAACGTTCCAAACCTTGACACATTGTCCCTAGAACAAGTTTGAGGCGAATGTCAAACACACCAAGGTTTGAATGACGGATGCCAGACCTCCCGCATCCCACCCATTCTTGCACAGCAACTGTTTTGACAAGGTCGTGATTGTCAACAGAGGCAAGGCCGGACCCTCTCCCCTCCTAACACGAGGCTAACACTCCCCTTGTTTACCACCACGAAGGTTAGTGTTTAATATGACAAGAGTTTAAAAAATTCCATCAAAAAACACCACCGCTGCTATTGATTGATGTGTTATTTCATGGAGAGTAAATACCCTCTTGATGAAATCAAGCAACTACGAATTCATTTGCGTCTCTTGCACATCGTTCAAAACATCGATCCGACTCTGGTGCGACATTTGACCGAGAACAGATGAACTCAGACATGATCCTCTTGGGCCGCTGCTTGAACAGACGAAAGAAGGCATGCATAAGTGTTATAATTAATACCATGCATGCATTCTTTCGTCTGTTCCCAGGCATCCTCTTGTACACGACCTGCCAGCGAGACACATGCTGTTGACAATTTAGTTTTCACGACCTTCAGTTTCCATGCGTCAGAGTATTTCGCGGTGGAGTTGCATGACTGACCCCCACCCCGTGTGTGCTTGCAAAAGATCATCCAAGTTTTTAGTGGAAAAGATACACCAAACAGTCTATATCTTCAGTAGACATGCCTAATTTATAGACTGTTTGGTGATTAAAAATATCGTGAACTTTCCTGCCGGTTATTCAAAAGATTCAGCACCCCTTTCCAAGGTCTGTCCGGTTAAGCACCTCTTTACAAGACTTTGGGCCGCCTTGCGTGCTGTTATGACTTTCGCTTTGTAACACACAGGCGAGAAGCAAAAGAATAAGAGCAGATTGACGACGAGTGTACCATCTTGATCATCTGCCAGAGTAATCACCGTGTTGGGGTCCCAATAATGTTCGAAGACCGGGAATGGCCTCACAATCATCTCCCCACAACTATCTTTGATTTTAATTTATTTCTACTTCTCCTCAAAAACTTTATGTGATCATTTTTTCATTTCAAGTTTTGACGACCTGCTCGGCGTGCGTGTCTTCTCTCGTCTACTTCTACTTTTCCCCGTGCCTCCTGTTTGCCCCTGGTCGATCCTAAATCCTATTCCACGTCACTCAAGTGAAGTGACAGATGTGGAGAAAGAAGATGTGAAGGAGTCCTCGTACTGGGAGGGAGATTATCACTTTCTGATAAAGTTCCTGGAAGCTTATCTGATTAGTCACTAGATACTTGTCAACCTCGAAGCAGAGCAAATAGGTTTCTGGAGATGGGCGCGAAAATCGAGATCAGTTTACTCTCCCTGTAACTGGCTCAGTATAAGTACCCTCAGTGTGGAGCCTTTTCTCCACAAACAGCCTTTGTTGTCGAACAATCTCTCTTCTAGTGGTCGCGACTCGCAACCTGGATCCTCTTTCCTCGTATTCCTGCTCTCTCTCTCGTTTCCAGACTGTCTCTCCCCTTCCCCACTAAATAATGGGAAGAAGAAGAGGAGTCGTTTGACATGAGGATCGTACAGCCCGTTCCATGGAAGATGAGACTCGAAATGCTGAATGGTGGGGAGATTTTAGTCAACTTCAAATCAAACCAAAATCTTAATTCAAATTAAACCAAAATCTGGTTTTGAATTTGTACCGCGAGATACGTGAGAAGATTCGGCTTCAGCCCCACTACATAACAAAAAAAAAACCCGCCCCGTGTTGCATGTTCGGTTTCCTCTATGTTTTGCTCCTTGATTCGTCTGCCATGCCTGTTTTCCTTGCACATACATGCAGACATGTGAGTGCGTACGGTCTGTTCGGTAGGCGTGCACACGCGCCTCTAAGCATGTGGGTGCATTCGTACTCTACTGTGCGATATACAACGAACGCTGCGTGCTCATGAGTTTTGGAGACGTTTGTGTGCATGCTTGTCATTGCTTTTGCGGTTATACTCTCACCATTCCCCCTCCCCACACACCCTCCCCTCCTACACTGGGACCCAACATCCCCCGTGTCCTCTTTCCCAGGCCACGACCA
>Ga0105053_10008232_pt1 | contig 13628 bp, 11 predicted proteins | sample BON01_FD_78093 | JGI IMG/M metagenome (GOLD analysis project Ga0105053, IMG submission 78093) | Freshwater microbial communities from Lake Bonney liftoff mats and glacier meltwater in Antarctica - BON-01 | ecosystem: Environmental > Aquatic > Freshwater > Ice > Glacier meltwater | place: Lake...
ACAATTTTTTTTGTTTTTTTAAAAAAAAAAAAATATATATATATATATATATATTAAAATTACAAATTACTGTGTCGGAATCCACAACCATTCGTTCTGAACCTTGAAATCCTGAGGTACTTAATTGACAGGACTACTTAAAAATTACATTCGCTCGTTTCCAATCATGCATACTGACTATCATCACTCATGATACTCAACTCGCTGTCATTTTGATTTCTGAATGTGCGTAAAACGTCGCTAGGATACTGAGAACCAGGGGCAACGTTGGCAACTTTATTACTCTCATCAGCAGGCTCACCAGAATCGGAGGTTGGAGTAGAGCTTGTTTTACTACTGGAACCATCACCTCTATTTCTGGTACTAGTGCGAGCTAATTTAAGACCTACAACAGGATACATTATCCAAGTAATAGGAAAGATATAATCCTGACGAATCCACAGAAACGACCAGATTAAGGACACTAAGAAAACAACTACCATCACTATGCCTTGCTTCATCGGTCCGTTTTGAAACTGTCGAAGCTTCTCTTTCATCTTGAGGGTCTTCTCACTGGGAGACATCGCATAGGAAGCATCAAACGTGTTGGAAATTTTTTTCTTGATGTAATACCCTTGAAACACAAAGAAGATGGCTGTAAGCAGCATGATGCTCACATTCATTACAGATCCGACCTGCTGTAGACCTTCATTTGCAATACCGATAAAAGGAAGGCAACCAGCGATAACATGAAGAAACAATAAACCATAGGTCATATGCCTATTCAAATTCACAAGAGATGTTGCAGTAGAATCCTTGTCAAAGACAACTGCTGCTAACAACGATGGTTGTAATATTGCAACACAGCTATAGAACACCACACGAACAAGAAGATACAGGACCGAAATGGTCGTTGTGACTCCAATTCTTTCTTCTTCCATTACCAGTTTAACAATGCACGTAACGATAAACAAAGGGACTCCAATAGCGTGCCATACCATAGTACCAAGTGCTCCTGGATTATTCCACACTTGATACCTCTCGCCCCTACTGGCCTTCCTCTCACGCATCTTCAGAAAAGCTTCACGACGGGAAAGCAAATAAGGAAAAGCATAGATAGCACAACCCACTTGAATGGCTAACAACACGCCCCATAGGACCTTAAATCCTAATATGTTGATCTGACAGTTGTATCCATCAGCATTGATCCAATCAGAAAGTCCAGTGAATCCTTCATTACACACGCATACGTTGCTTACACAAACACCATTGCCGCTGCAAATGGATGTGTATGTGCCTATGTACCAGAATGGATCCTCGAATGGTTGTGAACAATTCATGGATGATATATGCTGCTTCGAACAATGGGTTTATTTTCAAACGCACGAGATATTTGGACTGCTAGTTTTCCAGCTAGTAAGACTCATCTAGTATATTCAATAGGAATACCTTCTGAGGTGTACTCCTATCTTTTGGTAGTAGTATACTTAGCGATATATTTATTTTAGGCTTGATTTCATTTATGTTGGGTGTGTGATTTCCAGCCTCTTATCACAAGGAATCTTCTTTTTTCTCTACCGTACAGTAAGTACTAATAGAAAAAATCATTTTTTTCTGCTAGAACTACCTTTCGTAGACCTTAATACTATTCGTCTAAGGTAATTAGTAGATGAGTGCTATGAGCTCCATGTGCAAGGGTGTGTGCTCGACATTAGTGACCGGCTTTTGTTTTATAATTGAATTGTAACCTTTTGATTGAAGTACTGTTGAATTATGAACGCCCATCATCCAGGACGACTTATCAGACTGGAACATCGTCATGGTAAGTCACTACGACAACAGAGAATGGAAATGGCTGCCGGTACTGTTGTAGTGCTTTTATTGCTCCTGTTGATTGTTCTGTCCAGCGTGGCTCAAAACGTGGCTTTACCTCTGAATTATGAATTTGCCGAGAATGAAACTTTGGATCTTAGCAATGTATTGGTGCAAAATTGTGTCGGAACCTCCTGTTGGTTTTTTGGAGCAACCTTATTTGGTGCTGCCACTTTCTACATGAGTTTTTATATTTTCAATAGGGTGTTTCCTATGTTAGGGGTGTTTCTTATACTTCTGATATTTGCTATTCTTGTGCCTTATATTCTTGTATTTGATACTCTGGATACATTATTTGAATGGGTGAAATTATTCTCGGTATTCGGTGCCGTTGGCTTCATTTGTCTTTTTCGTCTTGACATGACTCTTCGTAAACATCAAGAGGATGGAATAGGAAGTTTTGCTCCAGGAGCGAATTCTTTATGGGATCGACTAATCAGATTACTAGGCAAGTATTTTAACCCAGGAGATAACTTGCTTGACAGTAATTTGTGGTGCTGGTTAATGTATGGAATGCTTGCTCTCAATATCGGGGAAGCTTGTATGGCTGATTTATCACGTGGGAATATTCCTAATGCGCTTGCTGGTTTTTTTTTAGTTCTTTCAATGCCCCGACCGGCATTCGGACCTTTGGATTTCAAAATAAACTTTTACGCCAATCTAAAAGAATCGTGGCAGCACATCTTGTTTATTGATGATGCGCCAGATGCATATCATGATATGGTTTATGCTACTCCTTGGTTTTGGGTGTTTTTATACACAACTTGGAATGCAGCATTCAGTTATGATGAAAGAAGGGAGCATTTTGCTATCATTCTTGTGGTACTTTTGGTGGCTGTTCTCAGTAATGTTCCTCGTTCTGTGATTCGAATTGATTCCAAATTATATGTCCAATCGAGAACATACACTCTTCTTATGAGATACGTCATTCTCGGGTTTTTTGACGTATATCAGGAATTTGCTGATGCATCCTATTGGTATAATGCTGCCGTCAAAAATGCATGGGGTTACGCTAACTGCGGATTTATTCTCCTTTTTTTGATTTGGCGATTCTACCGAGTCTTCATCCAGACAGAAACCACAATCGAGTCCAATGTAAAAGAAATTGCTCCAACTGCAGAAATATAAATCTTAATTTATTTAAATCCACTATAATATGCTTCTCCTCGTAAAAGTATTTTAGGATATGCAATTGTTTCTTTGCCTTCATGAGGACAAAAATGAGGAAATAATAGGAGACGACCTCTTTTTGGGTTCACTAGAACATTGGATGAATCACTGGTTGAACTCAATGATTCTAGTAATGCAGTTTCTCCACCTTGATTACAATCATCTAAGTATAAAATAAAAGTGTGTGTGGAGACAAGGCCTTCCGAGTTGGTACGAGTTAAGTCTATATGGGGAGGTAGAGACATACCGGGTTCACCATATATTAGAAATCTCATTTGCGGAAAAAACTCAAATTCAATTTGGTCCGTCATGCGTGTAGCGTTGTTTAACGTTTTGATTATCGTTCCTATTGAATCGCACAGATAGCTTCTTTCTGAGCATAAACGGTTTTTACCGGTTTGTTCGATTCGAGGAATTGTATTTACATGTTGATCTAACATAAGTAACCATTCTTCGTCAACGAAGTCATCCAGGATATAAGAACCAGCACCCTAATTGATATTAAATGTTGAAACACTATATAGTAGAAAAGAGACTTACCGGGTGATCTACTTGATCATCGATGAGAACTTTCAATTTGCCTTGCTTCACTTTTCCGTAATGACGCTCGAATGCACTATGTAAAATACCCATTGTTGGGTGATTGATTTGAACAATATCTGCTGCTGACCTACCAGTATTGTCCAAGATAGTAATCGAGGCACCGTATGAGAGAAGAAATTGCACACAATCTGAATGACCATACCAACAGGCAATCATCAATGCTGTTTGTCCATATTCATTTGGTATATCAACATCCACACCAATACTTAAAAGACCTTTCATTCGCCATAAATGACCTTTTAATGAAGCTTCCATGAATTTATCCATTCTTTTACTCTTGTAAGACCCAGGATATGCGACTGAAAGTTTAGAAATGGACATGCACCTGGAATCTTTCTTTTTTTCGTTGGGAAGTTTTTGATCAGGTAAACTTATGAACAATTCCCTGCTGCCACATTTCGATGGAACACCGATGTCAGGATCGTCTGGCTGTTTCAAATTGCAGTATGGACATTTGAAGCTAAGAGGATTCTTGCACACGTGTATCCAGACACAATGTCCACAAAAGTGGTGCTCACATGTGGGCCAGATATGCAGCATATCACAACGCATATCGCCAGTATTCGACTGGACTTCCCGCTTACATTCTAAGCAAGTAGAACCACTGGTATGATCTAGATGAAACGCCATTCTGGTGACATGCTGGAAAACCCATCCAGTAAAATAAGCATTTGAATGTTCCAAAAATGACTTGACTTGTTCCTGGCAATCGCAATCATCCACTGCAATGGGTGCGCCTCCGTGCAAAAGAGTGTTCACAATACCATTACATCTATTCCCAAATAAAGCAGCATATTCCGCAATAGTCACATTTGGAACACTGCCGTTTTGAAACCATCTTGGAGTCAAGTGATGTGGAAACGGCCAGCGCTCACTTAAATCCAGTTTGGAAATTTTACGAATTCCAAACTTCGAACTCCGTCTATTTCTAACATCTTCAAATAATTGCTCCGCGTCATCAGCAGTCAATTTAATGACCTCCCATGGAAGAACTTCTTTGTTCTTTATACACCAATGCGTATGCCTCCGTTCAACCAACGACGAACGTGTCATGCTGGTACGGTACGGTCCCCCTATTTAATATTCGTGATGAGTGGTGTTTGCCATGCAGCTGGAAAATGTACTCGAGGAATAAAATGCAACTTTATGCATTCAACAACCACTCATGAAAAAAAGAAATCGTCATCAATGCTTCATTCTGAGAATAACAAACTGAAATCAGAACCTATTCAAGCAAAATGCAACGTTGCTCAATCAACAACCACGCATGAAAAAAGGAAGTTACCATCAGTACTTCATTCTAAGCACAAGAAACTGAAATTAGTCCCTTCATTTCCATTTCAAGTGGATGCAGCCGATCATTGTGAGACGTCTCTTGAAGCTTATCAGCACTTAATTCCTTTTCTCGACTTGTTCGCTCATAGTATTGGCAAATCCAGATCGACTCTGTTAATATATGACCCTTATTATTGCGCTGGTAAAATGAAGAGCATTTTAGCTGGCTTTGGATTCACGCATGTATATAATGAATGTGAGGATTTTTACGAGAAAATATCATCACAAACAATTCCTGAATTTGATTTGTTGGTTACAAATCCTCCATATTCATCGACGCATATGGAAAAACTTTTGAATTTTTGTGTCACTTTCAAAAAACCTTACGCTTTGCTCTTGCCAAATTTTGTATATACTAAACCGTATTATGCAGAGCTGAAATTAAAGTCGTTCTTTTTGGTTCCTAAATTGAGATATTCGTATTTACCTCCTAAATGGGTGGATGGAGGATCTACAGCTCTTGCAAAGGGCAAAAATAAAACGGCACCTTTTCATTCCTTTTGGTATTGTGAATTTCATGAGGATGATTTGATACGCGACTTGGAGGAATCAATGAATTCTACAAAAAGGGATTTTTCGAGGCCTATATCACTGATACGAACTGTGAAAGACTTACCACAAGAAGTCAGAGGTGAATTTGATACTTTACGTAGAAGACCAAATGCAAGAACTAGGAAACGCATGAAACAGAATAGTAAACATAAAACATGAAAACAAGTTTGAAAATAGATTCATATTATTTCAACAACATATATTATTGATTGGCGAGTACCGGCTGATTTTTCGATGAGACATTGGAAAGAAACTGCAATGCAGATAGGGCATCGGAGTTTGCTTTCTCCAGCTTGGCCACGCATGGTGAAATGGAAGATACCTGTTGTTTCACTGCAGCGTCATTCCATACCGGGGTCTCAGCAGAATAAAGTTCCCTGTTAGATTCAGTTTCAATATTCAAAGCAATTGCCGCAAGATCAGGTCTAGATTTACTAAATCCATTTTGGGAGAGGACTGCAGCAATAGCACGAGCGTTAAGGATCGCAGGCTTTCCACCTCGCTCCTCGGACGCAACTGCGCACAATGATGCTAACGACACCATTCCGCGCAATGTATCTTTCTTACCTCGAAGCTTCGTAGGGCGCGTGGCATCAGCTAATAACGAGGTTGACTCACCAATATGTGGTGCTCGACGTCTTCGTGTGGCAGCGTTCCAACGGTTCTTCACTGCGTTCTCAGGCCGACCTGGTAGATACAGCTTTGCTATCTGCGACCATTTGTTACCAAGCAAAGCTTGACCTTCAACTAGCTTACGATCTTCATCCTCCGCCCATTCATCTCTTCGAATAGTTGGATCCAAATGATTAAACCATCGCTCACGACATTGCTTTCCAATTCTCCCAGGAACCTTCTTCGCAATTTCCGACCATCTAACTGTTCCCGTTTTCATGCAGTTAACAATTGTTTGGTCTTCTTCTAAAGTCCATGGCCCTTTTACCAAACCTGGTCGAAGAACCTTTTGCCACCTGTGAAGGCATTGAACGTCCGTTCTTTTATCGTGAAGGAACTGCGACGCCACACGCTTCCAATTACGGGGACCTATATGCTGAACAGCAAGGCGAAGAGATTCATCTTCAGCTCGAGTCCATCTACCAGCAGTTGGATCGTCTTCATCTTCAAACTCCTCCTCCTCCTCTACTCTCGTCTTCTTCACGGGAACAGCGTCCTCGGCTACCTCTAGCAATCTCTTCGTGTCTTCCATTCCAACTACTTTGAGGGGATAGGTCAATAATGGGCAACGTTCAGTATACCAGGTGTGTTCTCACTAGTGGATCGTCTCCTTGTGTCTCGAAGCAGCAGTACTCTTTTTTCCTCGGAATGCCCTTGTCGAAATCTCAACCAATAAATTAACGATGGATCACCGCTATTTACACCGTATGCGACTTGTCCGTTCAACGTAACTTATACTACGTATTTTTTCTAACTGTCCTTAGTACTTCTTGGATTATTCCTTCCAAAAAAAAAGTGGGCTATAATATTCTATCATTTACTCTAATACTAGACTTTTTGGGCTCATTTGATTGGCCGCGAATCGATTCATGGTCTACCATCGTCCGCGTCCCGTTGATTTCGCCGTTGTTGAATACAACATGGTCGACCGGGATTCAAAGCAAAATGAAATGAATACAAAATCAATGGCGAGAATTGCATTGCGATGTGGCAACTATGACACATACAGATCATTAACCAAGACATATAAAAAGAAAGTGAAACTTGTCAAATTGAAACCAATCCCTACAACACCTAAAACGAGACACCGTCAGATTAATAGAAAGATTAATTTAGTACAGAAGAATATAGATGAATTAACGCCATCAAACATCTCCATTCGATTGTGGGAACCTCAAACATTTGAATCAGAACATGGATTCGAAACAAAAGTATTTGAATCCTTTGAGCAGTATAAACCTATTTTACATCCAGTCAAGTCACTAGACAATTTGAAATCACTTGATACGAAAACTATTACTAAATCTGCGAGTATGAATCAGGAGTCGCCAAGATATTCATACTCGTCAAAGTGCGATGATCTTCAAATATGTCCTGAAAAGCTACGCGAACTTGCACTGAAAGGAAGGAACGCCAAAAACTTGGATCTCAGATATTTTGGTATTGGAGAAAAACAAGCATGTGCGCTTTCTGCCGCTGTAATTCATCTTCCGAAAATAGAATATGTAAATTTGAAAGAAAACCGACTGACGAACCCTGCCATATATTCTCTGACTGAACAATTTGCCTTTTGCACAAACCTCAAAATATTGGATCTCAGTAGTAATTCGTTGACTGTGGCTTCCATATCTGGAATTTGCAAGCTGATTAAAGATTCTAGCAGTCTTCATACACTTATTTTGAACAACACAATGATCAAGTCTAGCTCCTTGAAGCTCCTCTGTGATACTTTGAAACTAAAGAAGTCGTCTCAGCTTCAAAGCCTTCATTTGAGTCATAACAACATTGATTCGCACGGTGCATCATTTATCGGTGAGATGTTGGCGGTCAACAAGAAGTTAAAATCACTCAATTTATCATGGAACCAATTCTCTCATGGAGCACGAGATTTACTATTGGGGCTGCAGCAAAATAGAAAGATTGAGAATGTGGATCTTAGTTGGAACATTTTAGGCTCTATCGCCGAGGTTCTTTCACAAACTTTACGAGACAACAAAACAATCGTGCATTTGGATTTGTCTTTTAACAACATGAGCTCCGAACAATGTAGTATCATCGCAAAAGGACTTGCTAATAATACAACCATACTAGGTTTGCATTTGGAAGGGAATGCTTACCGAATGGCATCAGATGGCCAAATGGTTAAGAGGGCAAAGAATGACTTGGCATATGCACACTCTACAAGAAGCTGGTCGAAACCATCATCCATGTGGCAATCTGATAACATGCGCTCCTGTGTCGTAGATAAAAACTGCTGGATATGCGGGAAATGGAGCGAGATTAAAATTGAATTTCTCGATACAAAAACTCAAAATAATTATTTGGCTGAGGAAAAGGAAAAGGAAGAAATGTATCAAAACCAACTGCGGGAAAAGGGAGAACGAATGCAAAGCAAGTTGAAATCAAATCCTTACAAGCAAAGGGTTTTCGAAACTAAAATCAAAAAAGTTGAAACAAAACTTCCTGACCCATTAAGCATCACAGTACATTTGAATTGCGACAAATTCAGACGACCAAGAAGACTAAACTATATTGCAGATGAGTTTCGCTACCAAATATATGTGGTGGTTCCAGCTGGTACATTGGAGTATTACTTTACAGTTAATGGTACCACTCGGGTCTTAGCTCCAACTTTAGAGAGCAACAAGGCAACTTTAAACTCTCAAATGGCCTTTGAAAAAAGTATTCAAAAGAGCAAAAATAAAAAAAAGCCTATGCCATGGATGGGAAATGCAAAGCCTGGAATCGAACCCTCAGTGTTGAAGCTTCATCGTTTGGAAATCATTCCGAGTGCTGTTTCAAATTCAACGAAAGATTCTAAAGTGAAGCCGCGTCTTTCTTGTACGAGTATTTGTATTATTAATGATGAGAAACCATTCACCAACAGTGATAGTGTCTTTTTAAGTGCAAAAACCAATCATAAGCAATTACGCGCGAAGTCATTCCAAGCAGATATTGGTTACTGTAAACTATATCGACTCTTCGAAGAGCCATCTCTAGTGGAAGATTTGAAAAATGCAATATATGAGCGTTACGAGACACTATGTGAAATATTCAAAACATGCTGCGCAAATTCCACCACAAGTCGGATAACTTCCTTGTCGTTCAATGACTTTGTTACATTTTGTGGAAAATGGAACGATACAACTGTTTTTGGAGTAACTGATATTGAAAATGTATTCATTGCAGCTAACATTCATTTTAAATCCAGTGAAGAGGAAGATTACGTTGTCATTCCAACCAACTGTCGCCAGAATAATCCTGATAGAGAACTGTCGAGATACGAGTTCTTGGAGGCAATAGGCCGATTAGCCGTCCATTGTTTCAAGGCAAGTAAATCAGATTCACCTGGAAATGCTTTGCGTTCATTGTTGGATAAGCAAGTGCTTCCAAAATTCCCATTTGAGTATTCGAATGTTTTCAGAGAAAAAAAATTATATTGTGCTTCGACGGATAAAGTAGTGAGAAACAACAAGAACCGAGTTGATTCAATATTTTCAAAGTTGGCAGTGGGGAAACGGGTAAGTTTTGAATCTTGGAGTGGATTATGTTCTTTTCTCCGCGAAGAACAAATTATTACGGCACTGGATATTCAACATTCATTCCGTCTTTCAATGGATGACGTGGTTGACGAAATTACCAGCAAGACATTCGGCTTCCTTTCTCTCCCAGAGTTCATTGAAGCTATTTGTAGATTGGCTCATTTTTCAGATTCTGACAAATTGAATTCATTCTATAAAAAGCAGTTTCCTGAAGAAGAAACGATGAAGCATGAATCCTTCGAAATGAAACTGCTTTTTATACTAGTGCTGGTCTATAAAAAATAATTGATGGATCAATGGAGGAGCCACCGAGAGACAATGCAGAATATAAACTTAAAGAATATTGGGACGAACGATTCACCATTGAATCATCCTACGAATGGCTTGCATCTTACGATATTATTAAGCCTCAGTTAATTCCCCATTTGGATTTAATGCGCACTTCAAGTGTTTTAGTAGTCGGATGCGGCAACTCCAATTTTTCGGTTGATCTGTTTAACGATGGTGTGACAAATATCACGAGTATTGATTTCAGCGAGACCGTTATTGCGGTTATGAAGGGAAAGTTCCCTGCTCTTTTGTGGAAGTGTATGGACATGACACAAATGAGCTTTTGTTCTGAGTCCTTTGATTATATCATTGACAAAGCAGCTATGGATGCTTTAGTAACAGATGAAGGAGATCCATGGGAACCTAATGTCGCTACAATTAAATCTACAAGTGATATGATGGAATCAGTGTCTAAGACTTTAAAACCGAACGGTACATTTATTCAAATATCATTTCAGCAGCCTCACTTTCGAAAAAGTTATTTGATCCATCCTGATTTATCAACACCACAAGTGACGGCAATTGACCATGGAATGGGATACTTTTGTTTCATTCAAAAAAAAATATAAATAGGTTGTTCTTCTATTATAAATACAATATGTGATATTCATCTAATAGGGCGTAAAATGAATCTAAGACTCCTTTATAGTATATTGCAAGAGCTGAACGAGAAGCAATGGACATTTTTGGTCGTTGAGCATTGGCTATTTCTCCATCTTGTTTGTTTCCTTCAAGTTTCACATCTGCACCTCTATTCGTGGCTGTATTATAGGCTGCTGATGTGTCAAATTTAAACGGATTCAAATTCAAAAACTTGATAACCGATTGCATCGTGCTCTGACTATCTTTGAATAGTTTTTCTGCTGACAAAACAAACAACCTCTCGGGATCAAAGGCATGAATCCAAGGGAGAATAAAATCATCGTAGTGTCCTTGCCACAAGTTAGGAGGCACGTAACATGGATCTCCTTTTCTAACAAGTGCGCGTGATTTACAAATTTGAAATCTTTTCAATCCAGTTGCTGCAATTTCATCGAAAGTGGGCACCGGAGTGGAATCGACCAGGTTTAAAAATTTCTTTTTCATGGTTGTGCTCCTGCCGGTTTCCACCTTGTTTAAGTATTCACTGAATGCTCTATCAGCTGGATCTCGAATACTCAGAATCACTTTAAGGTTTTTGAACTGTGCTAAAAACGATGCCACTTGAGGTGAATAGAAATAACCAGGTGAGGCCTCACCAGTGATTTGTCCACCATCAATTTTAGGAAACAAATCAACATATTGTGAAGAAAGAGATTCAAAAAGTTTCAAACCTTGCTCTTCCCGATCCTTAATTCCACGTACGATTTTATTGTATAAATTAGGATTTGCAATGGGACGGAAGAAATGCAATTCTTTTTTAGAAGCGCCTACCACTTGAGGATGCTGAATCAAATAGGAATACAAAGATGTAGTTCCTGCTTTTGGTACTCCTATAATAACAAATCCGGGTGCACAACGGTTCTGATCGAACATCTCACATGAAAAAACTGGCTCATTCGAAATGACAACTGACTCATCCGATTCTATGCTACGCAATGATGTAGGGATTGATAATGAAGGTTCCGTCGTTCTTAATACAACCACAAATAAAACAGCGAATACTGAGAACAGCACCAAAGCTGCTCTAGTACTAATCATTCAACAATGACGTTTGATACATGTATCAATCTCGCTTGGTACATATGTTTTCAAAAACAAAACTACGGTTGTAGAATACTATGGTAGGTTGATTTTGAAACGACAACGAGAGTAAACTAATGGCAAGTAGGATGAAAACAGCAGCTACATGTCAAACTCGAGAAGAGAGTTAATGGATTATCAAGGGATAAGAAGTTCTTCATCCCTCCGTCATCAAGTCAGTGAATCAAGTATGGACATGTTGGAGTTGAAAAGTCGTATGAGAGAAAAAGAAGAATATCTTCGAAATCAGTTACAAAAAGCAGAAAAGGATTCCCTGAATTTCAAGGTGATTAATCGACAACTGAGGCTCGAACTCCAAGATGAAAGGAAAAAACGCTCATCGGTGTCATCCAACGAGAATTTACGCCTCACTCACTTGGAGAATCGAATAATGGATATACAAAACAAATGTGACATAGCTGTTAATGCAGCATCAGAATCGGAAAGAAAAAGTACTATTGAAGCGAGCAAATATCGATCAGAAATTGCCAGCAAAAACAGCAAGATAAACCAATATCAACGTCAAGTGGAAGCGTTAGAAAATAGGGTGGACAGGGAATCAGATAAAGTCAAGGGCGTGGAACAAACGGTATCTCTACTCAAGCAAGAGAATTCAAATTTAAAATCTGACATGGAAGAAGCTCATGCCCAACTACGAATGCACCAAGGTCGTGCGTATCGACAGAGGGAACAAGAGCAAGAAGATCAAATGGAGATAGCAAAACTCCGTGAAGAAAGAGATAGGGCTGTCAGTAGCGCAACAGAATATAAACGGTCATTAGAACGGACATTCAACCAGCTTAACCAGGAAAAACTTCATTCTGCTGCTATTCAACAGGAATTTCACAACGCTACCAAACAAATTGTGCAAAATGACGATAAGCAAAGATATAAGGAGCAATTTCAAAAACTGCAACAACAAATGACACAGCAACTTTCTAGCATTGAATCTTACAAAGATGAACTGAAAGCTACCCGATCAAAATATGAAGCACTGAAGGAACATGTAGTTCATGCTCCGAACTATTCCGGCTCTGAATTGCAATCGAAATACTCTGAATTGGTCCAGTTGACTGCCAAATTGGAATGGGAAAAAGTTGACGTTGAGAAACGATTTTTTGAACAAAAGAGCCTCAATGAAAACTTGGTTGTTCAAGTAAACGAACTCGAAGACCAGGTTTCATATTTGAAAATGCAATTAAAAGAAAGTGAAGAATGCCTAGAATTTGTCCGACTCGAAAATGAACAGATGGTTCTGGCTTTGAGTGATATTCAAATCCAATTGCAAGCGAAAGAAACTGAATTCACAGAATTCAAAGCTAACTGCAGTAAAGAATTGCAACTGGAATTGAATCTATTGTCACAAGAGATCCACTTATATGTACGGGTTGTAAACCAACTTGTGCAACTGATGAATGCATGCTTGAATGGTGAAGAACCATCCATTGACATGTTGCTCGATGATGCTACCACCACCGCTGCTATTCCGATGGATATACTGGATTCTGTTGTTTCCAGTAAAGCAGCAGTGTCTTCTTTGCGATCTGTACTAGCCGACAAATATGCGGAAAACATCGCAAGTGATTGCCAAGTACAATAAAATTTCGTTTACTCTCTATAACTCCATTACTTAAATCCAAAAACAAACTTCATTTATTATTGATAAAAAATGGGGTATGGATATGAGGATACTATTGCAGAGATTTTTGGTAGGTATGCGAGATCATTTTGGTAGGTATGCGAGATCATTTTGGTGATGCAGAGAGAGGGACATCAATGTATAAAGTATTTTTAAAGTATTTTTAAATACTTTAGTGGCTACTTCATGGAACGCGTTTGCAGGCGACATAG
>Ga0105053_10008234_pt1 | contig 13626 bp, 3 predicted proteins | sample BON01_FD_78093 | JGI IMG/M metagenome (GOLD analysis project Ga0105053, IMG submission 78093) | Freshwater microbial communities from Lake Bonney liftoff mats and glacier meltwater in Antarctica - BON-01 | ecosystem: Environmental > Aquatic > Freshwater > Ice > Glacier meltwater | place: Lake...
CATACGTGATGGAATAGGTCAACTCTTTCAGACGCTGAGGCAGATCGATCGCGGTGTCCACGACAACTTCGCCGTTTTCAAGCCTGCCCCTTAGGCCGGCCTTGAGCATCATGGCTGCAGCGCGGAAACGCTTGAAGGGATTGCTCCCCTTAGACACTTGCACGAGCTTAGCCACGTGCATGCTATCACCGGTCCATTTCTTTCCAGCAAGGTCAATAGACTTGAGGAAGACTGCTGTAAACGCAGCCAGGGAGTAGTGGTAAAAGCTGTGCACCTTGAACATCTCTCCAAGCGCAAAGAAGAGAAGGGCAGAGCGGTTTGCAACACCGCGATAGTCCTCACGGGCCTGGTTGATGACAATTTCTGTCTCCTTGGCAATGGCAACCTTTTCTTGGATCTCGGTGGAAGTGCGCTTGGCATCCTCCAGCGACTCGATCAGTTCCACGTCCTCTGTGATGTCACCTTGGGCTTCAGCGAGCTTGCGCAGCAAATCGTCCTCGAGCTGCTTTAGCTTCACAGTAAATTCGTTTTGCTGCTGGATGAGTACTGTCTTCTCTTCCTCAAGATCTGGGCGCTCTTTGGTCACTACTTTCGCCAGAAGCTGATCCTCCAGCCCATCCTCTGTCACCATGAAGTTGATGAGTGTGCATTCGGCCTGCACTTCGGGCGGGTAGTGAGGGTTGGCTAACTTTGTGTGCAGAATCAGCTTGAAATTGGGGTGGTACTCGCATTCCTTGTCGCCAAGTTTGACCATGAAGCTACGTCCCTTCTTAATTTTCTGACGTCCCACAATAGGGCCAATCACAGCGTCCAAGGACTCCTGCAAGTTCTCAATCATGACACTCCAGCCAGTCTCCAGAGCCTTTTCCAAAGTTCCCAGCATTTTTTTGTTGTTCAGCCTAGTGATTTGCAAATTGTTTTTGCTCTCCTTCTCTTTCACCCACACAATTCCCTGCAGCTGGGGGTCAATCATGAGAGGCCAACGCTCGGCAAAAACTGAAATAGCTCCATTCTCTACTGACACTCGATCTGACGGCAGACCGTCACCATTCCATTGAGCGACTTGTGCTGCATCCGTCAGAATTGCTAACGGATCAGGATTGTCGGACATCGGGATGTGGTTCGTTTTCAAGAAAGGCAGCATAATGTCCGTCATGAGGATAGTGCGGAAGGCCTTATTGAAGCAGCCAACGTATGATACAAACGAAGCAGCCACAAGCACATCACCGGCAAGCAGATTCGCATCGGCCTTCATCTGCTCCACGTTTATTGCCCAGCGCGCCTGCTCAGAGCCGAGCGCCGCCATGAGACGTTGAGCCAGACCCAACTTAGTCTGCAGCCGTTCGCCCTCAGCAACCACCGCGTTCTTTTCAGCCACAACCTTGTCAAAATCTGCAACAAGAACAGCCAGTTTCGCCTCAAGATCGGCAACATGTGCATTCACTTCTGCCAACTTTGTATTGGCTGCTGCTAGATCATCCTGTGCTTGCTTAAGAGAAGCCCTCTTGGGCTCTACTGTGACGACAATATCATAATACGCCACGATGTTCAGCAAAAAGTCGCACAGACCGGCTGCCGCACCCGACTTCTTCGCCATAATGTTAAGATCTTTTACGTGCTCCAACTCCAGGTACGGTTTAGCATCCTGCACAAACTTGTCCGGAAGCCTGCTCTCATCAATCAGCGTTTTCAGACCCTTAAGATCGTCTTCAATGAACTTGTTGACGTCCTTCATCATCTGCTGGGCAGCCTTCCAGTCGCGTGCCTTCTTCGGCTCGCCTTTCAGCGCCAGAATGGCGTCAGTCACGTCACTCACACCACCTGGGGGCTTACCCAGCGACTTGAGCTCCTGGAGACCCTTTTTATCAATGTTGTTGAGGGCTGCTTCGGCCTTTTCTACGGCTGGAACAGCGGCTGCAAGGTCGCGCTCGCAATCCACCTGCATTTTCGACGCAGCGTCTGCAATCACCGCCGTCTTTGCTGCCTCCTCGTTGGCAGCGGCAGCAGCAATCTCGACCTTGCTCTTTTCTCCGCCTACCACTTCAGCCACCTCGTCCGCCTTTGTTTTGGCAATTTCCACCTCAGCCGACTTGATCTTTACCTGGTCCACCAGGATAGCCACATCGTTTGCAGTTGCCTCCAATTTGTCTAGACCAGTACCGAGACGGCCGATGTTGCCCTCGAGCTTCTCTCGGTTCTGTGCAAGCATGTTTTTATAGAGATATATGAGCTCAAGGAAGGACTTGGGTGTGGTGTAATTGTAGCGCTTTTCACGTTCACGGTAGTCGTCCGATGCCTGGTTGACCTTTCCGAAGGAAAAGGGCATAAACTTAATAATAGTCTCCTTGTTTTCAGGGGTACCGAGCTCCGTATCGTTGAGGAAACGTTTGGCCACATCGTAAAGCGCCGCCTCTGGCCAAGGCTGGAACCAGTCAATCACTGCACAATTGATAAGAGAGGGGAAGCGTGAGGCACGTCGCCTGAATGCTTCGCCTACAGGCGAGAAGCACAGGCTGACATGGAGATTTTTCTTAATCTTTGAAATGAAAAACTCAAACATTGGCTCCTTTGCATCTTCGACTCCCTCGCCCTTGCCCTCATTACGGACACCATTGTAAATAGTGTCAATCTCATCAGCGGCAAACAGACCAGGAATCTTGCCTGACGACAGCATTTCGTTCAGGTACACGAGAAACATTTCATTAGCAATTTGCGAGTCCAAGAACATAAATACAATCTGCTCGCCCTTGAGACCCGCTTTGAAGTACATTTGCTTGATGTCCTCCTTCAAGTCATTCATTCCATATGTGCCCGACAGTGCAATCTGCACTACCACACAGTTGCAGATGAAAGAAGCAACGCGAGTCAAGGATTGTTTGCCCGAACCACCGACGCCAACCATTAAAGCATGGCCATTCTGAAGGATACGACACACTCGGCAGATGTGCTGCATAGCATCTTGGAAAAGCACAAGATTCATAGCTGCATTGGTCTCATTGTAAGAGGCCAGCGCGTTGTTGAGGATAGTGCTGAGGGAATCAATGCTGTCGACAATATTGTAACTTTTCTCGTCGAGGTCCTTCCAGCAGTGGCAGAAAATAAGAGGTTGCTTGAAGACAACGCTTTGGTCCAAATCTTTGAAATATTTTTTGCCAATGTCCTTCGAAATTTTCTGGTAGTCCTCCAGATTTTTGGGCGTAACCAGACGATCGCCATAGATACGGTCCGCCTCATGGATAAAGAGCGACGCAAATTTGGCAGGCTCTGTGAAATAGGTAGGCTCTGACATCAGAAGGCCCTTAAAGACAGAGGCGAGATGACGGATCGAAAATTCGTAATGAAAATTCACTGCCGTCTTGCGGAATGTCGTGGCTACCTTGTTGTGGAGTTCTAAAGAGGCCTGGATAAGTTTGTGCCCGAATTGTTCTTCCTGGAGAGACTCGTCGAAATTCTTCAAATGGCCCTTGAGGAAAGTGGAAAAAATGGTCATGAGTGCCTCCGAGCCCGGAAAACCAATGGCAAATATCATAAAATGGCGCTGAAGGCGCGGATTGACAACAAAGGAGCCACATGTGGGGTTCATGGACGCAAGAAATTGGACATTCTGAATGACGCGCAGCTGCAACTTAGTCATATCATACCAATGCTGATAATCCATGTACTGTCGGAAAAGCGAAATGGCGAACTGTGTCTCGTAGGGATCCAGCTGAGGCATATTCAGATCGTCGACGAAGTACAACAATCGCAGCGAGCCTGGTGGTCCATAGTTCTTGCCGGCCTTCTTCTCCAAGGGGCCCTCCAGCATGCTTCGGAATCCACTTCCATCAGTGTAGAAGTTGAAATTCATCACCAGGGACATGAACTCTTCGGGGAGCGCGCGAAGTTTGCCCATAACCATTGCAGTCTTGCCGGCACCGGCCAAACCAACGAGCAACGCAGGGTATCGCAGTTCCACAAAGGCATCAAGGAAGAAGGTGATGGACATAGTTTCGCCCGTTGGCACAGTGACAGCATCCATAGGCGTGGAAGAGTCGTAATTGATCATGGGCACCACTGTGACAGACATCAATCGTCAGAAATACGGACCATTACTATCACACATGCACCAGGATACAGAGACACAAATAAAATTTCCATTTTTTTTGACTTGCGGCTGCCGCAAGTCGTTTTTTCTGTCCTTTTTCCAGATTTTAGCTGAGTTGCGGCAGCTGCAAGTCGATCCAATTTTTGCATTTTTTCTTTCCACTTGCGGCAGCCGCAAGTCCGCAAAAATGGAAATTTTATTTCTCCCGGAGTTTGGTCGTGACCCTGTGGCGCGCGGCAGCTCGCCGCCGCGCGCCCATACATGTCACGATAATACATGTCACTCTTCTGAAGTTACCTGAGGCCCAAGACGTGAACTTGAAAGTGGACTTGTCGACAAAGAAGTCGTAGATTTGACCTTTAGTGGGCAATTTGACACGTGTCCATTTGCTCTTCCACCACGAGCTAAAGTTTTTGCGCATGTCGACGCCATCAGTAATCGTAAAACAAGAGCCAAAGGCCCAGATTGCGGCAAAGACAAAGTAGGATTCAAGGACAACCGCCTCGTTGGGCATGTTTTTCGGCACGTTCTCCGGCGTGAGTAAGGCTTCAAGTACGCGGCAACACGATTGCACCATGTTGTAATCTTGACAGCTGAAGTCGCTGAGCATGATCCGGAACTCTTTCTTGATAGCAAAGATCGTGTCGGGTACATAGGTCTTGAAGAGATCGAGGAGAATAGTCTTGCGCTCGGACGTGTCATCCTCGCGCTTCATCACCCACGTCTGAACCATGTTCCACCACTGCTGAGTCTCAGTAATGAAGAGAACACCAGCTCGCGACGACGTTGCTGGTGTTGCATATTTGAGGTCGCGAAGCTCGAAAATAAGACGCATGTGGGGCTTGCACACGATACGCTCGTTCGAGGCGAGGGTTAGCAACTTGTTGTCATCCATGACTGAATTCATCGACTCAATCCAATTGGCATCGAGATCACCGTCAAGGACAATCCACTTGGGATCAGTACCAGGTGCATTAGCGCATTCGCGCAGGAGCATCGAGAAAATTCCGTCCTTCCACTCACGAGTGGCCAGATTGATATAGCCATAGAACTCCGTGGTCAAAATAGCTTTGGGATCCAGGTCGTTGACCTTGGTCTTGAGGCCGCGCTTGCCGTTAGCCTCGGCCAGGATCTTCCAGCAGGTCGACTTGGCAGTGCCTGAAGTGCCCATGATAAAATCGCAGTGGCGAACCACGAGCAGCTCGGCAAGCTGGATAGTGGACAAGATAGCATTGTCCTCGGGCTGATACCCGGCTTCGACAAAACACTCTTCGACCTTTTTCTCTAGATCCCAGTCACGCGACCGAGGCACGTTCTCACCAGGGAACAAGTCGCCAAGCAAATCTGTAAACACGATCAAGTCGTCACCAACAATTTTTGGAAGGTTAAAGTCGCGAAGCGAACGGAACAGGATTGTCAGTTCAGACTTGTCAGGCTCACTGCGCTTGAAATCTCCAGCCACGCGCAAAACACTTTTGATGGCACGCAGGCCCCAGTCATAGTGCATAGCCTTCGAGAGCAAATCTTTACACAGAGTGTACAGATGGATAAACTTTACGCCAAGGACCTTGGCCTGAGTGAAGCCCTCAGACATAAGCATGTTTTCTGCGATCAGAGCAAAATCAGGCACCACTACGGTCACGGGGCGGAAGAGCGCCTTGAGTGACTCTGGCAGCGGAGTACGTCCAAGGTAGCCAGGGTTCATGGTGATGTATGCACCGCACGTGGTGTCGAGCTTGAGCTCGGCGCCCTCCAAAACGAAGGTTGGACGCCCGCCGACGATGGCATCAAGGACAGCCTTGTATTGTGTTGAGCACACCGACAGAACCTCAGCAATGAGACGATTAAACTCGTCAAAACACCCCCAGGCTCCTGATGCACCAAGACCTTTCCAAATGTCACCCATGGACTTGTAATCCATTTCGGGGGCGCAATTGAAGACATAAATGCACTTTGCAAGCATAGCACCAAGATCTTTGGTCGTTTCCGTCTTTCCAGTGCCCGCAGGCCCAGCTGGTGCACATCCCATACAGAGTTTGAGGGCCTGTGTGGCAGTGACGTAAATCCTGTCAGTCAAAGGCGTAATGACCAGACGAGCGCCATTGCCGATATATTCATAGCCGTAAAGGAATGTGGCGTCGACGATCAAAATATGGCAATCTCCGCCCTTGTCATCATCAATCCACGCAAAGCGAAGCTGGGATTGCCATTCAAAGTGATTGAAATCTTTCACTCCGAAATTGATGAGCTTCAGGGTAATATCGCGCGAGTGCACATCCAATGTGATCAGGCACATGACCTTCATACGATCCGCTTTGGTCAGGTCTGTGCGCACGAGGTCAACGAGGTCAATCAAGCCATCCACCTTCTTCTGATAAAAAATTTGCATGATGTCCGGCTGTGACTCAATCTTTTCAAAGACTCCAGCCATTTCAGAAGTGAAATCAGTCAAACTTACTGTTAGGATGATTTGGTTGGGTGTGTCCTTGAGCCATGATGCGACCGAGGTTTTTACCATGAAAGCCTGCAGCTGCCTGAAGAGAATCTTTCGCAGACTGTCGACAAGACGGTCCATGATATCCTGGAGGTAGTATTCCACACGACCGTCGATCTTTAGGGCAGGCTCAAAGTCGATGTGTTCTACACCAACGCACGACTCAAATCCAGTGGAAGTCGGACGATCAGAACTTGTAGCTCCTGGTGTCAAGTCCAAGTGGTCCACTGCAGCAATAATCTTGGGCATGTGGAAATTGACTTTGTCAGGCGCGTTACCATTCGAAAGGATATCAAGGAGATCTGAAGTTGATACAAAGTAAAATCGCGGGAAAATGCGCCGCTTTTGCTCCAAGTAGTTTGCAAGCGACTTTTCGCAAAGCTCGAGCTTGTGCTGGGTATCCTCGAGCAATTTGAAGACTCCATCGATGTTACAGGCTTTGGCAGCGTTTTTGACCTCAAAAAAGTCCTTGAGCACCTTTCTCACATCCACATCAATGCCGGCAAAGCGCTCTGTGTCCTCGGGAAGCTCTTTTTTCACCTCTTCGGAGCCAATAAAGAGCGTTTCGAGGTACGACCAAGTTCGCTGAATTTCGTTCATGATGGTCACAACATCGGCAACGCCCGACAATTTCTTTTGGAATCCTGTTACCTCCTCTTCGAAAGTTGAAAGATATCGCGAGCCCATCATGTTTTGCACTTGTAGCTGATGGTCCTCGAGACACTCGAAGTCCTCCTCCGACAGCTTCACGAGCTGAATATCGGTGTCCTTGTGCTGTGAAAACACGAACTCGAGATTCACCCAGGTACCTGCAATCTTCTTGAGCGCCTGTTCCATCTTCTCCTCCTTTTGCGCACGATTGACAATCTCACCGACATCGTCCTCAAAGTTGTGGAGGCCCAGTGCCAAGAGATTATCGAGCTTGAAGGTATCATCAATCACAAACTTGACGCCCGTGAGATCCATGAGCATCTTCCAGTGGCGATCACGCATTGAGGGGTGGCGCAAATCAGCTATAAGAGGAATTGTGGACATGAAATTTTTGACGTTTGTCTCTGTCACAGCGTATACATCCGACTGCTTAATGAACTTGTCGGAGCCACGGAGCTGTTTGTACAGTGACTTTGCGCCGTCTTCAATCTCTTCGCAATTGATATCGTTCCAAAGAGTCTTTTTCCACTCAGTAACAGACTCACCGATCATATCGACAAAATGCCACATTTGCAGCATTTGTGCTGCTTCCTTGTGCAGCTGTGTGTTGATTTGCTTGGATAAGTCCATAAGCTCGGGAAATTCGAAAATTTTGGCATATTCAGCCAAATCAATCCACTTTTTGTCATTGTCCAACAACTCCTTGTGTGCTTTCATGATATCAATGTACGCAGCCTCGTTTCCAGTTTCAGACTTGAAGAGAGTCTTCTTCCCAAACTCGAATTGGCAATTTTTGATATCGTTTTCGAAGGTCTGAATGCTGGCTTTAATTTTGGTGGCCTCTCGTTCCTGCACTTTGCTGCCCAGCTCTTTCGCAATGGGCGCCTGCTTTTTCACGGCAGTATACTGGTCATCCACTTCAGACATTTGCGTGTTGGCCTTCTCCATGTTGACACCTTGTTTCGACAAGAGAGCAATGGCATCCTTGAGCACGTCGAGCTGCAGCTCAAAGTTTGCCGACTCCTCTTTGAACTCGTAGATTCTACCATTGACCTTCAGCAGCAGATCACGCTGTTTTTCTTCAGTAGCGCCCGTGTTTGGATCAATTTTAAGATCTGTCATCGCCGCTGCCTCCCACTTGGCCATCTTGTCGAGGTCGTCAGACACGCGCTGCGCCATCCTCGGCGCGAAAGTGCTGGATTCTATAATCTTGCCAAAGTCTAGCACACGTACGTCGTCATACGTTGACCTCGAGGCCGAAATGGAAATAAGCTTCTTTTGCACGAATGTACTCATGGGGTTGATGGGCAAGGTTGACCCGTCGGAAACGTACATTGCGGTCCACTCATGCGTATCCGCGTCAAAGACATACATATCATCTAGGACAGCCCCGCTGGCATCAACACCCCCATAAACGCAGATCTTACCATCAAGGACTGTCATGACGAAGTTTGCACGAGGTGGAGGAATATCACCCGTGACCTCGACGTTTTTCCACGCCACAGCGACAGATCCCTTTTCAAAAGTCTTAGCGTTTCCTTCAAAAGTTCCGAGGGTGAGGACGTTTGTGAAGATCCGCTGTCCGTCGTCATGCGTGGCGTTGCCACCGAAGAGGTACACATGTCCGTCAACAAATGCAGTGCCAGATCCAATTCGATCTCCTGGGGCTGTCAGAGGAGGCGGTGGCTTTTCTGATTGATCGTCCTCTTCCTCGTCCTCAACTTTAGCAGTACTTGCAGGAGCGGCGGCTTGACCTTCATCGGCAGCTTCTCCTCCTTCTGCAGGAGGTGGCGCAACCGTTTTGGCCGGCGCAGCTTCTGCCGTAGCTGCTTCAGCGGAAACAGTTGTAACAGCAGATTCATCACCGCCTTCAGCTGGAGCTTCCAAAGCCTCCGGGGGCACAAATTTGGGTACTTCCACCCAGTCCATTTTCATGACGTTTTGAGCAGAAAGAATGCGCATGGTGTCGTCTCGAATGCCCTTGGCGCCCAGACCGCCAAAGCAAACAACCTTTTTGCCTACCGGAATTAAGCACGTTGAGTGGCGTGCAAGTTTAGGGGGCTTGTCTCCTTGCACGTCTGGCGACGGGGCCCACTTCCACACGCCCTTTTCACACATCAGCACATGCACACCATCAAAATCCGCAGGCGGGAGTTTAGAGTCGTCAGCCTCGGTGCCGTCCTCGTTGCGTGGCACCGGCTTGCGGCCTCCAGTGATGAGCATCTTCTCATTGTCAAGGGTCGTGAACGCATGCTGAACCCGATCCTCTGGTGGATCGCCTTCGACCTCCGGCGATTCCCACTTCATCTGATCGCTATCGAGTACATGGACACCTGGTCCCCCACCGTAAAAGACGAGTTTCTTCATCAGCGCCGTGACCTGCATACCTGGAAATGCCTTGGGCGCGGTGCCGTCAACCTTCTTGATCTTGGTCCAGGGATTGTCAAAGGCAACCTTCCATGGAGAACCCCGGACTGGAATGACAGCTCCTTGTACTGTATCATCGTACTCCACGCTGACGTCAACAACACCAGCTCCCATGGGGATGTAGGACACGTCATACGTACCATCCTTGTTGTCAATTGTTTTCACCTTAAGGTCCGTTTTCCCATTATTGGCCTTGGCAGTAATACGCCAATATTCAAGCTCGCCCCCAGACGTACGAATTCGGCCGCCCGTGTCCTTTGCCTGGATTTTGAACAATGCAGGAAAGCCCCAAACACAGCCCTTGTCAAACAGACCAGGTCCGTACGCCACGCATTTCTGCGGCTTGGTGTTGGTGTAGTAGACCCACTTAATCCGATTGACGGTAAAGCCTTCGCCACCGATACTAACACGCACATCGACTTCGCCAAAATTGTACTTACTCCAGTCCGGCGAAGTGCAGTGAATTTCAGTCGGCGAAAAGTAGTCGGCCTTCTCAGACAATTCCTCGTTCCGGCCGTCGGTAAATTTAACAACAGTTTTGCCCTTAACAAAGTTGAGGCCGTGGATGATCAATTTGCTGCGCCCCGTCATCGGTCCCTCATTCGGCTCCAAGCTCTGTACAGCATACGGCGGGCCGACAATACCCGACACATCGAGCATGTGTACATCATCGAGCCAATCGTTGGCCCAGCCACCGAACATGATAAGTTTTGCCGTCTTGAGGTCAAATGCCCACGCTGCGTCCTCGCGAGGAGAGGGCGCCGATCCCACTACCAGCTTGGGTGAAGCCATCCATGTCATGGTACGGCAGTCCAGGACGTCAACTTTGTCGCGATACGACCACTCCGTGCGCGACTTTTCTTTGCTTGTCTGCCCACCATAGGAAAAGAGGAAGTACGAGGGAACTGACTTAATGCCTGCCGCTAAATGAGAGCACATACGTGTGGGCGCTGCAGGATTGTTGTGCGTGCGAACTTGTGACCACGTCATGGTCTCAATGTCAAGCATACATGTGTCGCCAAAATACTGTGTCGAATCACGACCCCCCATGATACACAGAAAGGTTTGCTCAACAAGGTTGGCGGTATGGCTGCCTCGTGGGCCGGGGCTCTGCCCCTCGCATTTCAGGCCACCATCGCGAATAATCTCCAAACCTTCGTTTGCACCCAGCCAAGTGTTGAGATCGAGATCCAACACGTGCACGTCATCAAAAAACTGCACAGTTTTTCCACGTTAGCGTGAGGTCCACAAATCTCGACGATTGAATCCCATAATCGATAACACATACTGATTTTTGTTGAAACTCAGTGTCGATTACCTCATACATTCAAATAAAAAACATGGCACAGAGGAAAAACTCTGAGGGCATAATAAACCCGGTGGGCACAAAAATATCGACTGTAAGCGCTGAGATTTGCACTGAATCCGTATAGATTTTCGATTTCGAGACTGCTTCTGCGAGATTCAGGCGCAAGCTCGAGAAGTTACGCAACAGGCAATTTCATATTCTCATTCCAGAGCTCTTTTGTAGTGCGTGTGTATTTGCGAATGAGTGGGAGCAATCTCACGAACTCGATACTGTACATACGAGCAATCCGAGTCACTGCAACACCCTACAACACTCCGCCATGCCCTGCAAAACAACGCGGGTACAGACCACTGCAACAACACTCGTGTGCTTTTCTCTTTCAACTGATTTGATACATATGTATCGCATACATATCTTACAGAGCATTCTCGGAAATATGTACAACATATACGAAAATATGTACGATATATACAGCCGATTGCAGATAGGGTGGCACAGAATTGTGAGGTTATTTGTAACTCCCCTCTGGCGACGAGCCGCATGACTCTGGTCCGACTCCCTTGCTCTGGTCCAATCCAGTGAGCGCACGACGACGTCGGGCTAAAGCCCTCCGCCGCCGTGCGCCCCTGGACTCTGGCTGATTGCAAGTGGCGCGCGGCGGCTACGGGGCTAAAGCCCTTCCGCTTGTCGCACGCCTAAAGTGTATGTACAGGCAATTACCTCACGCCGCTGGCCATCGCCGCCATACCCCCCAAAAAAGTAAATGCGTCGCCCAACAGGTGTGGCCGTGTGGTATGATCGAGGCGACGGTGGTATGCCATCTGGCTGCTCACCCTCCCAAAACGCAACCTCCTCCTCCACATTGAGGACGTGCGTGTCGTTGTAGCGCGATTTTTCGCCAATTCCACCCCATACCAGCATTTGGCCGTCGCTTATACAGGTGCCCGTGTGCCTCCAGCGCGCTGGGGGCCCCAGGCCGTTTTCAGTGTTGACTTCCATTTTGAACCAGGTGGGTCGAGAGGGATCGTTCAGATCCATGTAGTGTACATCATTCAGCAAAACTGTGGGGAAACACAAAGGAAAAAGGTATGCGGTTGCAATCAGAACCTTAATATTGTTGTTCATATGTTGCAGCGATACAGGCCCGGACACACGCCAGTAAAACGCACCCGGTGCTTGGTCGCTGTCGGCACAGCCGCCAAAGACAATTGCTTTGCGGCCGACCACCACCAGCGAATGCCCACTCCTAGCACAGGGTTTAACCTCCATTTCAGAGGCAGGGTCCGACGTCACCTCCTTCCATTCGCAACATCCTTGTTCCTGCACGAAAAAGATGCCACAGACATGTTATACACAAAAACACATGCAAGCACACCACTTCAGGCTCCACATTTTCTTGCTACATTCTTTTCCCATTCTACTCCTGCAATAAGGAGTAGAACGGGAACAGAAGGCGTGGTGGCTCCGCCAGGATGCAGCCAGCCGTTATGACCTACTGTGTGAGTTTGGAGGATGAAGGGGAGGAGGGGTGTGTCCGACGGGCGCATGCGTACACGGACTGATGCTCCGACTCAGCATCGTACAACCCCTTCCACCTTCAATCGCGCTCTGCCGTTCCTCGTCTATGTCCCTCCTCCTTGCCTGTGTGCTGTTGCGGCGCGCTCGCTGGGCCAGGGTCGGAATGTTAACAAGAAAGAGTGCGAGTATCGCTGTTGCCCCTGCCCGATCCATCCCACTGCACACTACATGGTGCTGCAGTAGAAATGCATGTAATGCCAACACACATGGCGCAGCTCGCGGGCGGCGCAGCGCGACGCCGGGCGGTTGGTGCACAAGAAACAGAACACGGGCAGATGCGACAGGATCAGCGAGAAAGAAGAGACACAGAGCGGGTGAAGGCGTGGGGAAATGGGCACTCACGCAAACCATGGTTGCAGCAAGCTCAAGCCGCAACCCTTTGGTGCCCTCTCGTCCTGGGCCTTGTCCAAGCCGGCGGATTCCAAACGGATCTGAGATACGGCAGCTGCACTTCTCCTTAAAATAAGGGGATTTTTTTTTGGAAACCACTGGACTTGAACTTAACCCACGAACAGGCACGCAGGAGGCTGAGGGCCTCAAGGCCCGGCTTCCATGGTCCATTGCGGGGGTGCCTTTTGAGCCAGGCGCTTCCAGGCTTCCTTATTACTGCACCTCCATTTGTGTGCGTTCCTGCTGTACTTGGCGCGCTAGCTGTGTGGATTCCAAACCAAAAAAAAAACAGAGTTTTTAGCCCGGAGCCGCCCAGGCGACTCGTGACACCTGAAATACGCCAGAGTCCATATGGATTTTATTTTGATTTTTTTCAAGTTTCAACATCAGAGTCCACGTCCCGATACTCACAATCACTCCCTTACCACTTCAAACCCACGTTAGTACAGTCTACATCGCACGCTGTCTTTCCTCCACAACACATCCACCTCAACCCACATCCACATTTAATGAAATCCAAAAAAGGAAAATACAAAAATGAAAGGAGGGTTAAAGAGGTAAGACGGGAGAACAAAAAAAAAATCCCTAATTAGATTTTCTATTATGAACATACACATACACCACTTCCGAGTCCAAAAAAAACTATGATGTGTCCAAGGTCCATTGTGGGAGTGCCTTCGGGCTGGGCGCTTC
>Ga0105053_10008236_pt1 | contig 13621 bp, 12 predicted proteins | sample BON01_FD_78093 | JGI IMG/M metagenome (GOLD analysis project Ga0105053, IMG submission 78093) | Freshwater microbial communities from Lake Bonney liftoff mats and glacier meltwater in Antarctica - BON-01 | ecosystem: Environmental > Aquatic > Freshwater > Ice > Glacier meltwater | place: Lake...
CAGTTTTCCGTGTCATGGTCCGGATGTTGACGATTGCTGGCAGCAATCGTTGCGGCCCGTTCAGGCATCTCGTCCTCGGCAGTGCCATATTGCTTGACCTTGCCGATCTGGTCAAGCTGCGGTGCACGCATCTCATTTCCCAGCTCAAATGCCAGCGGGATCGCGGCGGGCCGGTCAAACGCAGCGATACTGATCGACACATGCTCGCCCGGAATATGGTGAAAGAACAAGGGAGTACCGCAATTGCGACAAAACCCCCGCTCTACGTCGGCAGAGCTTTGGAATGTCGCAGGCACCCCGCGGGTCCAGGTCAGTTCTGTCTTTGGCACGCCGACCAAAGCGGCAAAGAAACTGCCGGAGGCTGTTTGACACATCCGGCAATGGCACAGATGCGGATTATCCAACAGCGCACCGGCCCGAAACCGGACCGCGCCACATTGGCAGCCACCCGTCAGCGGGAAAGAGACTGACGTTTCGGTCATCGCGACCTCCTGCGAGAACGGTTCAAGTGCTTGACGTTTCGGCTTTCTTCTCCCAGCGCCCAGATTCCTCGCTCCAGTATTGCGCAGCACAGCCTGCTTGGGTCAACGCCTTCCACTGCAATCGCGCATGTGCCAATGCGGATAGATCATGCCCGTCAAAGACAAAGCAGATCCTTTCTCTAGCAACCACTTCCTCGGCAGATACTTCTGCGCCGTCGATACACATTACGCAGTCAGGCAGGTTGACCGCACCTCGCCCCAGAGTCAGCAAGACCGGCTGCGCCGCATCCTGCGCACCCCCTGCCAACCCATGCGGCAAGAAACCGTCATCAGGCACCATCCACAGACGGTCATCCAGTGACGCCATCCGCGCGGCATCTGTTCCGCGCACTTCCACCCGCCAGCCAGCCGCCCGTGCACGGGTGATGAGCATAGGCAGGGTCACCTCTGTACTACTGTTGGTCAGGTGATAAAAATACGCCGCACCCATCAGCTTTCGTAGCGATCCGCGATAAGCCGGTTCAGCGCCATGACGCCCCAGCCAGTAGCCCCCTTGGGCGCCAGCGTCGAGTCAGCCTTCAAGAGCGCGGTCCCTGCAATATCAAGGTGGCACCATGGCATATCCTCGCGTACGAAGCGGCGCAGGAACTGCGCGGCGATGATTGACCCGCCCTCACGTCCGCCGACATTTTTCATATCCGCAATCCGGCTTTTCAGCATGTCGTCATAGGCCTGCCCCATCGGCATCCGCCATGCGCCCTCTCCTTCTGACGCTGCCGCCGCAAGAAACGCGTCGCAAAGCCCGTCGTTGTTGGAAAAAACACCCGCATTCTCATGCCCGAGCGCGACAATGATCGCGCCGGTCAGTGTCGCGAGGTTGATGATCCCCGATGGTTTGAACCGCTCCTGCGCGTACCACAGCACATCAGCAAGGACCAGGCGTCCTTCGGCGTCGGTGTTGATCACCTCGATCGTATCGCCCTTCATGGACTTGACCACATCGCCCGGCCGGACCGCCGTGCCGGAGGGCATGTTTTCCACCAGTCCGACCAAGCCGACGACGTTGGCCTTGGCCTTGCGCAGCGCCAATGTGCGCATGACGCCTGCCACCACACCCGCGCCGCCCATGTCCATTGTCATGTCTTCCATGCCACCGGCAGGTTTGATGCTGATCCCGCCGGTATCAAAAACTACGCCTTTGCCAACCAGCGCAAAAGGAGCCTCGTCCCCACCACCATGCCATTGCATCACAACGACTTTTGACGGACTGGCCGAACCCTGCCCCACACAAAGCAGCGATCCCATGCCGAGCTTTTCAAGATCCGGCTCTTCAAGGATTTCTACATCGAGACCGATTTCCTGCATCGCAGCCAACCGCGCCGCAAAGTCGTCCGTGGTCAGGATGTTTGCCGGTTCATTCACCAGATCGCGGGTAAAAAACACGCCTTCCGCAAGTGCCGCCATCGGCCCTGCAGCCTGCGCCACGGCCTCTGGATCTGCGACCATGAAGCGCACGGACCCTGCCTGCGGTTTCGCGTCGGACTTGTGATTGTTAAAGTTGTACCCGCGCAGCGCAAGCCCCAGGGCGATCTCGCTGTTTTCGGTCATTGTCGTGCCGATCACCAACAGATCACCCGCGCCGCGCGCCTTTGCGATAGCGGCCCCTGCCTTGCGGGCGATGGCGGACGGTGCCCGCCGTGACAGTTTGACGACCAGCAGCACCTCAGCCACCAGACCGGCATGATGCGCCAGCTCGATCAAATCACCCGGTTTGAGCGCGGCCCAGGCTGCGGAGTCTGTGAGCCGGGTCAATGCCTTGCGGGTCAGCGCATTGATCTTGCGACCGGTCGCGTCCAGCTTGCCGTCATCGGCAACAAAGATGGTGATGCGGCCCGTTGCGTTGGTGGCAGCGTCCAGATCGAACGGAACAAAGGCGATTTCGGCGGGGCTGGTCATTATCGTCTCCTGTCGGGTTGCCCGGCAATAGGTAGCCGTCGTGCCGGACATTGACCAGAATAGAGTTCTATACCGGGCGCAGATCGGATAGCTTCCGACAACCGGAGATCAGGCGGTTTCAGGAGGTAGTGTGGCGCGATTCGACCGATATCTGCTCTCGCAACTTGTTGTTATGTTCGGGTTCTTCTCGTTGGTGCTGGTCCTTGTCTACTGGATTAACAGGGCAGTCGTGCTGTTTGACCAGTTGATTGCGGATGGGCAATCCGCGCTCGTGTTTCTCGAATTCACTGCGCTGTCTTTGCCCAATATCATCCGTATTGTGCTGCCCGTTGCCGCCTTCGCAGCGAGCGTTTATGTCACCAACCGGATGACGGCGGAATCCGAACTAATCGTGGTGCAAGCGACCGGTTTCTCGGCCTTTCGCATGGCGCGTCCAGTCCTGCTATTTGGGTTGTTCGTGACCGGACTCATGTCGGTTTTGACGCATGTTCTGGTCCCGATCAGTCTGACGCAACTCAACATGCGACAGGCAGAGATCGCCCAGACCGCGACATCCCGGATTCTGCGCGAGGGGCAGTTCCTCACCCCGGCAGAGGGCGTCACAGTCTATATTCGTGAAATCACCCCAGACGGCGAATTGCGCGACATCTTTCTGTCCGATAGCAGCAACACGGCCGAATCCGTGACCTACACTGCCACGCAAGCCTTCATTGTGCGCAGCGAAAAGGGGCCGCAACTCGTGATGATAGAGGGGCTGGCACAGACGCTACGCCACGACACTGGCAGGCTGATTGCCACCTCGTTCGAGGATTTCACCTATGACATCGGTGCAATGATCCGGATGCCCGATAGCAGTCGGCGTGGCCCGCGCGAATTATCCACGTTTGATCTGCTGCGCCCGAATCCGGCAATTCAGGCCGAAACGCAAACAAGTGCAGGCGCCCTGATCCTGGAGGGGCATGATCGCTTTGGGCAATCAATTCTGGCAACTGTGGCCGCGATGATCGGATTTGCCACATTGCTGACCGGTGGGTTCAGCCGTTTTGGGGTTTGGCGCCAGATCATCGCAGCAATCTTTCTCGTCATCTTGGTCAAATTGGTCGAAACTCTTACGGTTGCAGTGATGGAGGACCAACCGGCGGTTTGGCCGCTCACCTATCTTCCTGCGGTGTTTGGACTGGCGATAGTCTGGTTTCTTCTCTTCTGGTCCGAGAGGCCAATGCTGTTCCGGCGGCGTGCCATTTCTGGAACCTCGACATGATTTTGCACCGTTACTTTGCCCGCCGGTTTTTTGGTGCCTTTCTGGGGGTGCTGGCGATTTTCATGATCATGCTGATGCTTCTTGACCTGATCGAGCAGGTCCGCCGCTTCTCGGGTCAGTCCCCCACCATGAGGACCTTGTTGGGACTGACATTGCTCAGCCTGCCCCAAGGCATCTACCGGATCCTGCCGCTGGTCATGATCCTGGCCACGATCGCGCTCTTTCTCGCACTTGCACGCTCCTCAGAGATGGTGGTGACCCGCGCGGCAGGACGATCAGCGTTGCGGGCGCTTTTTGCGCCCGTCGTGGTCGCATTCATCATCGGTTCGGTGGCAGTTGGCCTCTTTAATCCTATCGTCGCAGTCACATCGCGCGAATACGAGGCCCGGGTTGGCGACTTGACCGGTGCGACCTCTGCCTTGGCGCTGTCGGACGACGGGCTTTGGCTGCGGCAGGGCACTGATCAAGGACAGACGGTCATCCGGGCCATGCGGGCGAATCTGGACGGTACGCAACTCGACGGCGTCAGCTTCATCACATTCACTCCGGACGGTGTGCCTGCGCGCCGGATCGAGGCAGCACGGGCCATTCTCGACGCCGGCGCCTGGCACCTGACCGATGCCAAGATCTGGCCCTTGGCCGAAACGGAAAATCCAGAGGCCGCGGCCCGCAGCTATGACGCATTCGAGATCGCGTCGAGCCTCACCCCCGACGAAATCCGCGACAGTTTTGGCACGCCTGCCTCGATCCCGATCTGGGAACTGCCGGGGTTCATTGAAAGGCTGCAAGCCGCCGGGTTTACCGCGCGGCGCCATCAGGTATTCTTGCAGATGGAACTGGCGCTGCCACTGTTTCTGATCGCAATGGTTCTGATCGGGGCGGGTTTCACCATGCGGCACCAGCGCGCCGGGCGCACGGGTTTGATGGTCCTTGGTGCAATTCTGGTCAGTTTTGCTATCTACTTTCTGCGAAACTTCGCGCAGATTCTGGGTGAGAATGGCCAGATCCCGGCCATCCTCGCAGCCTGGGCACCGCCGTTTGCCGCGATCGGCATGTCACTCGGACTGCTCCTGCATCTGGAGGATGGCTGATGCGTGCCTTCCTGTTCTTGCTCCTGCTCTGGTTACCGGGACTTGTGGGCGCACAGGGCGCGGCGACTCTGATCGCCGATACGGTCGAGGTAACCGGGAACCAACGCCTGATCGCCAGTGGCAATGTCGAGGTGATCTATGACGGCACGCGGCTTAGCGCGGCACGCATCACCTATGATCAGGCTGCCGACCGGCTTATCATAGATGGCCCGATCCTTATTGTCAGCGCCGATGGGACGATTCTCACCGCCGATCAGGCCAGTCTGGACCCGCAGCTGGAGAACGGGCTGCTGCGCGGCGCAAGGCTGGTTCTGCAACAACAGCTTCAGCTTGCGGCAAATCAGATCGATCGGGTCGACGGGCGCTACAGCCAGTTGCAGCAGGTTGCGGTCACCTCCTGTCAAATCTGTGGCGACCGCCCGCCTTTATGGGAAATCAGGGCGCGGCGGGTCGTGCATGACGAACTTGAACGACAGCTATATTTTGACAATGCGACCTTGCGGGTGGGTGGTGTTCCGTTGCTCTGGCTTCCCAGGATGCGCCTGCCTGACCCGACGCTGACGCGGGCCACCGGTTTTCTGGTGCCGGGCATACGCACGACCGATCAGCTGGGGTTTGGCGTCAAGTTGCCCTATTTCATCAGGCTTGGCGATCACCGCGATCTGACGCTCACACCATATCTGTCCGCTCAAACGCAAACACTTGAGTTGCGCTACCGACAAGCGTTTCGCAATGGCAATATCGAGGTCAGGGGTGCAGTCAGCCGCGACTCAATCCTCCCGGACGAGACCCGTTCATTTGCCTTCGCCGATGGTCAGTTCGCACTTTCTGGCGGTTTTATGCTTGATTTCAGCGTGGAAACGGTCAGTGACCCGGCCTATCTGCTTGATTATGGCTATGCCGATCAGGACCGGCTTGCATCGTCGATTTCGCTTACAAGAGTCGGTGCCGATGATCTGTTGCGCAGTGACCTGACCATCTACCAGACCCTGCGCGAGGGCGAGGCAAACGCTTCTCTCCCGCCCGTGATCGGCGAGCTTTCCTATGAAATGCGCCTCACGCCAGCGCTGTTGGGTGGGACTTTAACCATCAATGCAGGGGCGGAGTCGTTTTTGCGTACGAGCGATACGCCGGGTGAAACCGGGCGCGATGTTGCGCGGATCGGGCTGGGCGTTGCATGGGAAAGAGAATGGGTTCTGACGGCCGGTCTGCTCGCAACGGTCGAAGGCCAAGTAAATCTGAACCAGTTTACCATCGCACAGGATCCGTCCTATCCCTCCGCAGTGACCCAGATATCCGGCGCAACTGCCGTGGTCCTGCGCTGGCCGCTGATCAGGCAAGGTGCCAATGGCTATAGCAATGTATTGGAACCGATCATTTCACTTGGCTGGGCTGCTCAAAACGGAGATAACGTGCCCGATGAGGACAGCACCCTGGTCGAGTTCGACGAAGGCAATCTTTTTGCGCTGTCCCGCTTTCCCGGTGACGACCTGCAAGAGTCCGGTCCGTATTTGTCCTTCGGCGCGCGCTGGACCCACCTCACGCAAGCGGGGGCCGGGGCGACGGTGACCCTCGGGCGCATCGTCAGAAGTGAACCCATTTCAGATTATTCAGCGGCGTCAGGACTAAACGGCGCCACTTCAGATTGGATCCTGGCCGGACAGATCGACCTGCCGAGTGGATTTGCACTGCGCGGACGCAGTCTGATTGACGACAGCTTCAGCATTGGCAAATCAGAGTCGCGCATAGCTTGGGAGAATGACTGGCTCACACTCGGCGCGGCCTATGTCTGGCTCCCACAAGATAGCGATGAAAACCGTGAGTCCGATGTATCGGAGTGGACAATCGATGCCACCTACCGGCTCAATGACCGCTGGACCCTCAGCGCCGACGGACGCTACGATCTGATCGCCGCGCAACCGGCCCGCGCGGGAGTAGGTCTGGGCTGGCGCAATGAATGCGTGACGGTGGACCTTTCCGTAGTGCGCCGTTACACCTCAAGCGACACGGTCGCGCCTGCCACGGATTTTGGTCTTGCCGTCAGTCTGAGCGGGTTTTCCGCCGGTCGTTCGGTAACGCCCCGACCGGGCACTTGCCGGGGCTGAGCGGAACCGGCAATCTGGTCAGGCCTCCATGATGGGGCGCAAGAATGAACGAGGTTTTGATGCGCGAAACACGTCAGACACTTTGGCACTCCGGCTTACGCGCCAGCATGGTGATCTTTGGCCTGTGTCTGGGCCTGCTCCTGCCGCAGGCCGGTACGGCGCAGGGGCTGTTTTCAGCAGCGGTCACCGTCAACGGCCGCGCCATCACCGGCTATGAAATCGAACAACGCATCGCGCTCTTGCGCGTCTTTCGCACACCTGGCGTGCTGGAGGAAGTCGCACTCGAGCAACTCATCGACGACCGTCTGAAACAACAAGAGCTTGACCGGGTCGGCCTCGCTCTCTCGGACGAAAGCCTGCTGACCGCCATGGAAGAGTTTGCCGGACGCGCCAGCCTCTCGCTCGAGCAATTTGTTGCCGTTCTCAACCAGAACAATATCGACGAGGCCGCCTTGCGGGATTTCGTGATGATCGGGGCAAGCTGGCGCGACTATGTCCGCAGCCGGTTCAATTCCCGCACCGAAATCACTGAAGCCGAGATTGACGCGGCATTGGGGCTCGCTGGCACGGCAGACAGCGGAATTGAAGTGCTGTTGACCGAAATCATTATTTCGGCCCCCCCACCCGAAGCCACTGCAGCTATGGCCACTGCCGAGCGGATCTCGCAACTCACGTCATTCGAGGCGTTCGAGGCTGAAGCCCGCCGGGTATCCGCCCTGCCCTCGCGTGATGTTGGCGGACGGCTCGACTGGCTGCCGATCTCGAACTATCCGGCCAATCTGCGCTCGCTCCTGCTGACGCTGGCGCCGGGCGATGTGACGGCCCCGATAGGAATCACCAATGGCGTAGCCTTGTTCCAGTTGCGCGATATTCGTGAAGTACCTGTCACCCCGCAGCCCCCTGCCGAAATCGACTATGCCGCCTTCTACATTCCCGGTGGGCGCAGTGAGGCGGCACTCTGGCAAGCGCAAATCCTGCGTAACCAGGTCGATACCTGTGATGACCTTTATGGTGCGGCGCAGGGGCTCCCGGTCGAGGTTCTAGACCGTGACAGCCTAGCCCCGGATCAGATCCCGCAGGATATTGCCATGGAACTGGCCAAGCTCGACCCAGGTGAAGTTTCGACGGCGCTGACCCGCACCGATGGTAGCATGCTGGTCTTTTTAATGCTGTGTAGCCGCACGCCGGAACTTGGCCAACCCGTCGACCGCGAGGCGGTACGCAACCAACTCCGCAGCCAGCGGCTTGCCGGATTTGCCGAGGCCGCATTGGCGGACCTGCGCGCAGCCGCGACGATCACTTATCCCTGATGACCTTGCAGAGATTAATTGGCGTGAAACCGCAATGGTGATTGCGATCAGTTGTGGCGAACCTGCGGGTATCGGACCCGAGGTTGCAGCAAAGGCCTGGGAAGCCCTGCGCCATGAAGTGCCGCTTCTGTGGATCGGCGACCCAGCGCATCTTCCTAAGGGCACAGCATTTCAGCCGGTAGCGGATGCAGCAGAGGCAGCAGACGTCTCGGCACAGGCTCTCCCGGTACTGGCACATGATTTTGGGCCATCTGTCGTGGCAGGACATCCCAACCCCGCCCATGCGCAATTGGTGATTAACGCCATCGCCACGGCAGTGCAGCTTGCGCAGCAGGGCCACGTCGATGCGATTTGCACCGCGCCAATCCACAAGGCCGCGCTGATCGACGGTGCCGGCTTTGTCTATCCGGGACATACTGAATATCTGGCGGCATTGGCCGACCGACAGCGCGTGGTGATGATGTTGGCGTGCGACATGCTGCGCGTCGTGCCGGTGACCATCCATATCCCGCTTGCCGATGTGCCGCAGGCCCTGACCGCGCGACTGTTGACCGATACGTTGCTCATCACCCATGCCGCGCTGCGCCGCGATTTCGGCATTTTGCGACCACGCATTGCCGTGGCAGGGCTGAACCCGCATGCGGGCGAAGATGGCAAGATGGGACAAGAAGAAATCGACATGATCATCCCCGTTCTGAATGCCCTCCGCGCCGAGGGAATGGACCTGCGCGGTCCTCTGCCCGCCGATACGATGTTCCATCCCGCAGCACGCGCGAAATACGACGTGGCAGTTTGCATGTATCACGATCAGGCGCTGATCCCGATCAAGACGCTGGATTTTGCCAGCGGGGTCAACTTGACGCTGGGTCTGCCATTCGTGCGCACATCACCCGATCACGGAACCGCATTTGACATCGCAGGAACCGGCCTCGCCGACGCGAGTTCGATGATCGCGGCGTTGCGCATGGCAGGGCGCATGGCAGCGGCGAGGAAACCTGCGTGACTATCCTTGTCGGATCAACGGCATGAGCGGAATCGATTCTTTGCCACCTCTGCGCGATGTGATCGCCACCCATGACATTGCTGCGAAAAAGTCGCTTGGCCAGAACTTTCTTCTCGACCTGAACCTGACCGCCCGGATCGCGCGGGCCGCAGGCGATCTGCGGAACTGTGATGTGCTCGAAATCGGGCCCGGTCCGGGGGGGCTCACCCGCGGGTTGCTGGCCGAAGGGGCGCGGCATGTGCTGGCAATCGAAAAAGATCCCCGTTGCCTCAAGGCTCTGGCCCAGATTGCCGCCGCTTATCCGGGGCGGCTCACCGTCATCGAAGGTGACGCGCTCACTGTCGATCCGCTAACGCATTTGACGCCCCCGATCCGGGTTTCGGCTAATCTTCCCTATAATATCGGAACCGAACTTCTGGTGCGCTGGCTTACCCCGCTGGACTGGCCACCGTTCTGGACCTCGCTCACCTTGATGTTTCAACGTGAAGTGGCGGAACGGATCGTGGCGCAGCCGGGAGGCAAGGCCTATGGACGGCTGGCCCTGCTGGCGCAATGGCGTTGCGAGGCGCGGATCGTTCTGGACCTTCCGCCACAGGCGTTCACGCCCCCACCCAAGGTGTCATCTGCGGTGGTACATTTAAATGCGCTACCCGCGCCGCGTTTTCCGGCTGATGCAGCGACACTCAGTCGGGTGGTGGCCGCCGGGTTCAATCAGCGCCGAAAGATGCTGCGCGCCAGCCTCAAAGGCGTGGCTCCCGGAATCGAGGATCACCTGCGCGCCGTCGGGATCCCGCCCACCGAAAGAGCCGAACAGGTCGGCCTCGAAGCCTTTTGCGCACTGGCGCGATCAATCGATAGCGCCAGTACCTGACCTTTATCCGCCGGGCTGACTATTCAGCCGCTTCCGCAGGATCATTTGCCACAGTGTCAGGCTTTGGCTTGCGGGCGCGTGCCACGCGTGGCTTCGACGCTTTTGGCGCATCGTCTTTGACCTCGGGCACAGGAGCCGACTCGGTGGTCGCCTCCGGCTTTGGCTGGCGGTCCGGGCGCGGTCCACGCGGCGGGCGCGGTGCACGGGGTGCTGCATCCCGGGCCTGCTCCGGCGTATCCACAAGCCCGCTATCCACGACCGGAGCTAGATCAGGCTGCTCCATCACCGAAGGGTCAGCCGCCATCTCTTCTTGCGCGCGCAGACGCTGAGCGCGTTCGCGGTCGCGCTGCGACTGGCGCTCACGCTCGGCCTGAATGTCGCGCTCCGGACTGCGGTCCTGTTGCGGGCGGTCCTGTTGTGTGCGATCCTGCTGCGTGCGGTCCTGCTGCGGGCGGTCCTGCTGCGGGCGGTCCTGATTGCCACTGCGGTCGGCGCTGTTATGGCCGTTGCTCTGGCGTTCGGCGTTCACTTGCCGGTCACGCTCAATTTGACGGTCACGCTCGACCTGCCGGTCACGGTTGAACTGTTCCTGCTCTTCGCGGGCCCTGTCCACCTCGCGCGTCGCCTCGGCCAGGAGCCGGGTGTAATGTTCCGCATGTTGCGCGAAATTTTCCGCATTTACCCGGTCATTGGTCAACTGCGCATCGCGGTGCAACTGGGTGTATTTCTCAATGATCTGTTGCGGGGTGCCCCGCACCTTGCCATCCGGGCCCGAACTGTCGAACACGCGGTTGATGATATTGCCGCCGGTAGGGCGAATGGGGCGGTTCTTGTTGCCCCGCGACCGTGACTTCGATGATCTCATATGGTGCTTCGTGTCCAGCATGGGTTTGGTTGGGCGGGGCGTCATGCGCGCCTGTTAAGCGCCATATATGGTTCGGTGCCCTGCGATGATCTGGCGATTTAACAGAGGGGAGAGCAAATGCCCTCATCCCGACCTGATGAATACGAATAATCATGCCTTCACTTTCGGAGCAAGCAAAAACTTTGAGTTTGCCGGTGTTGCAGCGTCAAAACGCCGAAATTGTCGCATGTATGCGACGAACTCTGCCTAAAAAGGCGCTTCCTCCCACGCCAGGACCAGGACACGGTCGCGCCCGTCCAGATCGCAGATCACCGTGGCGCGATCAAAACCCGCCCGTATCGCCATTTTGCTCACCGCCGTCGCCTGAGTGGGCCCGATTTCGACGATTAACCGTCCTTCCGGCACCAGAAAGGCCGGCGCGCAGGCAAAGATATCGCGATACGCCGCGAGTCCATCCGCATTGTCGGTGAGGGCGATCCGCGGCTCCCAATCCCGCACCTCCGGGTCGAGTGTTTCAAGCTCGCTTGCCGCGATATAAGGTGGGTTGGCTACGATAAGATCAAAAACTCCGGTAACCTCCCGGGTCCAGTCCGAAACGACAAAATCGGCCCGCCCGGCGAGGTCGAGTGCGCGTGCGTTGCTCACCGCGACCCGGACCGCCGCCGGCGACAGATCGACAGCGATTCCCCGCGCTGCAGGACATTCGGCCAGAAGTGTCAGCAGGATACATCCGGAACCGGTGCCCAGATCCAGAACATGCTCAAACGGTAGCGCCAGAGCGGCTTCGATCAGTGTTTCCGTCTCTGGTCTGGGATCAAGGACATCCGCGGTGACGATGAAATCGCGACCATAGAATGCGCGCCGCCCGATCAGTTGCGAGACAGGCTCGCGGGCACAGCGCCGTGTGATCAGCTTGTCAAAAATCTGCAGTCCCGGTCCATCGACAGGTTCTGGCAGTACCAGTGTCAATCGCCCGGACTCCACACCCAGCGCATGGCTGAAAAGCCGGCGTGCATCCCGCGCCGGGTCGGGCACACCCGCAGCCGCAAGGGCGCGGGTGGCGGCGGTCAGCACTTCGGTGCCTGTCGGGCTCATGCCTCCATCTCCGCCAGCAGACTTGCGCGGGCATCGGCGGCCAGCGCGTCGATCACGTCATCCAGATCGCCCTGCATCACCGCGTCCAGCTTGTAGAGGGTCAGGTTGATCCGGTGATCGGTCATCCGGCCCTGCGGGAAATTATAGGTACGGATCCGCTCTGACCTGTCCCCCGAGCCAACCTGACCACGGCGATCAGCAGAGCGGGCACCATCGACCCGGCTGCGCTCCAGATCATAAAGCCTTGCGCGCAGGACATTCATCGCCAGTTCGCGGTTGCGATGTTGCGATTTCTGGGCCGATGTCACCATGATTCCGGTCGGGATATGAGTGATACGCACCGCAGAATCGGTCGTGTTCACGTGCTGGCCACCAGCGCCGGACGCGCGCATCGTGTCGATCCGGATATCGGCTGGGTTAATGACGATATCGACCTCTTCCGCCTCGGGCAGCACCGCCACTGTGGCTGCAGAGGTATGAATGCGCCCGCTCGCTTCCGTCTCTGGCACGCGCTGGACCCTGTGCACCCCGCTTTCATATTTCAGTCTGGCAAACACACCATCGCCCTCGATGCGCGCGATGACCTCCTTGATCCCGCCCAGTTCGGTGACCTGCTCCTCGATGATCTCGAACCGCCAGCCCTTGGTCTCGGCATAGCGCTGATACATCCGCAGCAGATCGGCAGCGAAGAGCGCCGCCTCATCGCCACCCGTGCCGGGGCGGATTTCGATCATCGCCGGACGCACATCCGCCGCATCGCGGGGTAGCAGGGCAAGCTGCAGTGCATCCTCCGCTGCCGTCAACCTTGCCCGCAGTGCGTGCAATTCCTCTTCGGCCAGCGCCCGCATTTCAGGATCCGCGCACATGGCCTCGGTCGCGCGCAGTTCGTCCTGCAATGCGTCATACTCGGCCACGGACTCCGCCACAGGACGCAACTCCGCGTACTCGCGGCCCAAGGCTGCCATGTCAGCCACCGCCGCGCCCGCAGCCAGTTTTGCCTCCAGAAACTGGAACCGCGCGGTTATCTGAACGAGTTTGTCTGCTGGTATCATGCCCCCGCTTTCCCTTATCAGGCGCAGCGGGTCAAGTCTGACGCGTTCGACTCATTCGGCCGCCAGCGCCAGCGCCGCAAGCCAGCCGATCACGCGGGCGCGGTTCACCCCCATGTCGCTGCTACCGAATCTGGAGCGGCCGTAGATCACCAACTGCATCTCACCATTCACATCGGGTTCGATCAATGCAGTGGTATAATCCGGATAGCCCATGATCCACGACCGCGTCACATAGGTTGTCATGTCGGACTCTGGCGATCCGGCCAGCACACTCGTGCGCGCAGTTGCCCGCGCAATGCGGTGCAATGCGGTCAGGATCAGGGGATCCGACACCACCCGGCGCGCCTCGAACCCGGCATTCGCTGGGTAATCGCCGGCAGCTCGAGGCTGAGGCGCCTGATGCCAACGGGCCGGATCAGACGGAGCAAGACGGATATAGGCCAGCCCGGCAGCAAGCAATACAATGACAACAACAAGACCAGTCTTGACCATTCACCAGATACCTCCTGTGGTAAGTTTCCCAACTGGCA
>Ga0105053_10008247_pt1 | contig 13609 bp, 12 predicted proteins | sample BON01_FD_78093 | JGI IMG/M metagenome (GOLD analysis project Ga0105053, IMG submission 78093) | Freshwater microbial communities from Lake Bonney liftoff mats and glacier meltwater in Antarctica - BON-01 | ecosystem: Environmental > Aquatic > Freshwater > Ice > Glacier meltwater | place: Lake...
AAAAACCCAGAGGCTGAATTGCTGGCTTTGGTTCATGATGTGAAAAAAACGGGCAGTTTGGCTTATTGTATTCAGTCTTTTCTTACCAACGCCTATTCTGTTCGGGATCGATTGAGTTTAGATACTTGGAGGATTTTGGATAGTATTTCGGAAGAACTCACACGGATGCGAAAATCCGATACGACCCTGATGCAAGCCTATCAAAGCCTCGATAATATGGTGGTGAAATTGATGGCTTTTTATGGGCTGAATATTGATAACATGACTCGGGAGCCCACTTGGCATTTGCTGAATATTGGTCGATTTATTGAGTCTGCTGCTAATAACTGTCTGATTTTGAAAGGAATGCTAAGCAAATCGTTTGATTCTGAATCGAATAAGGAGTTGATGGAAGATACTTTGCGTTGCAATGAAAGTTTGGTTACTTACCGCTATCGATACCGATCAAATCTGGAAATGCACGGTGTGCTAAGCTTGTTGATTCTACACGAAGACAATCCCAGATCATTGATTTTCCAATTATTGGAGATTGATAATCATTTGAAAACCCTTCCAAATCAAGATGAGAAGGAGCTTTTCAGTACCGAGCGAAAGAAGTTGCTAGAAGCGATCACCAAAATCAGGTTGTGTGACATTGAAATTATCTCTGTTCCAAATGATAAAACCCATGAATTTGATGAGTTGACAGACCTTTTGGATAAAATTATTAGGCTGCTGCACGAAACTTCTGATGCTATTTACGAGAAATACTTTAGTCATACTGAAACGAGATATCGTATGATTCAATCTTCTGTAATTCCTGAGATATGAAATATAAAGTCACACATATCACAGATTATATCTACGAGTTTCCCGCCACGCTATGTCACAATTTGATGTTTCAGATTCCTCAGAATGTATCTTTTCAACAGGTACAGGAATACAGATGCGAAATCACTCCAAAGCCTAGTTGTGAGATAGAGAGGACGGATTTTTTCGGAAATAAGTACTTGTATTTTTCTGTTGAAAGACCTCATAAAAACTTGACCGTCAACTCCAAAAGTGTGGTGGAACTCTCTGCTCCTCCTTGGATCTCTGTCAAACCAGCGGAAACGATGCCATGGGAGAAAGTAGTTGATTTTCTACATTCTACTAAGTCTAGTACAGACATCCGGCAATATTACCTGGAATCGAATCACGTTCAATTTGTAGATGGGATAAGTGCTTATGCCTTGAAATCCTTTACTCCTAAAAGGCCGATCATGGAAGCTATGCTGGACTTGAACACCCGGATATTCCATGATTTTACTTTTACTCCAGGTTTCACAGATATCAGCACGCCGCTGGAGAAAGTGTTTAAGCACAAGAAAGGTGTTTGTCAGGATTTTGCACACTTTTCATTAGGCTGCTTACGAGCAATTGGATTATCTGCACGATATGTAAGTGGGTATCTCGAGACTTTGCCGCCTCCAGGGAAACCCAAGATGTTAGGGGCAGATGCTTCTCATGCGTGGATTGCAGTATATATTCCGGGGCATGATTGGGTAGAGTTTGACGCAACCAATAATCTGCTGGTGAATGATAGGCATATCAGAGTGGCCGTAGGCCGTGATTTTGCTGATGTGACTCCGCTCAAAGGAATTGTGTATAGTGGGAGCGAGCAAGAAATGAAGGTAAGTGTGGATGTGAGAAATATGGATGAGGATTAAAATTTATATGTATATCCGCTTTTCTATCAGTAACGATACAAACTCTTTATAAAATCAGGCAAGGTCAGGGTCACTTCGGTCACCAGTCATCCCCGCCTGCAGTTCGGGCAGGGGTCTTCCAGCTTTTAAAGCAAAGAGAATAAGGCTACAGGCATGATTGCGGATAGTCAGAAAAATTTATCAAATAATCAATCTCACACCACCCAATTCTTCGATTCTGTATGGAAAATGATCAGTTGGAGAGCCTATAAACATGAAGTTTACAGGGATCTTCCACTCTTTGGAAATGATGGATTAACGCAGGATTGAAATCCCCATGTACCTGTATGAAATCAATTTTAATCTCAGGATATACACGGTCTAGCACGTCGATATCCCTAAGAAGACTTTCTGAAAGTTTTTCCCCTTCTGCTGTCACAGTAGCTATTCTTAGTTTTCGAGTATGTTCATTTCTTTTGATATAGAGCATCACCTTATTCAAGGTGGACACATCGTCGTCTTTGGTGAAAAACACAAATTCCTGCACATTGATACGATTGATAGCTCTTACGATTACCCTGTTGGATCTTCGAACCCATTTTTCCACTGGCTTGAAAAAGTATTTAATGAGAGTGAGTAACAATTCCAGAAGGAAAATCCGGTTGAGCATCACTACGACGATAAGCATCGTAGGCACAAAATACTTGAAGAATACACCCATGTAAGATGGGTTCATCACCGCATTTCCGAATATCGCTGCTGCCACCATGATGATAGCTATTAATAAGGTGATCCAACTAGAGCGCTCAGGTCTTGGTAGATTTTTCCGCCTTACTTTCAATAAAATATTACCTAGTCCAAAGAGCACCATTACCAACAAAAATGCGATGGTATAGACACTTGCCAAAGCTCCCAAATCCCCTGACGTGATAAGTAGGATAGAATTACAAAGCAAAAAGAAGGTGATGGAAATCAAGTAAGTAGTCCCTTTTTTCGTTCGTTTTAAGAGGAATGGGGGAAGGATTCGATCTAATGTCATTCGCTCCACCAAGCCACCTACACCCACAAATGAAGTCAAAACTGCTCCACTTAGAACTAACGCAGCATCCACTGAAATAAGTAAGGAAGGCCAATTCCCACCTGCTAAAAATCCCATATGGGAAAGTAAAGCCGCTTGGTGATCTGCTACCTGAGGAATTGGGATAATTGCCAATGCTAGAAATGCCATCAATGGATTGAATATGCTTGCAACTATCCACATATTTCGAAGAGTCTTGCGAAAAACTCCTCGCTGCTGCTCTTCAACGAAATTAGCGGAGCTTTCAAACCCTGAAATTCCAAGCATTGCAGCACAAAAACCAAAGAAAAGAGCTTTTACAACGCCGTTTTCGGTTGGGGTAGAATTATTGGATGCAAAAACATCTAACCCATTTTGCATCAGATACAAGCCACAGAAGGAAGCCAGCAGAATTAGAGAAGTGATATGGAAAATGAAAATCACCACTGCCACTTTGGACGATTCACCTATTCCCATGATGGTGATTCCCATGGATAGTAATAGCAACCCTATTGTAGCCCAAATTATCGGCCACTTGTCCCAAAGCTCATGCACGTAATTCATGGCTTCAGAAGCAGATATCACCGCTGTGGCCATATAGGAAAGAATAGTGAGGGTAGCTGCCACAGAAGCCAACGATTTTGGTGGTATTAAGTAATGCATTATAAGCACCGCCATTCAAGGGTATGGCGCCTACGACTTCTCCATATATTTTTCTGAAAAAGAATAGCACTACAGCTACAATTAGCAAGGAAATTCAGGCGTATTGTCCTGCATAGGCAATCGTGAGTGCGGAGACGTAAAGGCAGGAAGAGCTTATATCATTTTCGCATATCGCAGTAGCAGGCAGCTCACTCAGCTTCTTTGGTTGAGGTTTCAAATTGTTTTGATTCTAGGAGAGTTGGGAAAAATCAATTTGGATAAAAACACATGCATTTACGCATCAAAGAGCTGAATCTTCAGCTATCAGTTTTTTGATGATTCCTTCCAATCTAGAATATTCCCAAGTGAAATCAAATGAGCCTTTTTCAGAATTATTTGAAAAGTATAATTATCACAGAGCCAACAATCATGATAGCAGAACCGACGATTTTTTTTTGAATGTCTTTTTCCTGAAAAATTCTATAGCCCAAAAGTACACTGATAATAATGGAGAGCTGGAAGAGTGAAAGTGCATAACCTATGTCCATATTTTCAAAGACATAATTCGTGGAAAGTTGCATGGTGCCAATACAAATAATCAATAAAAACAGCTTCTTAAAAATATCTATTTTAAGATGCGCAACTTCATGTTTTAGGTTTACTCTATATGCTAAAACGAGGATAAATGAAAAGATCGCTCCAAATATGCACCAAGAAAAAAATGCGATAATAGGTGAGGATGCTAGGATGACTTTCTTTACAAATACTGCTTCGATCGCTGTTAGAATCATTGCACCGATTCGGAATTGTATCTCCTTATTTTTCAATAAAGCTAGCGTAAAGCGTTCTTCAGTGGTATCAAGTACCAGATAGCTTCCGTAAATGATAATCCCAATTCCTAAAATCCCCCAGCCATTTGGGATTTCTCCCAAAAGGAAAATGCCGAAAATCACACCTATAATAGATTTGTAGGAATTGATAGGGCCGAGGATGGAAAGATTTCCATTCTGAAGAGCTTTGACAAGAAGGCCATTTCCGAGGGCCCCAAAAATGCCACCAAGTATGGAATAAATTAGGAAGTTCTTACCTAAGTCTACCAGTTCCAAAAAACCAAATCCTACCAAGCATATAAAAGTAAGGAAGAGATAAGTTAGGAAATTGACCCAAAGGGGATGAGAACCCTGCTGAGTGAGCTGCTTTTGAAAGACATTACCAAGTGGATTGGATACCACCCGTAGAAAAATAGCCAGCGAAATGAATAGAATATCAGTCAAAAAATCTTCAGTTTAAACTCAAATTTCCTTTGTTCAGAAGCCTTTAACTAATACTCATTAACCCAGGTAAGCTTATAAGTTTTGACTTTATAACTTCTTCCTTTTGAAAGAAATGTCAGCCCTCTATTAGGTTTACCTGCCGATCAACCTCCTGACTTCTTGGCTTTGTATCCTGCTGTCTGAAGTACCTGCACTACTTTGTCCCGATGATCTCCTTGAATGAGGATCTCACCATCTTTTGCAGATCCGCCTACGCCACATTTATTTTTTAGCATTTTGCCCAATTCCTTCAGATCGTCTTCGCTTCCTACGAAACCTTCTATCAGCGTTACTTTCTTGCCAGCACGGGCTTTCTTGTCCAGCAATACTTTGAGGTTTTGCTGATTGCTAGCTAGCGTTTCTTCGCTTTCGTCATTTCCAGTTTGAAACTCAAAATCGTTGCTTGTGGAATACACTACGCCATCGCGCTTTTTCCAATCGTTATTTTTGTTTGCCATATTAAATGAAAATACCTGCCCATATAGAGCAGGCATTAAGGTTATTAACTCAAAATTACTTCGTTTTAAATGTCCAAACAGGACGTTTTGCATGGTTTACCACGTCTTCTGCGATGCTTCCTGTAAACAGGTGTATCAAACCAGTTCTGCCATGAGTAGCCATCGCTATCATGTCTGCATCTATGTCTTCGGCAAATTCCACAATACCTGCTTCCTCAGAATTTGAATTGTAAATCTCCGCCACAGCATGCTTTATGTCATACTTATTTACAAAATTCTTAATTCGTGCAGTTGACTCACGAGTGGTTTCAAAGCTGTTTGGCGTATTGATGAGAACTAAATAAAGATCTGCATCAAACCATTTTTGGAGGGTTTTAAGGCGCTCTGCTAATTCGTCTTGGTCTTGCTGGAAATCACTGGCAAAAACAATCTTCTTAAAATATTCATGACTAACTGCAGCTTTGACGGTGAGAACTGGACAATGAGAAGTTCTTACTACTTTCTCGGCATTACTTCCGATCAGCACTTCTTCCATGCCGCTAGACCCTTTCGAACCAATAACTACCAGATCTGGATCTTCCTCTACAATTGCTGACGAAATGTTTTGGAAGGCATTTCCAATTACTATTTTGGTTTTTAGAGCATATTTATTTCCCGCATATTTGTCCTCTATTTCTTTGAACTGTAGTTTGCGACGGTTCATGAGTTCTATGAAGAAAAGCTGGTTTTCATATTCAGGAACCATTTCTCCACCACCCATAGTGCCCATTCCACTCGTAGAAGGAACCTCGATGACATGCAAAACTAGTATCTCTACATTGTCAAATTTATTTGACAGGCTAGTAGTTAAATCAAGAGCATTCTGGGCTTGCTCTGAAAAATCGAAGGGGACAAGTACTTTATTCATAGCTAATGCAGAATTGGTATATGCCAAATTACCTCAATTTAGAAGATAACAAAAGGACTTTTATCAGCTTTTTCCTAAAAAAACTAAACCGATTCCGTATAGAATAACCCAGACTAAAGTGCTGAGGGCCATTTTTTTCAAATTGGGATCTATTTCTTGCGAATTCTTACCTCTCTGGACATTGATTCCAATGCGGATCATTAGAGGGAAAACGGCGAGTGCAACCAAAGAAGTCCATTCTTGGGTGATAAATGCAAAAATTAACAGGCAATAATTTCCTCCCAATATCAAAAACCAATTGTAAATAATTGCGGCTTTCTTACCAATTCTCACCGGTATGGATCTCTTGCCCGCAGTTGTGTCGGATTCTATATCTCGGATATTATTGATGTTTAGTACAGCTGCGCTGAAAAGCCCTAAGGCAATTCCTATCCAAATAACGGAATCGTCCCAAGCCAAACTATGCAAGAAATAAGTGCCATAAACGCCCAACAATCCAAAAAAGATAAACACGGAAATATCCCCTAAACCTGCATAACCGTAAGGGTTACTGCCTGAAGTATAGGAAATGGAAGCCCAGATGGCTGTAAGTCCAAATCCTAGAAATATCCCAAAGAGAATCCAATCCTGTACTGCCAGATAGAGAAGAATCAATCCGGAAACCAAAGCCAAAACACCAAATAAGTACATCGCTTTCTTCATTTCAGGTAAAGAAATCAAGCCAGACTGCACTGCTCTCATTGGCCCTTGTCGATCTTGATTGTCGGCACCATGAATAGTGTCGCCATAATCATTAGAAAGGTTGGAGAGGATTTGTAGAAAGATGGTAGTCAGCGATGCAAAAAGAAGGATTTCCCACCGAAAAACGGATTTGTATGCAGCCAAAAATGATCCTGCGAATATACTTGCCAGCGCGAGGGGTAACGTACGAAGCCTGACCGCATGTAGCCAGGCTTCTTTTTTTGTTTGAATAGATTGTTTCACTCAGTCCGAAATATTCTGATTAAGCGTTGATAATATCAAGGATTTCCTGATCCAACGGGGATACTTTCGAAGGGAAATATTTGATCAGCTCACCTTTTTCATTTAGTAGATATTTGCAAAAATTCCAGCTGGGCTCCTCATTATTCCAACCATTCAATGCTGCGTCGGAAAGCCATCTGTAAAGTGGATCCTTATCAAATCCTTTCACAGATATTTTCTCAAACATCGGGAAGGTTACCCCATAATTTTCTGAACAAAATGATTTGATTTCATCATTCGAGCCAGGCTCCTGACCTCCGAAATTATTGGCAGGAAAGCCGAGAATTACAATTTTGTCGCTGTGCTCAGTATAGAGTTTCTGAAGCGCTTCGTATTGCGGAGTATAACCACATTTGGAAGCGACATTGACTACCATGATTTTTTTGCCTTTGAAGGAACTGAAGTCAACTTCTTTTCCATTCAAGTCTTTCATTTTGAAATCGTAAAATGATTTTGCCATAGTGTTTTCGTTCAAAGAAGCAGTTTTAGCCTTGGTCGAATGGGTTTTGCTGATAGAGTAAGCACTCACTAGCAAAAGAAGACTCCCAAGAAATACAAGATTTTTCATGATTACATTCGTTCAGGTACAGCGATTCCGAGTAGTTGCATTCCTTTTTTAAGCGTTTTGGCCGTATGAGCCGAAAGCGCTACGCGGAAAGCAAGAATGATTGGGTCATTTTCCAGAAATATAGGAAGATCCGCATAGAATCTATTGTATTCCTTCGCCAAATCGAAAAGGTATTGTGCTAAAATAGCAGGGGAATAATCTAATCCTGCTTGCGAAATTTTCTTTTCAAAATCATTAAGCAAGTAAATCAAGCTTGATTCTGATTCCTCTATTTTCGAAATAGTAGAGAAATCAGCTTGCTTGTAGTCCACTCCGATTTGATTTGCTTTTCTCAAGATAGAGGCAATTCGTGCATGGGAATACTGGATAAATGGACCAGTATTCCCTTGGAATTCGATGGATTCTTGAGGATTGAACAGCATGCGTTTCTTTGGGTCGACCTTCAATAAGAAGTATTTCAAAGCGCCCATGCCAAGCGTTTCGTAAAGCTCAGTAGCCTGAGCTTCGTTAAAGCCATCGATTTTGCCGAGCTCTTTTGTATGCTGAGCTGCCGTATCAACCATCTCTTTTATCAGCTCATCTGCGTCCACCACAGTTCCTTCACGGGACTTCATTTTGCCTGTCGGCAGATCTACCATTCCATAAGAAAGATGAGACAATCCATCTCCATACGGTCTGCCAAGTTTACGCATGATCTTAAACAAGACATCAAAATGATAATCTTGCTCATTCCCAACTACATATACTGACTTGCTCATTCCAAAATCAGCGTATTTCAAATCAGCAGTTCCCATATCTTGTGTGATGTAGACTGAAGTGCCATCACCACGCAGTACCAACTTCTCATCCAATCCCTCATCAGTCAAATCCACCCAAACTGAGCTATTTTCCTTCTTGAAGAAAACTCCTTTTTCCAAGCCTTCAGTCACGATGTCTTTGCCTAATAGATACGTGTCAGACTCGTAGTAATACTTATCAAAGCTAACACCCATACGCTCGTAGGTTTTTTCAAACCCTGCATAAACCCAGGTGTTCATTAGCTTCCAAAGCGTAAACACTTCCTCGTCATTCGCTTCCCATTTGCGCAGCATATCCTGAGCTTCCAGCAGGAGTGGAGCGTTCTTCTTGGCTTCATCTTCCGACTGGCCTTTTTCCTTCAGTTCGACAATTTGCTTTTTGTATTCCTGATCAAATAGCACATAGTATTTACCAGCCAAGTGATCTCCCTTTAGTCCAGAAGACTCAGGAGTTTCTCCATTTCCAAAGTGCTGATAAGCCACCATGGATTTGCAAATGTGAATTCCTCGGTCATTGACCAGATTTGCTTTGGTGACTTCGTAGCCATTTGCTTCCAGGATATTGGCGACAGAAAAACCAAGAAAGTTATTTCTTAGGTGGCCTAAGTGAAGCGGTTTATTCGTGTTTGGAGAGGAGTATTCCACCATCACTTTTTGACCGTTTGCAGGAAGTTGACCAATGTTTTCATTGGTATACAGCTTTTGGAAAACTCCCACCCAAATCATGTTGTTGAGTTCCAGATTCAGGAATCCTTTTACCACATTGAAGCCAGCTACTTCAGCTACATTTTCCTTCAGGTATTCTCCGATTAGATTTGCCGTTGCTTCTGGCGTTGCCTTTGAAACTTTCAGATAAGGAAAGACCACGAAGGTATACGTGCCTTCAAATTCCTTTCGGGTAGGGGCGAGACTGATCTGATCCAGTGGTAGGTCGTGGTTGAAAATATTCTGAAAGGCAAGCTGAATGCCATTATGTATTGATTCTTGTATGTTCATGATGATTTTTAACCGCAGTGGGCACAGAGGTTTCGCAGAGGGCGCACTTGATTCATGTTGTGTTATTCGATTATATTTTGGGTTTTGTATTTACTACTCTTTGTATTCCATATTTAAGTAGAGAAACATAAAAGTTAATAAGCAGACCCAATTTAAATTTTCCGATTTTCACATAGGTGAGAGTTTGAGCAAAATGAATATCTGTTGTTATTTCTACAGCTTTCAGCTCCAAAACTAGCTTTCTTTCCACTAAAATGTCAATGCAATAGCCATTTTCTAATTCTATTCCGTCAATAATCAAGGGCTTTCTCTTTTCAACCTCGATAGAAAGTCCTTCATTTTTGAGTTTATAGGCTAAAACTTGCTCTCAAGCATTCTCTAAAACTCCAAGCCCCAACTGGCTATGCACATCTACAGCGATGCAAATAACTCTGGTGGTAAGTTCATTGCAAGTATGAGATCTTGGTCAATAATAAATCCTTTTTTTCTCTGCTCTCTCTGCGCAAAACTCCAAGCACTCCGCGGTTGAAATCATTAAAAATTATCAACCAAGGACTTTACAGTCGCTTCGAGAACTTCGAAAGCATTCTCTGCCATCAAGTTCTCGGAATCAAGCGTAGGATTTACTTCTACGATCTCCCAGCAGCATACACGCTTATCTTGGATGAGTTTTACATTGAGTTCAATCGCCTCTTTCACCGTAAGTCCATCGGGGACAGGAGTGCCTGTACCCATAGAAATGGAGCTGTCCAGACTGTCCACATCAAAAGAAATATAGATTTGGTCACAGTCTTTAAGTGCCTCAAGAGTTTCTGACGCGATTTGATCTATTCCTTTGGTTCGAACTTCTTCCGTGCTGAAGTTTTTGATTCCATAATTTTTGATCAAATGATCCTCTGGAGCTTCAGTGTCACGCACCGTGATAAAGACAATGTCCTTAGGGTCAATTTTGGGTGATTCTCCGCCAATTGTTTTGATGCGATTCCAAAGTGCCAATGTCTCCTCGGAAGGTTCATTTATTTGGCAATCCAAATTGTCAAGTTGAGAAACCATAGCCAAAGGCATTCCATGCATATTGCCCGAAGGAGTAGTATATGGTGTGTGCAGATCCGCGTGCGCATCGATCCAAATTACTCCCAAACGCTTTTCGGGATCAGCGGCTTTTATTCCCATGATTGTTCCCGCCGCAGTACTGTGATCTCCAGCCAAAACGATAGGGAATTTCTTCTCCATTCTCAGTAATTCAATGGTGGAATAGACATTTTTCAAAACCTGATAAACGCCATCTATGTACTTGGCATGAGGAAAATTATTTCCTTTCCAAAGGTAGCTGTTGGCGTCGGGAACGTTAATTGGATCAAACTGAGTAAAGAAATCTGATTTCTTGTCCAAACTCGCAATTTTCAAAGCATCAATACCCATACTTGCTCCACGGGTTCCTGCAGCAATCTCAGATCGCACTTCTACTAATTTTATATCACGCATTTTGTGTGGAGTTTAAAGTTAATTTGGGTTGCATAATGCGTCGCAAAAGTAGTCAAAAATGCTTTTATATGATCATTAATCGACTGTTGAAGTATAGGAAAGGTTTGCTATTGTATATTTCCCGCTGATGAATGCAGATAATTTTCGCAGATTTCCGAAAATTAAAGTTTTTAAACAATAAGTGATGAATAAAACTAAACCATCGGCGATTATCTGCGATCTTAATTCGCGTAGATCTCCGGGAAATAAAGACTTTTCTGTCATGAATTATCTCATATCTAACAAATCTTATCTCAAAATTAATAGTTTTGGAATATGCCTATTACATCTAAACTTCCTCAAGTAGGGACTACGATTTTTACCGTTATGTCAAAGCTCGCAAGTGATAGTGGAGCGATTAATCTCTCTCAGGGTTTTCCTGGTTTTGATTGCGATCCTGTTTTGCTTGATTTGGTGAATAAATACATGAGAGCAGGATTCAATCAATATGCTCCTATGAGTGGAGTTCCGGTATTGCGTGAGCGAGTTGCGGAGAAAACTAAATTGGTCCATGGAATTGACTTAAATTCAGAATCTGAGGTAACTATTGTTTCTGGCGCTACAGAGGCACTTTATGCAGCGGTGACAGCTGTAGTGAAGCAAGGAGATGAAGTGATTCTATTTGATCCAGCGTATGATTCATACGCCCCGGCGATTGAGCTAAATGGAGGAAAACCAGTTTTTGTTCCGCTGGAGTTGCCGTATTTTTCGGTGAACTGGGAAAAGGTTAAATCGGCTATTTCTGATAAAACAAGACTTATTATGGTCAATACGCCGCACAATCCCAGTGGCTATGTGTGGACGCAGCAAGACCTTGATACGTTGGCTGAGTTGATTGAGGACAAGGATATTTTGGTAGTCAGCGATGAAGTATATGAGCATATCACCTTTGATGGGAGAGCGCATCTATCACTTTTGACTCATGCGAGTTTGAGAGAAAGGACTTTTGTTTGTGGATCTTTTGGCAAGACTTTTCATGTGACGGGATGGAAGATTGGATATTGCTTGGCACCACCGAAACTCACTGAAGAATTCAGGAAGATTCACCAGTTTTTGACTTTTAGTACCGCCACACCTCTGCAATATGCTTTGGCAGATTACTTGTCAGTGCCTTCCCGGTATTTAGCCCTTCCCGATTTTTATCAGAAGAAAAGAGATCTATTCTGTGATGGGCTGAAAAACACTCCTTTTGAATTCACTCCAGCACAAGGAAGTTTCTTTCAGATGGTATCCTATGCGCATCTTTCCCAGGAATCAGATTATGTGCTTGCCGTTCGTTTGACCAAGGAGATAGGAGTGGCGAGTATTCCAATCTCAGTTTTTTTCTCTGATAAGAAAGATCATAAGATTCTTAGATTTTGCTTTGCAAAGGAGGAATCAGATTTACTTAGGGCGCTGAATAAACTCCAAGATATCATCATATAGTATTGTAATTCAGCTATTTATTTTTTTAGTAAGTCTATTTTTTTAAATAACCCTATAAAAATTATAGGGAAAGTAGGATAATACGGATAACTCTTTTACATTTGGATCGTTGTTGTATTCTTAAACATTACAAATATGAGCGCATTACCACAGACCAAATCCTCCTCTATAGATCAGGTGATTAGTTTAGCCGATGGTTTTTCTAAAGTTTCCGTTAATCAGCAGGAAATTATAAAGATTTTCAACCAAAAATCTGGTTTGGTCATGCAGGGAATGTGCAAGTTTGAAGAGAATTTCGACGCACTCTACCCGCTTTTTCGAGGACTGAGTACAGCAGGCAAACCAAAGAGTTTAAATCTGAGCTTTTCCTCCAGTGAAAGGGCAGCATATTTTCATTATCCAGAGGCAAATCAGTCCGAAGTATCTCATTTCTTTTCTCAGTTGATTTTGCTTTTACAAAATGAAGTGAAATTCAAAAAAGTGTTGAAAGAGATAATTGTGAACAGAAACCATTTCAAATCAGAGCAATTCTTGCTTCAGCGTGCGATGATGGGCTCTACGGAAAATTAAGAAATCATTACGTTTTTCTAATATTGGGACAGTCCGAAGGGATTTGTCCTTTTTTCATTTGAATTCCCCTGAGAAAAAGCAATTTTTGCAGGGCTTTAACACCAATTAATCTTGCTAATGAATACGTACAAGGATCTGATTGAGCAGACATTTGATTTTCCTACCAAAGAATTCAAAGTAGAAAACAATGAACTGCATTTCAATGGAGTGAATATGATGGAGATCATAGAAACCTACGGAACTCCACTTAAGCTTTCTTATTTGCCGAAAATCTCTGAAAGTATTCAGAATGCGAAGACGTATTTTAAAAATGCGATGGAGCAGCATGACTACAAGGGCAATTACACGTATTGTTATTGCACCAAGTCATCTCATTTCAGTTTTGTGCTCAACGAAGCGCTGAAAAATGACATCCATATTGAGACTTCCTCGACCTTCGACATCCCTTTGGTCAGAAGACTTTATGCGCAGGGTAAAGTCACTAAGGATACCTTCATTGTTTGCAATGGTTTCAAGCGTGAGCTTTACAAGCAATACATTACGGAGTTGCTGAATGACGGTTTTGTGAACTGTGTGCCTATATTGGATAATTTGACGGAGATCGATTATTATTTGGAGCATGTCAAAGTACCTTTTCAAGTTGGAATCAGAATCGCTGCAGA
>Ga0105053_10008255_pt1 | contig 13601 bp, 4 predicted proteins | sample BON01_FD_78093 | JGI IMG/M metagenome (GOLD analysis project Ga0105053, IMG submission 78093) | Freshwater microbial communities from Lake Bonney liftoff mats and glacier meltwater in Antarctica - BON-01 | ecosystem: Environmental > Aquatic > Freshwater > Ice > Glacier meltwater | place: Lake...
AACACACGGCAGCACACATTGCATAACGTTGCAACACACACTGCCACACACTGCAACACACTGCAACACACTGCAGCACACATTGCATAACATTGCAACACACACTGCCACACACTGCAACACACTGCAACACACTGCAACACACTGCAACACATGCCATACAGGTGGCTGATCATATAGATCTCAAGATCGTCTTCTGGATTTGTTTACCAATCGTGTTCCACATCGTGGTGCAACACACGGCAGCAAATATTTCATAACATTGCAACACACACTGCCTCACACTGCCACACACTGCAACACACTGCAACACACTGCAACACACTGCAACACACTGCAACACACTGCAACACGCTGGAATACATGCCATACAGGTGGCTGATCATGGAGATATCAGGATTGTCTTCTGGATTTGTGTGCCCATCGCCCTGCACATTGTGGTGCCAACACTCCTGGGTTACCTCAATGATCCGAAACTACTAAGGGGCAATCGTGGAATCCGGTGGCAAAAGTTACGGGCGCATCCGCGGGTGTTTTCTCTAGCTGTGTTCATGGCTATATGTGCTCTGATACAGGTGTGTGTGTGCGTCTCTCTCTCTCTCTTGAATTCTCTCGCGCGCTCTCTCTCGCTCGCTCACTTTCACGCGTGCTCTTTTAGCTGCGCTCATGGCCATGTGCGCTCTCATTCATGTATCGCCCTCTTGCCCGCTCTCTCCTCCCCTTCCCCCCCCCCTTTCCCCCCCCCTCCCCCTCCGCCCCTCTCTCTCTTTCTCTCTCTCCCTCCCTCGTTGTGCTCATTGACATATGTGGTCGTATTCAGATGTGCGTCGCTCGCTTTCTTCTCTGTCTCTCTCTCTATCTTTCTTTTTCTTCTTCGTGTTTGTCCAGCTGTGCTTGCGGCGATATATGTTTTCATTCAGGTGTACGTCTCTCTCTCTCTCTCTCTCGTCTCTCTCTCTCTCTCCTTCTCTCTGTCTCTCTTCGTGCCTCCCTCTCTCCGAACTCTCTCTCGCTAGCACGCGCGCACGCGCACGCGCGCGCGCGCGCTCTCTCTCTCATCTTTTCTCTTGCTCTTTTGCTCACTCTCGCGCGGTCTCTCACTTCTTCTCACACGCACGCAGTCTCTCACACTCTCACACTCTCTCGCTTATAAACTTTCTCTCTCTCTCTCTCTCTCTCTCTCTCTCTCTTTCTTTCTTTCTCCCTCGTTGCCCATAACCCGATGTGCTTTCATTCAGGCGGGAGTCAATCTGGCATTTCGAAGACAACCCGCAATTCAAATGGCATACACTCTCTCTGCGGCAGTCATCTTATGTGTTCTGAGCCAGGTGAAAATTCTGAAAAGTCAGCTCGGTACTAAATTTCCGTTGCAAAATGGCCATAGCGCTGACTTTTAAGAATATTTCGACAGTACTGCCTTCCTCGTCGTCTGGCCTTGTGCAATTTGTTTCTCTTTCTCGACGCCGCTTTATACAGTAAGAATTCTGAAAAGTCAGCTCGCGACTAAATTTACCATGTGAAATGGCTATAGCGCTGACTTTTGAGAAATTTTCGACAGTACAAATCGGGGGCGCGCTTGATTATTGGTACACCGCAGACAATTCATGCGTGATCAACGGGCCGGCATTTGACTACACCTACTACTCGACATACGTGCGTATTGTTGCCGCGATAGCATCGTGGATCGGCGTGATCTTGTTTCAGACGGTCATGGGAAATTGGGGCATCCGTCGCATCTTTTGGGTGTCGGTGGTGTTGCGATGCGCGGGAGGCATCTTCGATATCGTCATTGTTAAACGGTGGAATATTGCAATGGGGATTTCAGATAAAGCCATGTACATGGTTGGGGACGCGATCATATATGACATTTGTTACACGTTGAATTTCATGCCGGCTGTCTTGCTGACGTCGAAGCTGTGCCCCAAGGACATGGAAGCCACGACATATGCTCTTTTGGCAGGTTTTCAGAATTTCGGACAGCAGGTTTCACGGACGATAGGAGTGGCGCTGATATCCATGTTTGACATTCAAACTGAACCTCCGTGCAAATGGGAAGGGTTGCCTGAGTTGATAGCTTTTGCACACATTATATTGCCTTTGGTTCTTGTGCCTTTGACCTTCGTTCTGATTCCAGACGCAAAAAGTACCGACAACCTTCTTGACGAAACGCTGGGTGGAGGCGGTGGGGGGGGCAGCAGCAGCGGCCACGACGAAGCTCGGCGCAAAGACTCTGATGCCGACTTTCCACTTGATGATGAAGATGACGGAGCTGTACTGTTACGAGAACGGTCGGGACGAGAAGATTCTGTTTTGATTGCGACAAATGCCGAGGATTCAATCACGACAGTGACTGCTCGCGGCGGAGGGGTTTAACAAAACCTTCATTAAATTCGTGTACTTTTAATATGTGTATGTTTCTTTTCTGCACTTCTGTAGCATGGACCCACATTTCAGGGAAAATTATGTAAGCATGCGCACGTGGTATAGATATCAAGATTAGCGTTGCTTTAAGTAATACTTTTTTCAACGGGGCTGCTTTTTAATAAAGAGTTGTGCACTAGACCTGTTCGAGAATCACGGGTCGGGCTCTATCAGAAGTGCTGTGCCGAGGAGGACATAGAACTGTTGCGGCTGACTCATACAGTGCAATGGAGCGTAGCACGGCAACGAGACATCGATGATAAAGCCGTTGGAGGCTTCCGGGAGAGGCTGTTGGGACTGGATGCTTCTTCTCGAAGTGCGATACATCGGGCAGTTGTACAAGATTCGCTCAGGTGATTCGGGAAAAATGAGGTTGCGTCGCTGATCCTCCTCCACTGATGCTGGAGTGCCTAGCCGCTCATCATGTCTCCCTTCATCCCTAACTTGGCGCCTGTTTCGAGTGTCGTTGCTCCGAATCGCGTGCACAAGAATGACTTTCCGGATGGGTTGCACATGCAAGATTGGAACAGACCAATACGCGGCTACTCTCTGATTGAAAGAGTCTGCATTTGCATACGCTGCCCGAGAACTGGCAGCAGTTGAGGCACCACGAGCAGCAGGGGACAGGCTGTGAGCGTCAGGAGTGAGTGGGTATAGTTCACCGTTGCAAAAATCCCAGCACGCACCTGTGAGGCTGAGACCCGAGAGGTAGATCCCAGCATTCATACTTGTGTTTGACGGGTCGCGCTCAAGGATCTCAAAGGAAAGCGCCACCGATTCAATCCCAATGTGCGAATGCTGCGCAAAGTTGAGGGATACTGCACTCAGCAGCAGATTTGGAAAGAAAAAAGCTGGCAGCCACAGTGTGGTGGGCAATCCCATGCGCACCCATTCTTCGAACATCTCTATGCTCTTCGATAAGAGCCCGAGATATGCGCCCAATGACTTTGTAGACAGGCTCGAATGCTGCATCCACTTGGCTGGAACACGGTGGTAGTATATAGAAAGTGCCATTTGCTCCATGTCACTTGTGACGGCGGCGCCGTCGAGACACGCTAGTAGATCTGCAAGCGATGTGCGCATTGCTGCGAGGAGAGTATTTCTTGCCTCGAGCTCGCGAAGCAGCACTCGGTTGCGGTGCTCCTGTGGGCTCATCGGATACCGCAACTTTACTGCAGCAACATCAAAAGATTCCGGTACGGATTGCAAGAGCGACGCAACAGTGGAACGTGTGCTCTCGAGCGTGAGCATCTCGTGCAACCGTGCTAGGCTTCTGCCTCTATCTTTTTGGATTTCAAGAGGCCGCATAAAGTGGATGTTTTGCAATCCCTTGAGAAGGAATTCAGTGACGCCTTCAAATCTTACGGCGTCGCAGCTCTCGTCGAGACCAAACAAGGCAGCACTTGCACTTGTCGGCAGCCCAACTATGTAATCTCCAAATTCCGATAAGTGGGTAACTTCTGGTACACAATAAATGCCGTCCTCTGTATATTCAAGGCCGTGGCTTACAAGGCTGTCGGGGAAAAAGGAGACGAGTATAGCTTTGAATGTTTCGAGATCGTGGACGTCTGCAAACTTGCCATTATACGCAAAGTCCCCGACGACCTTGCGCACATCCTTCACAGTCAGGTACTCAAAGGATTGTATGACGTTCTGCAGTTGAAGCATACAGAATGTGAGATCAAATGCATTAAAATTTGGGGGTGAATTCCAGCCCGAAGCACCATACGCACTTCTTTCCAGGACTGCTGCATGCATCATGCACAGGGCAAATAGACACCGCTTGAACATGCGCCCTTGTTGCTCACTTTGTGCCTGGTTGAAAAAATCATCTCGGATCACTGGTGCATTGGAATAACTCCGCAGCAGGCCTGCGCGAACTGAGACAGGCGCATCCCAAACCACACGCATGCTAGATCTATAAATGGTTTTTGACAAATTCATCGCAAAAGACGTGATCCACAGCCTGAATCTCTCGTGCACTTCTTCGGAGCTGATCCTACAAAACGCTTCCTCCAGTTTGTTCGAGAAGTTCTTCTCCATGTGCAAATTTTTGAGGAGTAACCAGTGCCCATTTTTCATACACTGACTGAGACAGGTATCGAATCCCTGGATTGAGGAACACATTGCCTCTAAAGTAATCAATTGTCGAGAATCCGGCACCTGAAATGTGCTGTCGGCAAATGCCTCAATACCCTCCGTTGGGTCGGTACCGGGATCCAGGATAAAGAGTAACGGGATTGTGCACAGAGAGTCCTCATATGCAGACGAGATCTCAACGGGAGGTAGCCTTAACACGTCAACACCAGACCAATCCTTGACTACTTCAACCATTCCAGCGGGCACACACCGCGGGTGGAAAACTCGCAGCAGCAGAAGTTTTTGGAAATGGCTCAGACGGGCAGACAAAGCATGCGGCAAAGTTTCCTGCATAGGATTGCGGGCTTGAAGATACGTTTGCCATGCTTCGGGATGGGCAGTGATGCTGTTGACAAGCCCATCGTCTCCGAAGACGGTCCGAAACTGCTTCAACGACGAAAGTTTGCAAGCTGAAGCCCACTGTTTCTCGCTGATCCACGAGTAACCGGGATGGGGTTTGATCGGAATTCCTTTCACACCTGCCCTTTCGAATCTTTGAGAGACAATTGTGTCCTCTTCATGATCGTCAATTTCCACACGTTGGGTGCCACGAATTTCAAACGCCATGGGCACTAGAAATTCTGCATTGGTGAGAAAATGCTGAAGTTCTTCCGGATGAATCAAGCCTGTGTTTATCTGAGTTTCAACTGCCACTAAAAAGGCGAAGAGCAAATGGTCTTTTTCATAGATTGAACGCATAAGATCTAAGAATACAGCCAGGGTGAGAGCACTACCAAGCTCACTGAGATCCTTGCGCAACTGATGCATATCTAAGTCACAAACTTCCCTCTCATCTTCTTCGTTCTCGAGCGCCTCAAAGCCCGCATTGAGATCTTCAAACACACCTATATTTTCACGCAGGATAGTGTCACTGACTTGTTCATTTCCTTCTGCCGATTCCAGATCCATGAGAACTAGTGTCACAAAGTTGTTTTGCACATTTTGGTAGGACTGATGCAATGGAGTGATCTTCCACAAGGCCCCAAAAAGACTAGCTAATGGCAAGGCCAGGACATTGAGCAGATTTGCTCGTTCCGAGGCCGCTTTGTACTTTCTCAAATTGTCCATGGCACCTTCGCGAGCACTCGTCCAAGCTTCGCATTTTTGGGATATACTTTCTATCAAGTTCTCGTCGATGATAGTTGTTTTAGTGTCGCTGGGGAGAAAGTGCTTTGGATCAAATTCATCTATGAGTTTAGCTGACGCGATGTACTGTTCAAGACACGTGCTGCGGTAGACGTGAACCGCTGCCAATTTTTCTTCAACCAAGCCGCGAAGAATGCATTGCTGAAATCCTGCTTGCGAAAGATTGAAATCCACGAGAGTAGTCCACGAGGAATGCTCTGGAGAAAAGTCAGGGCACTCGTCCCCAGTCACCATGTACAGTCTAAAAGCTGCATTGTAAGGTACCATAACATCGCCAATAAATACGCTTGTGCGCCCTTGTTTGATGACAAATTGCTTGGCAGAGAGGCTCTGGAGTGCACGTGGCAACCCCTGATCCACATTCTTGACCAAAATCGGGATGCCTTCTTCAACAGCAAAGCGTAATTTACCGAGGTAATCATCCTTGACCGAAACGATCATGAGGCTGTTTGCCTTCTCTCTTTTCTGTATCCACGAAGTAAAGACTCCATGCGGATCGATGACAAGAGGTGCTTTGAAACTCTGCGTCACAATACACGCATTCACAACTGATAATTGATCCATGGGCAGGCCTTGGAATTCAAATTCTCGTTTTTCCAGGCCAAGCTCCTTCGAATCAATCAATACTGCAGCCAAATCGAAACGTATGTCGCCTGGGCACAACTTCTCGGTAACAAGCAATTGTATCCACATAGACATGACCAACTCCCGCGCTTCCAGCGGCAACCCACCCAGATAGGTGATGGCAGCAGCCGCGAGAAGACAATCAACATTTAAAGTCTTTTGTTGTCGGTTGAGGCGCTCAAGCCTGACCGTCCAGTTCTTGGGGAAATTGGCATATTCGTTGACCAACAGTTTGCTAAACTGATTTGACAAGTCTGTTTCGTGATTAAAGGAAGCAAACCTTTCCTCAAAATTCGACGAATCGCCATTCAGACTCTGCAAAATGTTGCGTTGGTCGCCCAATTGCGCGCTTGTATCTGCATGCTCTCCCAATAGCGTTTTCTTTTCCTTCTCCATTGGTAAGAACTCGGTCTTTAATTGATCAAGTTGTGCTGTCAAAGGCTCGATCATGCTCCTGAATTTTTCTTCGAAAACAAGAGCCTCAGAAACCCAAGTAAACACCTTTTCAGAGCCTGCACAGACGCGAGCACACGAATCATAATTGAACATTTTCTTCGTCAGAAACCGCTTCCGCACGATTACAGCTCCTTTCACGAGATTATCTGCCGCGTCAGGAACCGGGCTGAAGGCGACGAGTGTTTTTTTGAAATCTAACGACGCGACGATTTTTTTGCAAGAAGCCATGAGCACCTTGCGTTCATCCTTTTTTTCTGATGGTAGGAGAGTGCCATTTAATATCGCACTGACTGCCATAGAAAGATCTTCAATATTCTCGGGGCATTTGCTCGCCATATTTACAGTAGATTTGAGCTTTGCAGTATCGCGCGGGCTCAAAGTCAAAACACACTGCGCCGCTGTTTTCCACCATTCCTTGATTTCCTCTCGTTTGATCTCAAGCTGCTCTTCACGATTCTTCTGCGCCTTTTTGTTACCAGCGATTGTGACTTTGATTCTGTCTACTTTTTTTTTCAGAATAGCCACAGAGCTCTCCAGCGTTTTCAGTGCTGCTTGTTCAATGGCTACTTTGGCCATCGTCTCTTCGTTTTCCTTCAACATGTTTTGACCTATCTCCTCAACATTTTTGACACGATCTGTGACGTATGCTGACATGTTACATGCAGCAGTCAAAACGGCCGTTTCCGCCTCGATTTCCTTGCGCCTTGCCAGAAGTATGATTGGAAAATGCTTCAAAAAAAATGCATAATCTGTGGGAGTGATGTGTACATGTAATCGATTCATCTGTAGCATGCATGAGCGAGAAATTTCCTGCGCTAAATTGTGCATCTTTCCAAACAGATCTATGAAATTTGGGCCCATCTCTATCGTTTGGTATAGATCAGGTTCAGTCATTTGTTGTTGAGTTGCCATTTGTTGCAGCGTCTCAGCCGGCCAGTCCTGAAACCAATCAATGTAGCACCTATTCACTAGGCTAGGGTAGTTTGTCACGAGGTTTCGCAGGTTCTGGATTTGTGGGTCCACGCAAATGACAAGATGTATCGAGTCATACGCCATCTCAAGCAACTGTGCAAACAATTCTTCCATCTGAGGCTTAACAATAGATTCTTCAACCAGACCTTGTTCTAGCATCTCTTGGACAAGACTGGCTTGTTCTTCTCTTGTGTACAACCCAGGAATTTCAGTTCCGTTGAGAATACAGCAAATGTCTTGCATCCTTTCGGTAGTCAAGACCGGATCACGAAGTACAACGGCCAAGTTTGGCGCAAATCCAAGCCCACATAGCCTGATGAGTCGTTTGAAATGATCACGCCACTCCTTTCCGCCCGTATCCGTCTCTGGGTCAGCGTAAATCTCATTGATTTTGGTCCTCCCAACATACGCAGCAATGCGTGTAAGACAACGTCTGCCGACCCCAGTGGCACCTAGGAGCAAAGCGTGTCCTCGCCGTACCTGAAGCACACGTGCCAAGCGGTTGATGTGCTCTGCACAATACAAGGACATGAACAAATTCATCGGTTGAGCATGATCGGCATCGTATTGAGTGCAAAACGTCGCCAAAAGACCCACCATCTCGTCAGGATTTTCGATTTCATCATAGCCTACGGCCTCTCCTCGTTTGCGAGGAGCACCGGGTCCGGTTTGGTAGCTTCCAAAAAAGAGTCTGCGCAACTCGTCTGCATCGATGTCTCCATCGTCGTTGAGATCTAGATGCTTCAACAGCGTGTCGAAATCCTGATTCAAATACTGGCGAACCACCGACTTCAGCGTGTCAAGAAACCAGGCTTTGTCTTTTTCGTCCTTCACGCGATCGTAGAAAACTCTCAGCACTTCATGTGCCCACAATCGTAGATGCTCATTCTCTGGACTGTCAGAGCTCGCTTGGATATCTTCTTTGGTTTGCAGCATCATTCCAGCAAGAACCGCCATCAAATCCCTCAGGCAGAAGATATAATGTGGGCACAAGACAGTTGGTGTCAGCCTCGTGCGCACCTCACGATACAGCGCTATAGATGCATCAATGACCATATCTCTTAGCGCCGTTATGCACTCAGGAAATTCTTGTCTAGCATGATACCACTCGAGGCTTGCTGAGAAAATGTTGCGGATTTCTTCGTCAGATGATGCAGATACATTCATCAGGAAAAACTGCCGTACAAGACGGTTAGGAATTGAGGAGCTAAAGCTGCCCTGTGTATGCTGGTGTGTAGCAATAAGAAGCACTTTTTCAATGCTGTTCAAGACGGGTGGCATTTCACGAGAGTATCCACTTTTTTTGTCGAGAAGCAGTCGGATGAGCTCGAGAGCAGCACTGGAACCGTGGGAGTCTCGTTTTGCAAGATTCAAATCCTCGATAAACACCACGAAATGTTTCTCTCCCTTGGGTGCGAGTCTACCAACGGCCTTGGCCTCTAGCCTCTGCCATATCAAGTGCTGCAGATTTTCCAGCGTTGTTGACGGTGACATGTTGAACGTAGCCGTTGCAAACTTTGACGCAGGAAAGTAATTGCGCATCTTAGTACGAATATACATCGACTTTCCAGATGCTGGTGGGCCAACCATCAATATCGGGCATCGTGCGTCGACGATCCAGCCCAAGAGACAGTTATATCGAACAAAGTCGAGTGTTGGCACTACCAGGTCCTCCAGCCTCTGTCCCGAGACCTCCTGGTACATCGTTGCGGCCGGAGTTTCCTTCCACGGAATCCAGCCCTTTCGTGTGCTCGTATACGCGTATGCAATCTCGAATATTGACTCACTTCTCTGGAATGCCACGATTGTGAAATCAGCGTGGGTTGATTTGCCGTTTCTCTTTTCTGCACGCATGTCAACTGCAAAACGGCTTAAAAGAATGCGCAAAAATGATTCAAATTTTTGTTGCGACTGTACATTCAGCAGACTGCCCACGGAACACACCAGAGAAAACAAGAAATTGTTAGTCAACCATTCACAATGAATACGCAGGTTCCCCTTTTTGTTTTCCTCTTGTTTTGCTTGCTCCAGCAAACATTCCAAGCACAATCTTTCGAAGAGTTTCAGATGAGTCCACACGCGGTGAGTGTCAGAGTCTATGATTGGCATTTCGTTGCATTCCAACGCCACAAATCTCAGAGTGGGTCCCATGACATGCTCAAGCAGTGTATCAAAAATGTCCTTGCCGGTTGCAAAGGCGTTCTCATTCAGCTGAATCCACTGATTCAAGATATTATCCTCCCAATCAGAGGCCTGAAGGACGGCACTTTGAATCCAAGCCTCTTTCGGGCTGTGAAAGAAGACAATGCCGCATCTAGAAATAGTCGCTGGCGATGCAGTCGAAACGTCTTCCCCCTCGAAGACAAACGTATTGAGCTCTGGAGCTGGAACCTTTTCGAAACTGGGCAATTGAAGGTGCTTTTCAGCTCCTAGAGCAAGCGTTAGCCAATCACTCCAGTCCGGATCCATTGGTGCATCCATTATCAAGAACAGTGCCACAGCCTTGGAATGGGCTTCTTTTCGAGCTTCTGCCGTCGATCGGAATTTGTTTGGAATGATTCCATCGATCCATTCAAGACTGTGCGTACTCACTCTGCCTGCGCATCCATACAGCTCTTGTATCGACAGCGCTTTTGGAAAGATGCAATGAGTCTCTACCCCGCCTGAATTTACGTTTAATGCTAGCGCCTTTTTTAAAGTATCAGTCATAGCCTGAATGCAGCTTGTTTTGCCAGTGCATGCCTGCCCGATAGCTATTACTCCAGAGCGAGTACACGCTGCCGCAAATAGTTCTATCACCTTGGGTGCCCAAGCAATTGGAGAGTCGCGGTGCAAAGAAATATGGTTTTCGAAATCAAGAAATTTTGGTAGAAGGATTGCGAATTTGCCTGCCAAATTACAACTGTTGGAAATAGCTGATACATTAACATCCGCTAACGCGCTGACAACGTCATAGAAGATGCTCTGGTCAGCGGGTTGGATACATGGCGCCTTCAGGAAGAGAGCTTTAATCAACATTTTCATCTCGTGTTCATCAGGATATTCCGTCTTCAATCGAATAACATCATAGATGACATCCATGAGTGCTGATTTTGAGAAATTGTAATGTGAAGCAACAATTAGCCGCTGGCGCAAGATTTGAAACGTAAAATGAGCTTTGCGTGCAAGCGTTGCTGCCGTTTTGAAGCCGTTTGCAAGCAGGATCACTTCCATTACATGTGCAATGTCAGGCGTGTGTATGACAATTGGTCTGAACAAGGTAGCCAACGAACTTGGCAACACTTGTCCTTGCAAATGTCTGCAAAATGTCACAAAGAATCCTGGAGGTGGCCGATCACCAATTCCCCCAACAAGTGGTTGCATTTTCACACTACTGCCGCCAATTGACGCCTCCGTCATGCCTGCTCTAACCGCATTCTGCACCGCAGCGATGCTGGTGCTGAGTGTCTGCAGCATGTCTGGCGTCGCGTGGTCAATAGATTTGAAGGCAAGCCAATAACTGCTGCTCGCAATCCCTTTGCACAGCTGATGGATGACAGTCGGACCTGGCACGAGGTCACATCCAAGAGAAAAACACACTGTGCCGAAGCTGTTTGCCATGCTCGTGATCAGTGAGGTGCAAGTTGAAGCATTACCTGCAAGTGCACCCCACACATACGAGCTCAAGGCGCATCCAACGATTTTATAGCACCTCTCCACAGATGTCGACCACACCAATGGCGTGCAATTGCCCAAATATTCTAGACCATATGGGTAGTGACTTCCCATGATTTCAATGTAAATCTGACCATCTACAGAATGTTCTAAAGTCCATGCGTAACGAAATTGGCTCTGCCATGCAAAGTCGTGCGTGTTTTGAGGATCTTCATCGAGCAACTTCTGCAGCATGTCGCGTTCTGATATATTCTGAATAACAGATGCTTTGCACTTGTGTCGTCTTAGCTCCGTATTCTGTGCGGCCAAGGTCTCCACTACAGTTTCTACAATGCCCTGCTTAGTTGTGATACAGTCTGAGAGAAGCCTTCGTGTATTCCCAAGATCCGACAGAACATCTTCAACTTTGACCGTATAAAGGATGGATTGCGCAACAGCCATTGATTGCTGTGTGTTGTCCATCATCCATTTGTCGAAATTCGAAAATTCATATGCTTTTCTAGCCCGATCTATTTGTCGGTGTATACTGGCAAACATGACGGTCTCAATCGCCGCAAGCCACTTCTGCATATCATACAAGGGCGAATTCTCGACAACTGTATCAGGATGTATCATGTTTGGTGATTGGGCTTCTCTTCCAGCAAGTCTGTTCTTATGAAATAGGGGTTCGTCAGTGCTAAGATGTACGGCAGGTACGAGCGGTATGGACTCTCCCATTCTGCTCTTTAGCGCAGAGACCTGATGAAGATCGGATTGGTAAGTAAAAGAAGATACCCCTGGGAAAATCTTGCGAATATGCAGGTAAACATCTGCGAAATTTCCTTGATGTAGCGTGAGGAAGTCAATGACGTCGTGCTCTGTGACAAAATAGAAGCGCGCAAATCCCGAGCGTGCGTTTGACACCAAGGTATCCACTATCCTTCGAAGAAACTCAAGATTGTGCTCAATTGCTTGAAAGTTTGTCATCAAATCATGATTCTGTGATATTGTGCCAAGAGATGGTTGCTCGAAGACGATTTTCATGTTTTCTTCCCATAGTCGTTCCACACGCTTGTAGACGAACAAATCTTGGGGAGACAGCATTTTGAGAACCGATGCAAAGAGAGGTCGAATTGAAAGAAATTGCTGTTGGGTTCGTGACCATGTACTCAACAGAAAATCTGTGTATCGAGTTACTTGCTGCCATTTCTTTGCTTTCTCTCTTGCCTCCTCTGTTCCAGTTTTCAGGTTGATTATACCATCCATCTTAATAACTGCCTCTTGAACGATTAAGGATGCCTCGCCAAAATTCTCAACGTAAAATGTTCCTGTGTTTCCGAGCGCTCGGATAGGGATCGCGAAAGAGTCCCACTGCAGTTGCATTGCCTCAATGGTTGCCTCCAATTTGATCTCATTACCAACAGCTTCGTTCAAGGCTCTGAATTGTGTCATCACTGCATACCCTGATGGCTTCCACGAGTACATCGTTCCAAATAGGATGTTTTCTGGTTCTGTATCCATTTCTTTTTTGAGAATCTGAAACGTCTGCGCCCAATGACGTTCATGCATATTAGGGTTGGTCCAGACTTGCAAAACTGGAATCACATCTACAATCTGATGTACTTGCTGGTTTAAGTCAGAGGCGAGTTGAAAACACGTCCGAGTCTGATCGAATTCTCTCAGCATCACAGCAAGCTGCTCGATCCACTGGTTACACGAATGTAGGATCCTATCTACATTAAGTTCTCTTGCTAACTGCTTCTTCATCTGCCGTATTGCTTTCGGAACTTCCTTGCACAGCTCCCATAGTGTCGTGTGCGTTTGAAGATCAAACTCAATACCGGCGAGAAGATCCAACGACAGCTTTGGCCAACCAAAAAAGATCTCATTTTCTATCATCTCCATGCCCAATTGTTCCAGCACTCTGAACTCCTTTTGGAGTTCAGAGAGTTGCACCAGATAATCAGCACTGAGATGCCAGCTTGTGAATGAATACATAACTTGCATTTCACAGTTCATGAAGTCAAGTAGACGATCTGAAAGGTTTTGACGCGTCTTTCTCAATTCGTCTTCCACTATCCATTTTGTCTGTGTTCAACACACACATGCGCACGCGCACACACACACACACACACACACACACACACACACACACACACACACACACACACACACACACACACACACACACACACACACACACACACACA
>Ga0105053_10008256_pt1 | contig 13599 bp, 14 predicted proteins | sample BON01_FD_78093 | JGI IMG/M metagenome (GOLD analysis project Ga0105053, IMG submission 78093) | Freshwater microbial communities from Lake Bonney liftoff mats and glacier meltwater in Antarctica - BON-01 | ecosystem: Environmental > Aquatic > Freshwater > Ice > Glacier meltwater | place: Lake...
CGAGGTGATCCAGCGCGTGGCCAGTCTGGAGACCGTGCAGCCATCGGCGATGGAAGAACTCGAAACGATCATGAAGAAACAGTTCTCCAGCAACTCGTCGGCCAAGTCGTCGAGCTTTGGCGGTATCAAGGCGGCGGCGCAGATCATGAACCTGACCAAGACGGCTCTGGAAGCCTCGGTCATGGGTGGCCTGAGAGCGCTAGACTCCGAAATGATGCAGAAGATCCAGGACAGCATGTTCACCTTCGCCAACCTGGTGAGTGTCGAGAACAAGGGCATCCAGATCATCATGCGCAATGTGGAGCCTGATCTGATGATGATTGCGCTCAAAGGCGCCAGTGCTGAAGTCCAAGAAAAGTTTTTCAGCAATATGTCCGAGCGTGCGCGCGGCATGTTCAAGGACGATATGGAAGCCAAAGGACCGATGCGCTTGTCGGATGTCGAGGATGCCCAGAAAACCATCATGCGCGCTGCTCGCAAACTTTCCGATGCGGGCGAGTTGGTTCTGGGTGGTGGTGCTGACTATGTTTGAGCTTCGTAGCCATGTCTAGCCAGGTAGCAGAGCGGGCAGAAGCTGGCAGTGTTCGTGAGCACAAGGTGCGGTCGGCGCGGGTCTGGCAGCCGAACGAAATTCTGCTGCCCATGACGCCCCCGGAAGGCTTTATCGCCCAACCCTGGCGGAGCGCGAAGAATCCGGAATTTATTCTGAAAGATTACAGCGACAGCAAGCTGGTGTTGCCCGCAGGAGATTCTCCAGTCCCGCCTGACAGCCCTGGCCGGGGGGGGCTTCCCCTAGAGACCGAGCCTGCGACAGCGGCAGAACCTGGGCACAGTGACGCGGCCCTGCAGCAGGCGCAGGCGCAGGGCTATGCCCGCGGCGTCGAAGAAACCCGTTTGCAAATGCGTTCAGAGCTGGAAGACCAAATACGTGCCGAGCTGGAAGCTGACCATGCGCTGGTGCAAGCGCTGCAAAATGCAGTGACCGGACTGCGCCAGGATCCGCTGACTTTTTTTGAGCCGCTTAAGCGCCTGGCCTTGCATTTGGCCGAACAACTGGTTCTGGGCGAGTTGCGTCTTAACGCTGATGCCATCGACAGGTTGGTTCAGCGTTGTGTCGATGCGTTGGCCGCAACCCCTGCGGCGATGATCCAGGTGGAGCTCAACCCGCTTGATATGGCGCACCTTGAGTCTTTGCAAAAACGCAGTGGTGTGACGGTGAATTCCAGTTTTCATCTGGTCGCCAACCTATCATTGCCGATAGGAAGCGTGCGCGCCAGTGCGGACGACGCTGTGGTGGAAGACCTGATCAAGCACCGGCTGGCAAAATTCGCCCGTGACTTGGTCCTTGACCAGGCACAGTGGCAAAGCGATAGCGCCTTTGCTTCTGCAAGGACGGCAGATGCTTGATTTTGCACTCGAAGTGGAGCGCAGCCTGCCAACCTTGCGTGTGCTGCCCCCCACCCGCTGCGGTACCCTTGTGCGCCTGGTCGGTTTGCGCTTTGAGGCCAGGGGTCTGACGGCTCCGGTTGGCGCCTGCTGCGAGATCATGGGTCTGGAGGGGCAACGCATCCAGGCAGAAGTGGTCGGCTTTTCCGACAAAACGCTTTTTTTAATGCCTTATGCAGAGGCAGAAGGCATTGGCCCGGGTGCCTCGGTACGACTGCTCAGCAACAGCGGCCATGCGCGCCTGGGAGACGCTCTGCTGGGCCGTGTGATCGATGCGCGCGGCGATCCGCTGGACGGCATGCCTGCCCTGGCCTACACCAAGGAACTGAGCCTGCTCGGCCTGCCGCTGAACCCGATGGAGCGCGGTCCGATTGACCGGGTTCTGGACGTCGGCGTGAAGGCCATTAACGGCCTGCTGACACTGGGTCGGGGCCAGCGCGTGGGCTTGATTGCCGGCTCTGGCGTGGGTAAAAGCGTGCTGCTGGGCATGCTAACGCGTCTGACCAAGGCCGATGTGGTGGTTATCGGTCTGGTCGGTGAGCGCGGTCGCGAAGTACAGACCTTCATTCGCGAGTCGCTGGGCCCCGAGGGCCTGGCAAGATCAGTGGTGGTCGCGGCGCCAGCCGATGTCTCTGCCGTGCTGCGCCTGAAGTCAGCGCACCTCACGCATGTGATTGCCGAGTATTTTCGTGACCAGGGCAAGGACGTTCTGATGCTGGTGGACAGCCTCACGCGCGTAGCCCATGCGCAGCGCGAAATCGGCCTGGCCATTGGTGAGCCACCAACCGCCAAGGGCTACCCCCCATCGGTGTACACGCTGCTGCCCAATTTGATTGAACGTGCTGGCGTGGGGCGCCACGGCTTTGGCTCGATTACCGCGATCTACACCGTGCTGGCCGAAGGCGACGATGGCAATGACCCGGTGGTGGACATTGCCCGCGCTTCGCTCGACGGCCAAGTGATGCTCTCGCGCAAACTGGCCGATGCAGCGCACTACCCCGCCATCGAACTCAACGGTTCGATCTCGCGCGTGATGCAAGACCTGCTCAGTCCCGCCGATCTCAAGTTGGCCAATCGCTTTCGCCGCCTGTGGTCCCTTTACCAACAGAACATCGATCTCATTCAGGTGGGTGCCTACCAGGCCGGATCGAACCCCGAGATCGACCAGGCCATTGTGCTGCGCGAAGCCATGGAAAATTTCTTGCGCCAGGATATGCGCACCGGACAGGACTATGAGGTGACGCGCGCTGATTTGCGCGCCCTCATGGAACTATAAAGAGGCGCCGCCATGCAAGTTCGCTCATGTTGGACCGCACTCGAAAGCAAGGCCAAAGGCTCTTTGGAACAGCTGCTCGGTAAGATTGCACAGGCCCAGCAGGTGCGCAACACGCTGGAGGGAAGCAAACAGCGCCTGATTGTCTTGTACGAGGAGTACCGAACCACTACACTGACGGCGCAAGACCTGTGCGGCATGCGGGATGCCATGAACAACCGCCAGTTCATGTCACAGTTGTTGACCCTGCAGTACCGCTTGGAGCAAGATATCATTAATTCGACCCGTCACCTGCAGATGTTGCATAACCGTATGCTGTTACTGGAAGCCGAGCGTCTGAAAATGAAAACACTGCGCGAGAATGACCACAATGCCGTCCAAGCGTTTAGACACCAGCGCGAACAACGCCAGATGGACGAGGTCGGGGTCATGCTGTTCAACCGGTCAGGCAAGGCATGAACCCATCGGGCGGCTTTTTTTGGCATCTGCGCGCATGGCGGTCACGAGCGCTGTGGCAAGCGACGCGCCTGCAGATCGGGCAATGGCTGGCTCAGGTCAAGCCGCACTCACCCGAGTTGCTGCTGATCGGGGCCAGTGCCGGTTGGATGATGAGCAGCGCATGGCTGCAGGGTTTCAGCCGAGTTCGCACCTTTGACATGGATCCGCTGGCTGCACCGTTGTTTCGGGCACGCCACGGCCACGCACTGCAAGCCAGCGGGACCGAACTGCACTGCCATACCAGCGACGCACTGGCTGAACTACCGACGTTGCTGCACGCCCACCCTGCGAGCGCGGTGTTGTTTGACAATGTTCTGGGGCAGGTGCGCTTTCATTGCCGCAGCGTGGCCGAAACCGGCGAGCGTATTGAGCGGCTCACACACGCCCTACAGCGGCGCGAATGGGGTAGCCTGCACGACGCTTATTCGGGGGCCATCCGTGCGCCCTGGCCAGCCCAGTACCAACCCGCCATGCGCTACAGCCCCGACGCTCCGACCAGCCCCGGGGAACCGGCCAACGCCGCCTGGCTGCGCCAGTTGGGGGCACAGGGTGACTGGCTGGATCATCTGACCAGTAGCGTGTTTGCGCCTGGAACGGCGCTCCACCACATTGCATGGCCCTACCGGCCGCGCTATTGCCATTGGCTACAAGCCGGGTGGGTCAATTGATGAATACTTTTAACGCAAACCCAGCCACCCGCAGAGCCTGGCCATGGCACTGCCGTGTTGGCGCTGCGGTGCTCAGCCTTGGCCTCCTACTGTCCTGCGGCGGCGGTGGCGGGCCTGGGTCTGAACTGGTGTCGCCTAGCCCAACCGTTCTGCAAGGCGCCTACCAGGCTAGCTCGGGAGGGAATGACTTTGTCAGCTTTGTCACGCCGGACAACAAGCTGTATGCACTCTATTTTTTGGCCACCGACCCAATGCGGCCTGCAATTTTCAGCGGCCCAATCACGCTAGGTCAGGACGGTGCGGCAGAAATTCCTTCTCTGACGATGTTCACCACCTCAACTCCCCAGTTGTCTTCGGGCTCGGGCACTTTTTCCATAGCTTCAAGTCAGTCGTATCGGTTCGCGGGGCCGAGCACTGTCAATGGCCAACCGCTGCCCACGTTCGATGCGTCGGCGCTCCCCACCTCGGCAGATTTGAGCGGCACCTGGACCGGCACCTGGGCCGACAGCAACAATATCCTCACCTCCAGCGTCATCACGTTCGGCACGGCAGCAGAGCAGCCGACGGCCTGGGACTTCTTTAGTTCGTGCCAAGCAGGTAGCACCTTGGCGCTGAGGCTGGAGACCTACACACAGCTGGGCGGCACCGAAAAATTCTTCCAGGCCAGACTGACCATCCCGCAGATCACGGGTTGTGTCCGCACCGCGACTGCAAGCGTCGAGCTCTCCGGTGTTGGGTTTATCCATGCATCTCCGGTAGTCGGCAAGCAATGGCGTCTGGACCTGGTGCTAGTGGACCGCCTCGGCAGCGGCATCTCCTTTCGGGGGGATCAATAGCCCTGTCAGCGCAGCGGTCTGAGCAGGGTTCAAGTTTGTCAGTTTTTTGCCGATACAGTTTGGCATTTCTTTGTAAAGACAGTATATGAAAAGAACATTGATTGAAGTTTTCCTGGCGCTGGCCCTGGTTGGCACGGGCGTTTTCGGCTGGATGAACTGGCAGCAAAGCCGTAGCGAGCAAGCCAAGGTTGCCGGGTTGACATCGGCAGCCGCCGAAGCCGCCCAAAAGTCAGGTGACGTAGCCAAGGCGATACAGACTGCACAAAAAGAGATAACGGCCGAGCGCGAGGAGATGGCTGGCGTCAAGGCCAAATCGCAGCAATTCGACGCGGTCAAGGCCAGCCTGGCCAACGGCACCACGCTGGCCGATCTGGAGTCAGCCTACAAAACGCAGAAAACCCTCTCAGCCGAGCGCCAGCTTGGCCTGGGGGCACTGCGCATGCTGACCAAAGGCAATAGCGACCCCGCCACCATCGAAGCGTTCAACAAAGCACTGGAACTTTCTGACTGGGCAAGCCGCAAGAAAACCATCTGTGCCGCACAAATCGGCTTGGCGGCGGCCGGCCAGAAAGTAAAGGTGATGGGGGATTGCCTGCCAGCCGGTGCCACAACAGAACCCAAAGATGCGAACGCAGCCGACACGCAGGCTGAGGCAAACAAAGGTGCACCCAAAAAAGGTGCTGACAAGCAGGCCGCACGGAGCTGGGAATACGCCGGTGCCAAGGGCCCGGATCGCTGGGTCAAGGAGTTTCCGACCTGTGGCAAGGGTCAATCGCAGTCTCCTCTGAACATCACTGGCCCCTTCGCCAAGAGTAGCGCAAACATCGCCGCCGACTACAAGGTCGGTCCCTTGAAAATCATCAACACCGGGTACACCATTCAAATCAATGTGCCGGATGGCAGCAAGCTGCGCATCGACAGCGTGCCCTTCAACCTGATTGAGTTTCACTTTCACCGTCCCAGCGAAGAGCAAATTGACGGCAAGCCCATGGCCATGGTCGGGCACTTTGTGCACAAAAGCGCCGCTGGCAAACTGGCTGTGTTGAGCGTCTTGTTCAAGGAGGGCAATGAAAATCCTGGCATCAAGACCTTATGGGCACATGCGCCACCACAAGAAGGCCCTGAAGTAGTACCCGATAGAATTACTTTCAACCCATCGAATCTGCTACCGCGTGAATTCGACTTCTACGCCTATGAAGGCTCCTTGACGACACCGCCCTGCACCGAAGGCGTGACCTATTATGTTCTGAAGTCAACCGTTAATATCTCCAGAGAGCAGGTCAACGCATTCCCCTTCAGAGCCAATGCACGGCCGGTACAACCGCGCAACGGGCGCGTCATCACATCGGGCTAAGGCTGGCTACCCTACCCCGTCATCAGCCATGAGAAAAATGCTATGAATAAAAAGACCCTCGTTACGGCACTGCTGAGTGCGTTGGCCTCGCTCCTCGTCTTCGTGCTGCTGGGCTGGCTTTCGTATACCAACGGCTGGATTCAGTTTGGCGGCGTCGATGGCCCGACGCCCGAACAGGCGCTGGCCAAAACAAAGCTCAGCACCGAGAGCGCCAATTTTGTCTGCGAAGTGATGGTCTCCATGCCACAGGGAGACCTACAGGCCGAGCCCAATGTCTACTCTGACGTTGTTGTCGTTGGCTTGAACTACGAACAAAAGTCAGGCTGGTATCAGGGGCAATTCTCGATCTCTGAATCGCGCAAAGGCAGCATGGTGCTAGAGGGTTCAAAGGCCGTGGTCTCGCGGCCCGCCATGTTCCAGCGTTTCGGGCAAATGATCATCGGCGAAGATTTCACCTTCGACCGCTCGAACGGTGCATTTGTGCAGACGCTCACATTCAAGGGTGGAAACCGCCGCCACATCCTCAAGGGTACTTGCGCAAAGATGGTTAGGGCACCGTTTTAGGCAGTCAGGCCATCGGCGCTGCCTGCGCATTTTGCTTCACGGTTACCTCCATCCAAGGCTTAGCCGTGGGTCAGTGGTTGGGTAACAAATTACAAGGGAATACGGCCATGGCCATGCTCTGGGCGGCAGCAGACTTTCTTGAGGGCGAGAGGTCTCGTTCAGATGAATCCGTGGCTATGCACATATCCTCCAGTTGAGCGCAGAACTGAGGGGAAACCCTGATTGCAAGTCTGATCAGCATGGCGCTTAATTTAATTCGCGTTCCGATAAAAACTACAATTTTATAGTTCTAAGGGCGATTTTAAAAATCATTTTGGGTTTTGCAAGAGGCTCAGACTAAAGAATAAACCATGTCCGCAGAAGCAAACGCTCCGACAGCCAGTGAATACATTGTTCACCACCTAACGCATTGGCAAAACAAGCCGCAGACGGAAATCGTCGATTTCACCGTCTTCAACCTCGATTCCATCTTTTTCTCGGTGTTGGTCGGCGTGCTGGGTTGCTTCTTTCTCTGGAAGGCGGCACGCACGGCTTCATCCGGCGTGCCAGGCCGTTTTCAGGCCGCAGTTGAAATCTTGATCGAAATGGTCGATGGTCAGGCCAAGGCGATTGTTCACAACGCCCAGAGCCGCAAAATGGTGGCCCCTTTGGCGTTGACCGTGTTTGTCTGGATTTTCCTGCTCAATGCCATGGATTTGCTGCCGGTCGATCTGTTGCCGGTGCTGTGGGGTTTGGCTTATGGCGCGGCTGGCTACGATCCAAGTCATGCCTACTTGCGTGTCGTGCCCACGGCTGACCTATCGGTAACCATGGGCCTGTCGGTTTCGGTCCTGTTCATCTGTTTGTTTTACAACATCAAGGTCAAGGGCCTGGGTGGCTGGGCCCATGAATTGGTTTCTGCGCCCTTCGGCACCAGTAAGAATCCGGTGTTTGCCGTCATTTTAGGCATTGTCAATATCGCCGAGCAGTTGATTTCCTTTGTGGCCAAAACCGTGTCGCACGGCATGCGACTGTTTGGAAATATGTATGCCGGCGAGCTGGTGTTCATGCTGATTGCCCTGCTGGGTGGCGCGTGGGCGTTTTCTCTCGCGCCTACGGGCTTGATGTTGTTGCTCTTGCATATCGTGGCGGGTTGGGCGTGGGCGGTGTTCCACATCCTGATCATCACCTTGCAGGCTTTCGTGTTCATGATGTTGACTTTGGTCTACATCGGGCAGGCGCACGACGCGCATTAATTTTTGTTTTGTTTTGTTTTGTTTTTAGTTAATTAAGGAGTCAATCATGGAAGTTATTAGTTTTGCCGCTCTGGCTGCTGGTCTGATCATTGGTCTGGGCGCTTTGGGTGCCTGTATCGGCATCGGCATCATGGGTAGCAAGTACCTTGAGGCTGCTGCGCGTCAACCTGAGCTCATGGGTGAATTGCAGACCAAGATGTTCGTGCTGGCCGGTCTGATCGACGCCGCGTTCATTATCGGTACCGGTATTGCCTTGTGGTTCGCTACAGCCAATCCGTTCCTGGCTCAAATTGCACGTCTGGCCAAGTAAAAATTCCTGCAACACCTCGCTGAGGGAGATGTACTGTGAACATTAATGCAACATTGGTGGCGCAAGCCATCGTCTTCGCACTGCTGGTGCTGTTCACGATGAAGTTCGTGTGGCCGCCCATCGCCGCTGCATTGGACGAACGTGCCAGCAAGATCGCTGACGGCCTCGCGGCTGCCGACAAAGCCAAGTCCGAGCTTTCCTCCGCCAACAAGCGTGTGGAAGCCGAGTTGGCCAAGTCGCGCACCGAGACGACGGCCCGTCTGGCTGATGCCGAGCGCCGTGGACAAGTCATGATTGAAGAAGCCAAGGCGAAAGCAACCGAAGAGGGTGGCAAGATCATTGCCGCCGCCAAGGTTGAAGCCGAGCAGCAGACCGTCAAGGCCCGTGAGACGCTGCGCGAGCAGGTCGCCGCACTGGCTGTCAAGGGTGCTGAGCAAATCCTGCGCAAGGAAGTCAATGCCAACGTGCATGCCGACTTGCTGGGCCGCTTGAAGACAGAACTTTAAGAAAGCGCAAACCATGGCCGAACTAGCCACCATTGCGCGCCCTTATGCTGAAGCGCTTTTCAAGACCGCCGGTAAAGACTTGGACGGCACGGCGGTGTGGCTGGACGAACTGGCAGCGATTGCCGCCAACGTCCAGTTGCAGCATTACGCGGGCAACCCCGGCGTGACATCTGCGCAGACGTTTGAAGTGATTGCTGGCGTGGCCAAAAATTTGCCAGAACCCGCCAAAAACTTCCTGCGTGCAGTGATTGACAACGCACGCATCAGCGTCCTGCCCGAGATTGCCAGCCAGTTCCGGGTGTTGAAAAACGCGCAGGCCGGATCGTCGGATGCCACCGTCTACAGCGCCTTTGCGCTCGATGGCGCGGCACTGGCAGACCTGGCTGTAACGCTGGAAAAGCGTTTTGACCGCAAGCTAAACCTCAAGGTAGAGCTGGAGCCTGCCTTAATAGGCGGCGTGCGTGTCGTGGTGGGTGACGAGGTGCTGGACACTTCGGTGAAAGCCCGTTTAGAGCAAATGAAAGTGGCGCTGGTTTCGTAGTCCTTAAGCTGGCATACCGCGCAGCACCGAATCCTTAAGTCCAATAAACCGAAGAAAGAAGGAAAGAGTCATGCAACTCAATCCCGCAGAAATTTCTGAGCTGATCAAGAGCCGTATCGAAGGCTTGAGCGCCAGCAGCGACATCCGTAACCAGGGTACCGTTGTGTCGGTGTCCGACGGCATCGTGCGTATCCACGGCTTGTCCGACGTGATGCAGGGCGAGATGCTGGAATTTCCGGCAACCGCCGACGGCACACCAACCTATGGTCTGGCACTGAATCTGGAGCGCGACTCGGTCGGCTCCGTGATTTTGGGCGAGTACGAGCACATCGCTGAAGGCGACACCGTTAAATGCACGGGCCGCATTCTTGAAGTACCGGTCGGCCCCGAGCTGCTGGGCCGTGTGGTCAACGCACTGGGCCAGCCGATCGACGGCAAAGGCCCGATCAACGCCAAGATGACCGACGTGATTGAAAAGGTTGCGCCCGGTGTGATCGCCCGTAAATCGGTTGACCAGCCATTGCAGACCGGCCTGAAGTCGATTGACTCGATGGTGCCGATCGGCCGCGGCCAGCGCGAGCTGATCATTGGTGATCGCCAAACCGGCAAGACCGCTGTAGCGATTGACGCCATCATCAACCAGAAAGGCACAGGCGTTTTCTGCGTCTATGTCGCGATTGGCCAAAAAGCCTCGTCGATCAAGAACGTCGTGCGTTCGCTCGAGCAAGCTGGCGCGATGGAATACACCATCGTCGTCGCAGCCTCTGCTTCCGAGTCGGCTGCTATGCAGTACGTGAGCGCCTACTCCGGCTGCACCATGGGCGAATACTTCCGCGACCGCGGCGAAGACGCGCTGATTGTGTATGACGATTTGTCCAAACAGGCCGTGGCTTACCGCCAGGTTTCGCTGTTGCTGCGCCGTCCACCAGGCCGCGAAGCCTACCCCGGCGACGTGTTCTATCTCCACAGCCGCCTGCTTGAGCGCGCAGCCCGCGTGAACGAAAAATATGTTTCGGACTTCACCAAAGGCGCAGTGACTGGCAAGACCGGTTCATTGACGGCGCTGCCTATCATTGAAACGCAAGCTGGTGACGTGTCGGCCTTCGTGCCAACCAACGTGATCTCGATCACCGATGGCCAGATCTTCCTGGAGACTTCGCTGTTCAACGCCGGTATCCGTCCTGCGATTAACGCCGGTATCTCGGTGTCGCGCGTCGGTGGTGCTGCCCAGACCAACTGGATCAAGGGCCTGTCCGGCGGTATCCGTACCGACTTGGCCCAGTATCGTGAGCTGGCTGCGTTCGCGCAGTTCGCCTCCGACCTCGACGAAGCCACCCGCAAGCAACTCGAACGCGGTGCCCGCGTGACCGAACTGCTCAAGCAAAACCAGTACTCACCACTGCCGATCAGCCTGATGGGCGTGACGCTGTTCGCGGTCAACATGGGTTCAATGGACGACATCGACGTCAAGAAGGTGCTGGCTTTTGAATCTGGTCTGCACAGCTACCTCAAGGACAAGCATGCAGCCTTGCTGGCGAGCATCGAAAAGAATGGTCCGAAGTGGGATGCCAAGCCTGCCAAACCCGATGACAGTGACGCGAAAAAAGCCGCCAAGAAGGTGTGCCAAGACGCTGAGGCCGAACTGAAGGCTGCCGTGATCGAATTCAAGAAGTCGTTCGCGTAACTCTTTCACTCGAAACCAGGAAACTGTTATGGCAGCAGGTAAGGAAATTCGCGGCAAGATCAAGTCGGTGGAGAACACCCGCAAGATCACTAAAGCCATGGAAATGGTGGCGGCCTCCAAAATGCGCAAGGCGCAGGAACGGATGCGCGCTGGCCGGCCCTACAGCGACAAGATTCGCAACATCACGGCCAATCTGAGCCTAGCCAATCCTGAGTACACGCACGCCTTCATGCAGACCAACGATGCCAAAGCCGGCGGCTTTATCGTGGTCACGACGGACAAGGGTTTGTGCGGCGGTTTGAACACCAACCTGCTGCGCGCAGTCACTGTCAAGCTCAAGGAGATGCAGACGGCCGGTCAGGGCATTCAGGCGGTGGCCATCGGCAACAAGGGCTTTGGCTTTTTGAATCGGATTGGTGCAAAAGTGATCTCGCATGCGACGCACCTGGGCGACAAGCCGCACCTGGACAAGCTGATCGGCCCGGTCAAGGTGCTGCTCGATGCCTACAGCGAAGGCAAGATCAATGCGGTGTACCTGTGCTACACCAAGTTCATCAACACCATGCGCCAGGAGCCGGTGGTCGAGCAGTTGCTGCCGCTGACGGCTGCGCATCTGCAGGTCGACAAGGACCAGCATGGCTGGGACTACATCTATGAGCCTGAGGCACAAACCGTGATTGACGATTTACTGGTGCGTTACGTCGAGGCGCTGGTTTATCAGGCCGTGGCCGAGAACATGGCCTCCGAGCAGTCGGCACGCATGGTGGCCATGAAGTCTGCGACTGACAACGCTGGCAGCGTGATTGATGAATTGAAATTGATTTACAACAAGACGCGTCAAGCGGCGATCACGAAAGAACTTTCGGAAATCGTTGCCGGTGCAGCCGCCGTTTAATGCGCGTTGAAATCAGCGCCACACCCGATTTAAAGATTTAAAGAATAGAAAAGGATCCCGTCATGACGAAAGCTCAAGGCAAGATTGTTCAGTGTATCGGCGCAGTGGTTGACGTGGAATTTGCGCGCAACCAGATGCCGAAAATTTATGATGCGCTCAAGATGGAAGGCTCCGCGCTGACCCTTGAAGTGCAGCAGCAGCTTGGCGACGGCATTGTTCGTACCATCGCGCTGGGCACGTCTGACGGCCTGCGTCGCGGCAACATGGTCTACAACACGGGTGCGCAAATCACCGTTCCAGTTGGCAAAGCCACACTGGGCCGCATCATGGACGTGTTGGGTGCGCCGATTGACGAGCGTGGCCCGATTGACCAGACCCAGACCGCTCCCATCCACCGCAAAGCTCCGGCTTACGACGAACTCTCGCCTTCCCAGGAACTGTTAGAGACCGGCATCAAGGTGATTGACCTGATCTGCCCGTTTGCCAAAGGCGGCAAGGTCGGTCTGTTCGGCGGCGCCGGTGTGGGCAAGACCGTGAACATGATGGAGCTGATCAACAACATCGCCAAGGCGCACTCGGGTCTGTCCGTGTTTGCCGGTGTCGGTGAGCGTACTCGCGAGGGCAATGACTTCTACCACGAGATGGCCGACTCTGGCGTCGTGAACCTCGAGAACCTCGGCGAATCCAAAGTCGCCATGGTCTACGGCCAGATGAACGAGCCCCCAGGCAACCGTTTGCGCGTCGCCTTGACCGGCTTGACCATTGCCGAGTCTTTCCGTGACGAAGGCCGCGACGTGCTGTTCTTCGTGGACAACATTTACCGCTTCACCTTGGCTGGCACCGAAGTGTCCGCACTGCTGGGCCGTATGCCTTCCGCCGTCGGTTACCAGCCCACGTTGGCCGAAGAAATGGGCCGCCTGCAAGAGCGTATTACCTCCACCAAGGTTGGCTCCATCACTTCCATCCAGGCCGTTTACGTGCCAGCCGATGATTTGACCGACCCGTCGCCTGCCACCACCTTTGCCCACTTGGATTCCACCGTGGTGCTCTCGCGTGACATCGCCTCGCTGGGTATCTACCCGGCTGTCGATCCGCTGGACTCGACCAGTCGCCAGCTCGACCCGCTGGTCGTCGGAACCGACCACTACGAAACCGCCCGCGCCGTGCAGGGCACGCTGCAGCGCTACAAAGAGCTGCGCGACATTATTGCGATTCTCGGCATGGACGAGCTGGCCCCTGAAGACAAGCTGGCCGTGGCCCGCGCCCGCAAGATTCAACGTTTCCTGAGTCAGCCGTTTTTTGTCGCCGAAGTGTTTACCGGCTCGCCTGGCAAGTATGTCAGCCTGGCCGAAACGATACGCGGCTTCAAGATGATTGTGGCCGGCGAGTGCGATCATTTGCCAGAACAAGCCTTCTACATGGTCGGCACCATCGACGAGGCTTTCGAGAAGGCCAAGAAGGTCTAAGCCATGGACAGCACGCACACCATCCATGTCGATGTTGTCAGCGCCGAAGAGTCCATCTTCTCTGGCGAAGCCAGATTCGTGGCCTTGCCGGGCGAGGCTGGCGAGCTGGGGATTTACCCACGCCACACGCCGCTGATTACCCGCATCAAGCCCGGCACCGTGCGCATTGAAAAAGCTGACGGCAGCGAAGAGTTTGTCTTCGTGGCCGGCGGCCTGCTCGAAGTGCAGCCGCACTGCGTCACCGTCCTGAGCGACACCGCGATTCGCGGCAAGGACTTGGACGAAGCCAAAGCCACGGCGGCCAAGGCGCTGGCTGAAGAAGC
>Ga0105053_10008258_pt1 | contig 13595 bp, 18 predicted proteins | sample BON01_FD_78093 | JGI IMG/M metagenome (GOLD analysis project Ga0105053, IMG submission 78093) | Freshwater microbial communities from Lake Bonney liftoff mats and glacier meltwater in Antarctica - BON-01 | ecosystem: Environmental > Aquatic > Freshwater > Ice > Glacier meltwater | place: Lake...
GACAGGGAGGTGGTGGGAGTGCGTTCATCCGGCAGCCAAAATCATTTTATGGGGCTGGTTTCGCAAAACCGTTTGCGACTCGTCACATCAACTACTTAGCCGCTCAGGTGAATTGGCGGTGGGTCTGCACCTTCACACTCTCGTCCACCAGCGGGAAGTTGCTGACGACTTGGGTGAATGCAGATTCTATCAGGCCGTCGAGCTGGGCAACCAGGTCGTCGATCTCGGCGCGGAGAAGTCGCCGGCATGGGAAAAGATTTCTCTTACTGCCTGCCAGCGAAATTGGAAACGAGAGGCCGCAGTGGTTCAACTTCTCTGTCCAGATGTGATTCACCGCTGTTGGAGCGCCTCGTCTTCGCTGATCTTCTTCTCCAGTTGTTTGATCACCATGATCTCGTCTTCGGTAAACGAGGTGTTGAAGCCTGTCATGCACTTGTCGAGGCGGACATGCGCTGAGGGCCAAAGGCCCGCAAACATGCCAGCCCAGGGCAACGCCCTGAGTCGTGGCAAACAAAAGGATTAAAGCCCTGAAAGGGCGGCCTCATCTTGTCGCGCCCCTTCAGGGCTTTGTCCTTTCTCAATTCAACCCCTGGGCGTTGCCCTGGGCTGGCATGGTTCGCACCGTGGGTGCTTCAGAGTCATCACGCCTCCTTGGCAAACGCCTCCAGATCCGCCGCCGGGAGCAAGGTTGAAGGATGAAGGATAAAGGATGAAACAAGGCCGGACAAGTTGCCCCACTTCATCATTCATCCTTCATACTTCATACTTTTCCTCCATGTCCCCCGTCGCGGCCTCGGGGAAGCCGTTCATCTTCGCTTCCGTGAATTCCTGGCCGTCCTTGGCGTCCTTCACCACGTCGGTGAAAGCCACCAGCGCCTTGGAGGGGATGCCCATCGCGTTCAAAGAGGCATCCACCGCCAGCTTGTAGCGCACCGCATGGAGGCGGGAGGAAGTGACGATCATCGCCTTGGCCTTGCCGCCCAGCTTGTCCGCCACCGTGGTGTGAAAGTGCTCTACGATGATCGTCATCTTCTTGGCAATCGTCCGCTCATGGCGGCTGACGAACTGCTTGAGCAGCGACTTCGCTTTCGTTCCGTCGAACTCAGGGTCGTCTTTCACCTTCTTCAACAGCGCCCAGTATTGGTCGTAGGTCGTGTAGTTCTTCAGCACATCGAGAATGAATTTCTCATCGATGGCCTGCCGCATCGTGTAGAGGTTGAAGGGCTTGAAGGTGCCATCCGCTTGCTTGGTGCCGAACTGTTGCAGCTTCTCCGGCTTGGGCGTGGCGGTGTAGGCGAAGTAGCTCACGTTCTTCTGCGGTCCGCGCGTCTTCAGCTCTTCCAGAATGCGATCCTCCACCGTCTTTTCCTCCTCTTCTTTTTGCTCGTCTTCCGAGGCATAGGACAACACCATCTGCACGGTCTTCGGCGCATCGCCCTCGCCGTCAATCGTGCGCCAGACCTTGAACCACTCCTGGTTCGCATGGTGACGAAAATAGTTCTTGCGGTGCGGCCAGCCGCATCGTATCTAGCCATATTATGGCTAGACAAAAAAAAGCAACCTACACCGCCAACACCCTGCGTTTCGGGGAGTGGCTCCGCGGACTGCGTGAGTCCAAAGACTTACCTTTGCGGGTTGTTGCTGCAGCTGCCGAAATGGACCAAGCACATCTGAGCAAAGTTGAATTGGGGCAACGATTGCTCACAGCCGAGCAAGCCAGCTCGATTGCGAAATTCTTTGGGATCGACGCAAACGAATTTGAGGCACGTCGAATCGTCGAACGATTCCGACTTGAGCACACGGACAACCCCGCAGCCGAGCAAGCGATCAATATGCTGCACGAAGATCCTGCGATTTATGGAGGCAAAAAATGAGCACGATTCATTCTTCATCAAACGGAAGCGGACGTAACGGTGCTAAGCGCGCAAATGGTGCGAAACATAATGGCAAGGCACACGCGGGAAACACCAAGTCGGCTGTTCGCCGCAACTACATCTCCCTTTTCTCGGGCGGGATGGGGCTTGATATCGGATTAGAACGAGCCGGATTCAATTGCGTTGTCGCCAACGAAATCAACGCCCTAGCAGTGGAGACGATTAAACTGAACAAGCGGGCCTTGCCGGTAATCTCTGGGTCAGTCGAGGAAGTGACGCTGAAGACATTGAGTAAGGCAGCCGGATTCGATGTGTCCGGCATCGATTTGCTGGCTGGCGGCCCCCCGTGCCAAGCGTTCAGTGTGTTCGGGCAACGCAGAGGATTGCACGATGGCCGGGGTCGAATGATTTTTGAGTTCTTCAGACTTGTTGATGAAGTCAGACCAAAGGCGTTTCTCATGGAGAATGTTCGAGGGCTCCATTCGATGCCCCTAATCCCGAAAGGCGTGGATTTCGAAGGAAAAGCTGTGCCGCTTGAACAAACTGAGCCCGGCTCGCTACTTCGTGAACTGATTCGTCAGTTCGAAAGTATTGGTTATCGAGTTGACTGCTATCTCGTCAACTCAGTGAACTACGGTGCTCCACAGATTCGAGAGCGTTTGCTTTGCATCGGGTCACAGTTTGACCTCGACCCCGCGTTTCCACCGCCCGAGTTTAGCAATCGTCCTTCCGATAAGCTTCCACCCTTTAGGACTCTCGGGGATGTGATTGGAGCGGGATTCAATGATCCCGACCCGTCGATGATGAACTTCAGCCCTCGGAAGCTAAAATATTTGGCAATGGTTCCTCCTGGAGGGAATTGGAGAAACCTGCCGGAGGACGTGCAAAAAGAATCGATGGGCAAAAGCTGGTATTTGAAAGGTGGACGCAGCGCCTATTGGCGGAAACTCACTTTGGAATTCCCATCCCCAACAGTGGTGACGATGCCGAACCACGCTGGCACCAGCATGTGCCACCCGACAGAACTCAGGGCGCTCACTGTGGGAGAGATGGCAGCAGTTCAAGAGTTCCCGAGGGAGTGGACCTTTGTTGGCTCTCCAACGGACAAATGCCGACAAATCGGGAATGCCGTGCCTCCACGGCTCGGCGAAGTAGCAGGACGAGTGCTTCAGCGGCTATTACAAGCTTCCGAAACTGTGCCGCCATTGAATGGAAAACCCACCACCTCTGGGCGAATTATCCACGTCAGGCCGCATGTGAGAACACGGAGCTACTTCAAGGAAGGCGAAGTGATTGATGGGCAAACGGGATACTATGACCGCAGGCAGTCGTCCGATGACCAAATGCAATTGACGCTCGATGCAGTCGAATTGGTTTAACCATTGATCTTCCTGATGATGGCCTGCCAGTCGATGGTGTGGTCGGGGCGGACGAAGGATTGGAATTGCTGACTGAACTCCTTCCGGAAGCCTGCCAGAAGGTCTGCAAGCGACCCCATGGATTTTTCCGCAGTGCTGAATCCTTGAAGGATGCCTTCTAGAACCCATTCTTGCGTCTGTTGTTCCCCGCCGTTCAGCCACGTCCAGAACTCGCGTCCGGCATAAACATTGACATGCTTCGTAAGGTCTTGAACGTCGTGCTGCGCACCCCGGTTGATTCCGCGAAGAATGTCGTATTTATCCGTTAGCGTTTCCTTTGTTCCGTAAAACACGCCTACGGCGATTTCATCAAACGCGTATTCGCCCAGCACTTTCGAGTCTCGATACTTGAGCAGTTCCCCAAAAACGCGATTCAACTGAACAGCCATGGTTAGCTGGATGGTCCATCTACCTGCTTTTAGTGAAAGCAATTTGCACGGTTGGCCATCGCCAGGTTTGATGATGTGGTCAATTTCATTAAACACCGCCATTTTAAGGATCGGATTTCGTCTTTCTGCCTTATCGAGTTTAGTGGTGCCGAAGACCTTCGGCAGAATCTTCTCGTCCATCAACTTTCCAAACCCGGTTGAGTAGCCGGTAGATAGGTGTGCTGCCACGAGGAAATCCACCAGTTCATCGAAGGTCTTGAACTGATGAATCCCGAGAATGAGTGGAAGCAAAAATGGGTTCACCGACATGGTTTCGTGCCGCAGTTCAACGAGCTTCTTTTTGCGCTCGCCCATCCACCAAACGATTTGAGTTGAAACTCCTGCTATGACGGCTTCTTTTTGCATCTGTAGTGATTAGTTCAGAGAGAATATAGTATGAGTGAAGGCCACCTGCGTGCTGTAGAAGTGCTGGCCGGGGAGGGCGACGATACAGTCCGCGAGGTCGGCCTCGATGAGGGATCGGCGGATTTGCCCTTCGCTGGAGTGGTTGGACGACATTCTGACGTTGAGGTGGACGGAGTCGGCTACGGGCGGGCACGAAAGGTGGTGAATGAAGTGCTGGAGAAAGAGCATCTGCCCATCCGACTTGCGCGGCAGCCCGGCCCCGAAGCGCCCATCGAAGCCGCGCGCGGCCTCGGTGGTGACGGCGTCGTAGTCCTTGCTCCACTCGTAGCCGTAGGGCGGATGGACGAACTGGAAGTCGAAGCGTTTGTCCGCCAACGGGTCGTGGGAAAGGGTGTTGTTGAGCATGGTGAAAAGTATGAAGGAGGAAGGATGAATGATGAAGCGTTTGTTTTCGATTTCTTGGAAAGCGTGGTGAAACTGGCGGGCGGCGTCTTCGAGGGGAAGCGTTTGGAAATGAGCGAGGGCGGATTTCATGGGGACTATTTGAGGCGCTTCACGCTGCTGGCAGAGAGGAGGGTGCGCATCTGGGTGATGGCGATTTCGTTGAGTTTGAGCAGACGCTCCGGTGCGGGCAGGCCTTGGCGGATAAGCACGGAGTTGAGGCTCTCCAGATTGGTGAGGACGACGAGCTGCTCCAGCGGGGCGTGATCGCGGAGGTTGCCCTCGGCATCGGGATGCGCATCGCGCCACTGCTTCGCGGTCTGGCCGAAGAGGGCGACGTTGAGCAGGTCCGCTTCGTCGGCGTAGATGAAGCCCGCCTGCTGTTTGTTCACGGTGGGAGGGATGAGAGTCTCCTTGATGGCATCGGTGTGGATGCGGTAATTGATCTTGGCGAGGGTGCGCTGGAGGTTTCAGTCGAGCTTGAGACGGTCGTTTTCGTCGTCCTTGAGGCGCTGGAATTCCTTGATGAGGTAGAGCTTGAATTCCGGGCTGAGCCAGGAGCCGAACTCGAAGGCAATGTCTTTGTGGGCGTAAGTGCCGCCGCCGTAACGCCCAGCTTTCGATTGAAATCCGATGGCACCGGTTGCTTCGATCCATTTGCTCGGGGTGAGGGAGAAGCTGTTGAGGCCAGCCTGATTTTTAAAGGTCTCGAATTCGAGACCTTTAAAATCCGGGTTGTGGATCTGTTCCCAGACGCCGATAAATTCGAGGGTGTTGCGGTTACGAAGCCAATCGGAGAAGAAAAACTCGCCATCCTTGGCCTTGAGCATGGCGGAGCGGGCGATGGCCCAGGTCTGGGGATTGAGTTGTTTCAGCGGCTTCCCCCGCCGCCTCACCCTTCGGGCTCGCTGCGCGAGACCAAAACGGCGCTGCCGCCGCGCCGTGTTGTCCTGCCCGTAACGGAAGACCTTGGCCTGGGGGTTGATCTGCTGGATGCGGTCCTTGCTAATGGTCAACCTGCCGCCGATGCGGGCGGCCTCGAAAGGAATGGAGCCGCCGCCGCAGAAGGCATCGCCCACGCGCGGGGTGTGGCCGAAGGAGCGCTGGCCGAGCTGCTCCACCAACTCCGGCAGGCTGGCGGCGGTCGTGCCGAGGTGGGCGTTGATGTCTGCCCAAGCCTCCGGCGTCGGCCCGTCTACGTTTTCCGGGCGTTCGCAGTCCTTGATGCGTTCCGCGTAGGTGAGGGAGTCGAACGCGGTGTGGCTTGTTTTCCGCCGGGCGGCGGGCTTGAGCCGCTGCCAGACGCCCTCGTCGTCCATCGTGAGGATTCTGAGGAAGATTTCGCGGTCCTTTTTCGCATCGCCCGATGCGGGCATGAGCATGCCGAGGATGGAGGCGCGGACGAGGATGAGCGGCTTGCGCCCCACCATTTGCCGAGGCGAGTGAGCGTCTGGCTGTTGTTCGCCCTGCGCTCCTTGTAGGATTCGGCGGAGAGGCGGGCGATGGGGAACTGGGTCTCGATGAAAGTGGGCACGGGCGGAAAGGATGAATTATGAATGATGAATGATGAAGTAAGCCGCCGGACCACCGGGGACGAGTGCCGGGTCGATGCGGGTATCGAACGAAGCCAGGCGCCCGCCGTGTTTCACCGCCAAGGCGAGGAGGTAGAGGTCCGTGAGGTCGGCGGAAGGGGGAAACACGGGGAAGACGGAATCATCCATAAGGGATAGGTCGTCGGGCCAAAAGTGATGGCCGGGAGCGGCGAGCAGGCTTGCGAGCACGGTGCGGGCTTCGCGCGTGGAGCCGATGCGGCGGCCCGAGCCGGAACGCCCTTGGATGCGGAGGAAGGCGTTTTCTGTCAACGGGCAGGTGGCCCAGCCTTCCCGCACGGCGCGATGTTCAAAAAACAGGAGCGCAGCGGCTCGGTGGGGATGATTGGCATCGCCCAAAGCGATCAACACGTTGGCATCGAGGAGCTGGATCATGATTTCCCTGCGGCGAGGGCGATGACTCGGGCGTCCTCTTCGTCATACTGATGATCGATGAGATACTGGACTTGCTCTGCGGTCAGCCCGTCGCCGCTTTTTTTCAGACTCAGAATGCCGAAAGGTCCGACTTCAAATTTCTCCGGGTCGGGGTTGGTGAGTTCAGGCGCGGGGGCCAATTCCCGGCGGAGTGCCTGTTCCACAATGGCTTTGAAAGTGGTGCGACGGCGGACGGCGGTGGCCTTGGCCTCCATGAAGAGCGCGTCAGGTAGCTCAAGAGTGGTTTTCATATATGGGCGACAATATGGCTTTATGGGCAACCGTCAAGTTTTCGCCTACAGCGAGAGGGAAAGCTGGGAGTGGCCGAGCAACTCGCGGCGGGCGCGGGGCGAGAGGCCCTCGCCTTTGACGAAGGGATTGTCGGCAATGGCGGCGCGGAGGGCTTTGCGCCAGCCGATGCCTTTCTGCATGGCCTGGCCGGTGGTGGCCACGGTCATGGTGTAGAGCCACCAGCGTTCCTCCGGGGCGAGGGCTTCCCAATTGCGCAGGGCATTCGGGACGTCGTCAGGCGAGGCTTCCTCCACCGCCCAGCAGAGGATGCAGAGTTCCTTGCCGAGCGACGGATGCACCGGCACGGGCTTGGTGGGATTTTTCTGAAACTTGGCGACAGGAAGACCGTTGGCCCGCAGGCGGCGGTTAGCCTCTTCCCAAAACGTCGGGGCGAGGGCGAGCCAGCGGGTGCGGTCGATGACGACACGGAGCGACGGGTCGCCAGGAGACGGAGCCTCCACCGCGCGGGCGCCCAGATGGTCGAGGTCGGCACCGCGATGCTCGGTGATGCAAATCATGTCGCTAAGGCCGCTGCCCCTCGGGATGTCGATGAGGAAGCCGTGGCGGGCTTCTTCCGGCAGGAAACCGAGGCCGACGATCTTCCGAGTCGGAGATGGAGTGGTGCGTCGCATGGCTTATTGGGTGATCTTGGCGAGGTTGAAGGGCTGTTTGGTCGCCTTGAGCCAGTCGAGCAGCGCCTGCCCGGTGGGGAACCCGAGCGAACCGACGGTCATCCGCAGACTGCCGCCGCTGACAATTTCCTGGAGCTTCTGGGCGACGGACTTCAGCGCGGCGGCATCGTAGCCACCGTCCAACGCGCCGGAGTATTCGATATTCTGCTGACCATCGCTGCTCTCGGCGGTGAGACTGATGTCGTAGGCGATGATGCCGGTGGCATCTTCCAAACGCTGGATGAGGTCCCAGACCGCCGTAGGGTCGTCGAGCTTCGCCTGTTGATTCCAGCGGGCGGAAATGGCCGGATCAAGAGTGCGCTCCTCCTGTCCTTTTTGCGGAATTGGGATGCGGATGATCTCGGAGTTCAGATCGTAGGCCGAGGCGACCGCCATAGCGCAAACGATGCGGCAGTTCGCCGGGACACGGAATGGGCCGTCGTAAGTGGCAAAGCCTCCGGTGGTGGGGGAGGAACCGTCGGTGGTGTAGCGAATGGAAATGCCGTTCGCCTTGGGCAGCGCCAGCAACTCGACCTCGTAATGGTCGCCGCGATTGTGGAGTTGGTATTTCAACCGAACTTTCGCGGTCCATTCCTTCACGGGGCTGACGCGGCCTAGATCACCGGGATCGTAGGCGAGGAAGCGGTAGCGCAGGCCCGTCGCTTCAAAGCGGGCCGGCGTCGGCACGGGGCTGGAACCGGAAGTGGGAGTGGAGTCGCCGGTTTCATAGACGACCGACGGTGCGTGGAGCGGCTCGATCTTCAGGTAGGTGATACCAGTGCCGTCGTCCTTGAGCAGGAGGTCGTCTTTACAGATCGCGTAAGTCTCGCGGTTGCTTTGGCCGTAGATGCTGATGTCGCCGAGCTGGCTGCGTTGAAACGTGAGAAGGATGAAGGAAGCCGTGGCGGCAGGGTTTCCGGTTTGATACCGCGCAGGCCGGGCCTCTGCGGGCACTGGGGTTGTTTCGCCTGGGCTCGCGGGTGGTGACTGCGGCGGCGTCCTTGCTCCCTAACAACGGAAGGCCGGAAGTCCGGCTTTTGTTGGTAGGTGGCACTGAAAGACATGGGCGGGTGTATGGCGTTAACGTCTCAAAATAAATTGATGTTTTCAGCGAAAACTCGGTTGGGTCGAGATCGTCGATGACACGCCTGAATTGACGCGAATTCGCATCGGCCGGTGGGAGCCTGAGGAGTTCGGTTGGAGACTCCTCAGTCGCTTGGCCTTAGGCAAGGAAGATGAGGCGAACAGCAGAATGGGTGAAGGGGTCTTGTTTACGGGTAAAACTTACTGCTCATCGCTTTCCGCTTCAGGCCTGACAAAGTCGGTTAAACTGGAAAGGTTGCCTGAGCATCCATGAAGAAAAAGCATCGCTACGCCATTTGTGGTCTGAGTTTGCGCGGCATCTACCAATACGCCCTGCCCTTGTTGGGTCGCAATCGTCACGGGGGGCCCAACTTCGAGGATCGCGCGGAACTGGTCGCAATCCTGGATTTAGACCGTGGGCGCGTGGCGGAGTTCTGCCAAAAAATCGGTCGCGATATTCCTCATTATAACCCGAGTGCCTTCAAGCGTATGATCCGCGAGACTCGCCCGGATACGCTGATCGTAACCGGACCAGACGGTATTCATTGTCGGCATATTGTGGCCGGGCTTGACGCGGGTTGCGAGGTCATCACGGAGAAGCCGATGGTAATCGACTGTCAGCAGGTGCGCCGGGTGCAGGCCGCGGAAGCACGCAATGGTCGCAAGCTGCGCGTGGCCCACAACTACCGCTACGCCCCACTCCACCAAGCGCTCAAGCGGATGATCCAGAGCGGCAAACTCGGCCGGATCGTGAGCACGGAGTTTACCTACAATCTGGATACTTGGCATGGCTCCAGTTACTTCTACCGCTGGAATCGCGAGCGCGCCATGTCCGGGGGTCTGAGCATCAGTAAAGGTTGCCACCACTTCGACCTGATGAACTGGTGGCTCGGGGATGTGCCCGAGGAGGTCTTTGCCTTTGGCGGCCTCAATTATTTTGGACCGGAGGGGGCCTTGCGTCCCCGCGATGCCCAGGGTCGGACTTTCCCTCCTGCTGAGGAAAAACGCCGCTGCCCGGTGTTTCGCAATCACTACCAAGGTAAATATGATCCCGCCGGCAATGCCATCGGCACCGGCTGGGACACCCGTTTCGGTCTCCCCTACGATACGCAGTATCCCCCGAGCGAGCCTCGCTATATTTACGACAATGAGATCGCGATTGAGGATAGCTACAGTGTGGCGGTGCGCTATCGCACGGGCGCGACCATGAGTTATGCCTGCAACTTCTGCACCCCGTGGGAAGGTTACATTTTGGGTTTCAACGGCACCAAGGGTCGCGTGGAAGTGGTGCATCGTTCGGACCCCGACCCGACCGGCAAGACCAACCCGGCCGAGGATGGCGGAGTGATCACCTTTTACCCGCTTTTCGGCGGGAAGGAAGTGATCAAAGTTGAGGCGGCCGCCGGGGGTCACGGGGGGGCCGACTTTGCCATTCAAAACGATTTGTTTGTCGGTGAATCAAAAGAGTCGCGCCAGCTACAACTGCTGGCCGACAGTGAAGCGGGAGCCTATGCCGTGGCCACCGGCGAGGCCGTCTGGCGCTCGGTAAAATCGCGTCGGCCGATCAACATCGCGAAGCTCTTGGGACGCTGAGGCCTGACTAGACTGGTAGGACGGCCGCTCGTCGGCACACCCGCGAGTGGCAGCCCTACGTGGCCGCTAAAGTTTTTCTCACCATCCGAGCCATAGACTCTTCGGGGTTGAGGGAAGGCACTTGGGCGACCTCGATCCAGGCGAGGTCTTTGGATTCGTGGGTGACGGTCAAGGGCTCGGCGGGGTCGGCTTCGATCATGAAGCGCAGGTCGTAGTGCCAGTGGGCGGGTTCGGTTTTACGCGCGGGGATCAAGTGGCGGTCGACGTCGAAAAGCTCCGCGGCCACCACCCGCAGGTTGCGCAGGCCACTTTCCTCCTGCGCTTCGCGGAGGGCGACGGCGAGCAGGTCTCCGTCGCCATCGGCGTGGCCGCCGAGTTGGAGCCACTTGTCGAGTTTGCGATGGTGCGTGAGCAAGGTGCGGCGTCGCGTCGGGTCCACCACCCACGCCGAGCCCGTCAGGTGTCCGGCTAAGCGCGACCGCAGGAAGCAATCTTCGCTCGCTTCGATCATCTGGATCATGGCGACCGCCATCGCTCCCTCGTGAGGGTCGAGCCAGCGGGCGGAGTGTCGTTTCAGGAGACGCAGAACTTGATCGCGGTGCATCTCAGCGGGGTTGATTCCAAAGAGCGTCGACTTGGTAACGATCCGGCGCTTCGAGGTGAGGCCAAATGGCGTCGACGGTCTCCGCCACTTCAAACAGTCCCTGCAGTCCGTTCACCTTGAATCGCTCGCGATGCATCCGATCGAAAAAGCGCAACAGGTCGTCGTAGTAGCCGTTCTGGTTGAAGAAAACCGCCGGTTGGGTGAGTTGCGCGAGGTAACGGAGGGTCAGGACTTCAGCGATCTCCTCCAAGGTGCCGATGCCGCCGGGCAGGGCGAGAAACGCCTCGGCTCGGGCGATCATCACCTGCTTCCGCTCCGCCATCGTCTCGACGGTGACGAGCTCGGTCGCCTCCTCAAACGCGAGTTCGCGCGCCTTCATGAATTCCGGGATCACGCCGACGACCACGCCGCCGGCCGATTGCACCCCGCGAGCCACCGCCCCCATCAGGCCGGCTTTGCCGCCGCCGTAAACGAGGCCCCAGCCGCGACCGACCATCTCCCGCCCCACCGCCTCGGCCGTGACGTAATAGTCGTCGGCGAGGTGCAAACTGGAGGAGCAGTAGACGCAGAGCAGTCTGGGCATGAAATTTTGAACCACGATTTTCGGGAAATTGACACGAATTAAATTCAGTCGCCGGCCGACTTGGTGCAATTTGCGCCCACCTCGTGAGTTCACCTTCTCCTCGTTACCTCGGCCGCCTCGCGCCCTCCCCCACTGGCCACCTGCATCTCGGCCACGCTCGCACTTTTTGGCGGGCCTCTGAACGGGCGCGGCAAGCGAGGGGCAAACTCTATGTGCGCATGGACGACCTCGATGCCCTCCGCTTCCGCCTCGACTACGTCGACGCGATGCTCGAGGACCTGCGCTGGCTCGGCTTCTCGTGGGAGGAGCCGATCGCCGCGCAAAGCGAGCGGCGTCCGCTCTACCGGGCTGCCCTCGAGCAACTCCACGCCGCGGGGTTGATCTTCCCCTGCACGCATTCGCGTCGCGACGTGCTCGAAGCGATCGGGGCTCCGCACGAGGGCGCGGAGAACGACGAGCCGGTTTACCCGGCCCAATTTCGACCCGACCCACAGGCCCCGCTGCCACCGCTGGGCGACCCGATCACCACCAACTGGCGGTTTCGCGTGCCCGACGGCGAGACGATCACGTTTACCGATCAGGCGGCGGGGCCTCAGTCCGCGGTCGCCGGTCGCGACTTCGGAGATTTTCTCGTGTGGCGGAAGGACGACCTCCCCAGCTACCAACTCTCATGCGCGGTCGACGATGCGGCGATGGGCATCACGGAAGTCGTGCGCGGGGCCGATCTCATCCGCTCCACGTTTCGGCAACTGCTCGTCCTCCGCGCGCTCGGCCAGCCCGCCCCCACCTACTACCACTGTGCGCTGATGTGCGACGAGCACGGGCGACGTCTGGCCAAACGCCACGACGCCCTCAGCCTACGAACGCTGCGCGAGCGCGGGGAAACTCCGGCGCAAGTGCGGGCCCGTTTCCACGACGACGAAGCGCGCGAATAAACAGGCTTCCCTTCCGTTCTATCATGCCTTCTGGATCATCCCCATGATCGCTACCATCGGTGTCCTCAATATTTCCGATCGCGCGAGCGCTGGTGTTTATAGTGATACTCCCGGCCAAGCTTGTGTCGCCCTCCTCCGCGAGTGGATCACGACCCCGTTTGAGGTCGATTACCGCGTCCTGCCCGACGAACGCCCCTTGCTCGAAGCCGAGATGATCCGCATGGCCGACGTCGCTCACTGCTGCCTCATCGTCACCACCGGCGGCACCGGACCCGCTCTCCGCGACGTGACGCCGGAAGCGACCGCCGCCGTCTGCGAGCGCCTCCTGCCCGGATTTGGCGAGCTGATGCGCGCGACGTCGCTCCACTACGTGCCGACGGCGATCCTCTCCCGTCAAACGGCTGGCATTCGCGGGCAAACCCTGATCGTGAATCTCCCCGGGCGGCCCAAAGCGATTCGCGAAAACCTCGAGGCGGTGTTTCCCGCCATCCCCTACTGCATCGACCTAATCGGCGGACCTCGACTCGAGGCCAACGAAGCCGTCATGAAAGTCTTTCGCCCCAAAGAAAGCTAATCATGGATCCTGAGCCGCTCTGGAGCGGATGAGGAATTGCCAGCGAGGGAAACGGGAGGTAGCGTTCACGGGTCAGCCCCTGCGAACCCCTCCCTCCCATGCCTTATCTCAAAATCCAAACCAACCTTCCGCTCACCAAGACGGCTGAGCGCGAAGTGATGAAGGAAGCCTCTATGCTGGTCTCCCGCGAATTGGAGAAGCCCGAGGAATTCGTGATGGTCGCGCTCCAGCCGAACACGACGATGCTGTTTGCCGGCACCGATGATCCCGTAGCGTTCCTCGAATTGAAGAGTGTCGGCCTGCCCGGGCTGAAGACCAAAGCCCTCAGCAAGGTGCTCTGCGCGCTGATCGAATCCCACCTCGGGATCAGCAAGGAGCGGGTTTACGTGAAGTTTATCGACGTGAACCGCGGTATGTGGGGTTGGAAAGGCGATACGTTTTAAACTTTTCGCCGCCCGCGCTTGCGCTCCCCGCTAGCCGGCGTTCCCTCAAGGTTTCCGGCTGAGCACTCGGCCGGCCAACTTCAAAATTTCATGATCAACCAATCCAAACCCAACCTCACTGAACATCCTCCCCGTAGTGTGCGCGTCCGCCTCGGCGGTTTCGTGCATCTCCCGCGGCTGCTCGACAAAGCTCGCGCCGAGCTCGAAGGCAAGAACGGTGACTACCACTACAACTGCCCCCTTGATGGCAGTTTCTTCGCCTTCACC
>Ga0105053_10008267_pt1 | contig 13591 bp, 6 predicted proteins | sample BON01_FD_78093 | JGI IMG/M metagenome (GOLD analysis project Ga0105053, IMG submission 78093) | Freshwater microbial communities from Lake Bonney liftoff mats and glacier meltwater in Antarctica - BON-01 | ecosystem: Environmental > Aquatic > Freshwater > Ice > Glacier meltwater | place: Lake...
GAAAGGAGTTCAACCAAGAGGGCTCTGCCCACCCGGCCTAATTCGGCTCGGTAGGGTCGTTGTTGGTGGGTCAAGAATAGGATTGGGAGAAGCTCACGGAGATCATGGATGAGACTTCTGTGGGGATGCTGGAAGTCCCAGATTGCGCCATTTGATAGGGAGAGGTGGTCGGGAACATTCTCGGTGGGGTTGCCTAAGTCAAGAAGAGCATGGAGGATTTGGAGAATATCAAGTCCACGGTGTTGATCCTCAGTCCGTGCTAAGGGCGGGTCCTGGAATATCGGGAGAATGGTTTGCGCCAGGCTAGCAACCCTGGGGGGGACCGGGGCTGGGTATTCCGTGAGACGTGGGAGAGTGTCGGGGTCTGTGTCAGAGGACCCTGGCGAAATTATGCCGGGTCTCGTTCTGCAAGAGTGCCAGGGTGTCGGTGCCAGCCCATGCCGCGATAAACCTACAGAGAGAAGTGATTGGAGTGCATGGCGTTCCTGTATGCACGGATAAACGTTGGCCCAGTTGATATTTGGTCCCAGAGTGACAAAGAATGGCTCGTTGGGTCTTGTTAGTATAGATATGATCAAAGCCACCCCTCCCACAAAGGCCCTGCTGAAACCAAACCGTCCAAGGGCCTCACCCAGATCGCGGGAGAGAAGGTTGAGTGCGGGGTATGGTCCGACATTCATTAACTCGACGTCCTTATGCTGTATCAGGGCAATTGCCCGACGGTATAGTGACAGCCATAAGTCCTGGAGCTCCTTCCTAAGATTGCGTTGCCAGTGACCCTCGGGTTGTATATATGAGTCGATGTGGAGTTGCCATCTTTGGCAGACCTGTCTCCATTTCCGCAATTGCCACATGTTATCTTCCGTGACTAAGAGAGTATCAATAATATTGCTGAGGGTTTCAGGGGGTTGATCGTGGAAGTGGTTGTAGACTCGTCGGAGCATCTTATGCCGGTGGAATGTGAGGCGACCATCGTTGGCTCTAGTGGCGGCCCCATGCCCCCATTGTATCAGGCCTCGGCTCAACTCCGACAGCCCTTGTAGCTGTAGGGCATCGCCCCGTGTATATACCGGGATTTCTCCCATCTGTACCGTTCTGTCCTTTGGTTCTGTGCCGCGTCTCATATGGTAGCCAAGCGAGGCAGAGATATATATCTTATGGTTAGGTGCGAGAATGACCACATTGCCCGGGGGGTCAAGTACAAGATTGAATACCCTTGTGACTGGAGTAGTATGTGGCTGTCGAGTGCGGGTGAGGTGTCTGGTAAAATCTGCGGCAACCTTCCATTGTGTGTCAGCCTCTTGAGCGGCAAGTTGCCATCTGCCGTGCTTATCCAGGCGGATATAACCAAAATTCCGAATGTGGTGGTGACTGGTGAGTGTGACGCCCAATCCCGTCGATAGGGTAGTATCTTGGAGATCCCTGTTGGCCGTCGAGTCGGCTGCTTGGGGAACCTCAAAAGTCATCACACATGTGACCCTGGCCACAAAGAATTTGTCATGTTTCTCAGCAAGGACCGTGTCTCCCTTTTTAAGGGAAGCAATGGGGCGGGTGAGCGTGTCAACAGGTAAACGTGTAGCCCCGCTGAGGGGATCTTGGACCAGAAGGGCTGTATTTGGTCCGAAGCATGCAGCCCCCTCTGTCGCCCTCCATTCCGCGGGAGTTGAGCCCAGCATCGTATCCGTATGCTGGCAAGGGGAAGGGAGGATACCATCGCTGCCAGTCAGTGTGGGTTCGTCTCCTCCCTGTGTCTGTGCAGTCGTCGTAGGGTTGGGTGTCTTTAAGGCCTCGTCAGCCCTGACCCGTTGATTTCGCCGTCTGTTTCTTTTCCTTTCCCCCAGGCGCTGCCTTACTGTGTTCGTCAAGCCGTGGGGCAAAGGTCGTGCATTCGGGTCGATTATGGGTTTGGAGTTGTCGTTCCTATAGAAGAGATTGTGGTCGTACAAAGTGGTCTCGTTCGCAAGGAGGGGAGGTCCCTGGGATATAGAGAGTACCTCGAGATTGACATCGGGTTGTCCTTGTATATGACTTGGGCTAGGCGCAGTGGCTTTATCCCTAAGAATAGTCATCACACTGTTCATTAACTGCTCTGTCATGCTATTGATGATCTGCTCCTTTTTCTCGATGTCCCGTACCTGTCGCTGAGTTGCGTAACGTCCCCGTCTCTTAATGGTTCTGCTGGCATCCAGTGGAAGTAGTGGTTCCGGAGAAGACAGACTCGAGGTAATGCTGGCCTCCCAGCTAAGGGGATCTTGGTCAAGAAGGGCAGTATTTGGTCCGAAGCCTGCCCCCTCTGTCGCCGTCCGTTCCGCAGGGGTTGAGCCCAGTATAATATCCGTGTGCTGGCAGGGAGAGGGGGAGATAACATCACTACCAGTGAGGGTGGGTTCGTCTCCTCCCTGTGTCTTTTAGTCGTCGTAAAGTTGGGTGCCTTCGAGACCTCGTTAGATGGCCTACCCCGTTTGTTTCGCCGTCTGTTGCTTTTCCTTCCCCCCAAGCGCTTCCTTGCTTTGCTCGTCAAACCGCGGGGCAAAGGTCGTGCAGTTGGGTCGATTCTGGGTTTGGGGTTGCCGTTCCTATAATAGAGATTATGGTCGTACAAGGTGGCCACGCCCGCAATGGGGGGAGGTGCCTGAGACAAGGAGGGTACCCCGAGATCGGCGTAGGGTCGTCCTAGTTTATGACTGAGGCTAGGCGCAGTGGCTTTGTTCCTGGTAATAGTCATAACACTATTCATTAACTCCTCCATCACATTGTTTATGAGAAGCTCCTTTTTCTCGGCGGCCCGTACTAGTCTTTGAGCTGCGTGACGTTCCCGTCTCTTGATCGTTTTACCGTTACCCCGTGGAAATAGTGGTTCCGGAGTGAGACCGCTGCCCCCTTGAGATGGCAGACTGGAGGTGCTAGACTCCTCTATAGGGGGGAATTTGTAGAACTGCGAGCGGAGGTCGGACCCGGCCAAGTTACAGAGATTCACCGCAAAGAGATTGGCTTGAAAGAGATAATGACCAGGTACGACTTCAAGGAGTAGTAGGTTTTCGCCCCCATCCTTGATGTGTGGATTGGGTTCCCAGCGTACTTCGTGTTCGGGCACACTCTGCCCTCCTGGGGTTTGGATAAGAATGTCTGGGGACGAATCTGGGATCCCGGTTCCTACCCGCTGAGGGTTAGGTGCGCTATCACTGTTCGCAAGAGTGAGGATTACCGGGGTAACATGGTGAGTTGTGTTTGTCGTGTCTTCGAGAGTTAGAACCTCCAGTTCGATAAGGGCATTCATTGCCGGGCCTGGGGGTGTGATTGGTGGACCTGGCCCAGCCCTGTGATTGGTGAAGGGAGCCGGCATGTTGACCCCAGCGAAGTGGCCCGCCCATATGGCCTGCACCTGTAGTTGTTTTTCCTGGTGCGAGAGGCCTGCGTCGCCCATTATGTACTTAATGAGCCGTGCTTCAGTCAACGCCTTGTTTACCCCAGCACCCGAGGATGCTGGGACCCGTGGGAGCATTGGGCCCGGGATCCCACGATGGGATTGTGCCTCGACAGCATGTCCAGTGTCCCCCTCTCGAGTGTCCTGTATCCGGCGGACTGTCTCATGACCATCATCGTCAATCGACGGGCCGTCCCCCTGTACACCCTCCCAACGTCCCTGCTGGATTCCCATTGGACTCGTCCTCTGGGACCCCGTCCTAGCAGTGTCAAGACCGCCGCTATTCGCCTTCGGTGTTCGCCGTGTTGTTTTGGCGTCCAGATGGGCTGTGGCGGAAATGCCAGTCATAGGCTTCCTCTTGTGTTCCTTTGCCGTCTTCTCGCTGTCGTCTATGACCTTGGGTGATGCGTGCTTCTCGGGGATGAGGAGTGTAGGTGGCCGGATTGGCCTCGTCGATATTCCCTTGTAGTGGAGTGTGGTGACCTGGGAATAGCTTGGTTTGGTCGGGTTCATACAGTCGTCGCGAGGGCCAGTCCACTGCAAAGCATAGGTGGGGAAGCTCCCGTTAAGAGGGTCGGAAGGTGGTAGAAAACAGTATCCCATAGTCGCAGCCTCGATGTATACGGGAACCTGGTCTTGGGATGCAGAGATGTTAATGAGGATGTTTCCACCAGTGACTAGTTGGAGGCCACAGAGTTGAGAATATTCCCTGTCGGGGAGTTGCCCGTGGTCTTTTGGTGCAGCCTGGCTGGCTAAAATCCATCCGTCATCTGTGCGGATGGGATGATTCGCGGTGATACAGGCCATACCAATCCGAATCATGTCGAAATCTTCTCCCCCGCCCTTAAAAAACCACACCTGCTCGAGGATCGTCGACCTTTCAACTCCCCGATGTTTCTGGAGGGGAGGGATTGTATCACAGTATAACCGCGCCTTGCCTTCCCTATCGGGATCCAGCTGGCAACTCCGGCCATCAGGATCAAGATGTGGGTGTCGCTGGTGAAGTGAGGCGTGAGCCGATACTCCTGTACTACATCTGGACCCGGTTGGGGCTCTGCTGTCGAGTGAGAAGGAAATGTGGTGTCTGGGTAAGGATTCTTATGGGGTGGTGGGTTCCAGATGGGAATTGCAGGGCTGGGCTCCGGTTCCTTTGTGACATGTTCCGTGAACGACTTGGGTGGAGATTTCTCCAGGGTATTTGACAGAGGGTGAAGCAAAGTGGTACCCGAGGGTACTAAACTGGCCTTTCCCCGGTGACCCTGGTCGGGTATGCCACTGATCTGCGTTTTGTTCAAGATGGTCATCGAGTGGGGGACAGACTGTCTTGGTCGATTAGCACCCGGGCTGTAATCGAGTAAAAGTGTTCGGGGCTTTTCTTGGGGCATGTCGCCTGTGACGTTGTCAAATAGGAGTGTTCCGTTAGGAAGAGTCACCACCGCCCCGACCCGGAAGTGTGCTTGCCCAAAACTCAAGTCCTGTCTTAAACCCAGCTGAGTTTGGATATCTGCGGGGTAGGAAAGGGCACTGTACTGTTGGGAGTCCGATGCCGGTAGAAAGAGGTAGCCCATCGTTGCTGCCGGTGTGAATATCATGACTCCCGGCTGGGGTGAGGTGTTGATGAGAATATTGCCCCCCCCCTCCAGACAAAGGTTGAACACCCTCGCGAGCCTGGATTGACGGACTGTACCCTGGCCTTCGTCCACGGCCTGGGAGGCCGTCATCCAGCCCTCAGCCATGTGGATATGATGATTTGGTGTAATGGTGGCCGTGCCCAGGTACACCATGTCATTTCCCCCATCTTTGGTATCGAAATAGCAGAGGGTCTTGACAGGGGTTGTGAGGGCGCCAGAGAGGTCCATGATGTTGCCCGAGGGAAGCGACTGGACCACTAATTCCCCCCGTGTCACCTTATGGATCGTTTTCCAGCACGCGTATCCCTGAGATACTACCAAGATAGCTGTGTCGAAGCTGAAGCAGGCCGTGCTAGATACGGCAGGTCTGTTGCTTCTCGCTAACCGTTGGCGTCTGGTCAAGGTAGGTTTCGCAAGCATGGATTGACCAGCCTTCGGTGCATTGGTTGCGGCATCAGAGGTGATAGGTTGAGGGCCCCCATTGGCCAAGCCTATTCCTTCTCTGGAGCTTTTGGCTAGTTCCGTGCTGTGAATTGTTTCTTGTTGTGTTTGTGCTTGCTGAGTATCCAGAGGGGGGGCCTTTGGAGAGTCGGCAGGGCTCACCCGGGGCAACACAGAAGATTGCAGAGTGGGACCCTGTTGGTCCTGGGCGCCTAGCCTGGGGAGCAGTGGCCATACCTTTGGATCTAGGATAGTAGTTGGTGAGTGATACCCAGCATCCGGGAGCGGATCAGTAAGACAGATAGGTTTGCTATGTGTGGGGTCCTTCTTCAGCCTATCTGTATCAGGACCATCGGCAATGTGTCCCTCCCTTTCAGGAGAGCCCCACTCGTGGTTGTCGATAGGAGTAGTCGTGCCCTCCCCTTCCGGCTGGGTTGGGGGCTCCCTAGAAGCCTCCAATTGGACTGGGGTTGTGTTCCTCCCTACCTTTGCGAACTCCAGTCCCAGGATACCATACCTAGATGAAGGAGAGTCAAGTGTGGCTTTGGGCTCAGACAGGGGTAGTGCGCCCTGAGGGGTTGAGGGAACTCGATTGAACTGGTCCGGGTAACCCGTCGACGGGCCCGGAGTAGTTCCTCCTGCGGGCTCTAATCGAGTACCCGATAGGGGTTCTGTCCATAGCGGGTTCCAGGGTACCACAGTCGAAAGGTGGTAGTCTAATGCGCCCTGGAGGGTTGAGGAAACCGGACTGAGCTGGTTCTCGGATGCCTTGGGCCTAGCTTCTGGCAGTCTATCCTGGTCTGCAGCCAGAGGAGGGGGCCGTAATCCAAAGCAGTATAGGAGGATTCACAACGCTCCTGACAGAGTCTGGCCGTGTGAGTGTGGAAGGCCTCCATCCTAGCCATGGTAAGGCCGAGGAGGCTGCTATTGTCCATATCGTCCAATGACTGTGTGTGGAGTACCGTGGGTCTTTTGGAGTCGGGCCGAAGTCCTCGACCTCGTCCTTTTGCAATCTTGTCTAGAGGTGGACGGCTGTCCTCCATAGTAGTCTGTCCCCCACCCATGCCTCGAAGACTCCCTTCCGAAGCCCGTTGCCCCCCTCTGCCTTTGCCCCGGGGGCTGCTGGTGACCCCCTTTTTCATGCCTCCTCTGCACCGGATCATAATCGTCAAATGCGGCTCGGAGTGGAGACCGTTATCGAGCGCTGTGTATTCGATTTTGAGGGGTTTTCCACCGGCTAGGATGTACACTTCCTCCAAGGGTGGGAGGGAGAGCTGGAGAGAATATCGAAGCAGGTTTGTGGCAATAGAGTCGGTAGACTGGAAGGGTACAACGTGGGTGCGCCCCCTTGGGTCTTGGACAAAGGTTTGGGAGGGGTTGAGCGACCGAGTCGACCATGAGTCGTCTAGGCCCTGGGTCAGTGTCTGAGTTCGCTTTCGGTGATCCTGGGGACCCGTCACGGGTGGCAAGGAGGTCTTCGTTCCCCCTGGGACTTGTCCTGTTGATGGGGCTGACTCGATCAGGACTGATTCTTGATGAGACTGGCCACCCGGATGGCTCCTAAGGCGCACTTGAAGGGAGGGATCCTGGGGAAGATCACATTCCTGGACCTGCCGGTTGGGATCCAAGAGAGAGCCCTCATGGCAGACCTCAAGCTCAGAGAGCAGGAGGTGAGGTGAAACATACTTGATGGCCTCAATAAAGCCCTGAATCTTGTCCTCAGACTGGTATGCGATATAGTGTTGGCTGCCATGCGGGTCAAGGACCTTAGCATAACGTGTCATTATAGTCACAACAGCGCCTACGGAGATGCCTTGTGAACAGAGGGTGACGTGCATGTGGAGTGTGGCGGACAGATTATTAGGAAGAGTAAGTGTTGATTTAGCCAGGGTATCTTGGCCAACCAGTGGGCTAAGACGAATAGCATCGATCAGCATAGCTGGGGTCAGCCGGTCCGTATATTTGCACGGTATGGTGAAGTTACGCCATCGTACTAGAATTAAAGGGATGGGTATCCTTCCAGTTCGGCGCTTCTTGGTGATGACCACCATGCTGTCGTGTTCAGGCGGAGGGGCTACCTCAGACTCAAGTGTGGCCCGCCCCCTTTTAGTCCTTGGGGCCTTATGCGGGTGCGAGCTTCCCACTGGTGTGAGATGAAAGAGGGCCGACAAATTCGGCGACTTCTGGCTAGGGACTGTCTCCGTGGTCATCGCCCGAGGACCAACTTCATTAGGAGTTTGGTCACGACTCCTTTGTGGTCTCGGGTTCTTATTCCAATTCGTGTTCAACTTTGGCGTAGAGTCGAGGGGGGTCAACGGTTCCGGAGGATCCTGGCCAGGGACTATGTCCGTATTGACCGCACCAGGGCCCGTAGTTTGCTCTCGGCTCATGGCCTGAGGGGCAAATTCTGGAAGTGTGGTCAAATCATGTCGAATCCGGGCATGAAGTGGGTCCAAAGCAGATGTCACGTTCAACTGGAAAAGGCGGTAGCATGAAATGGTTTGAAAAATTTCCCGAGATATTTGATCATCAGGGGTAAGGACCAGGCGGATTGTATCGAAAAAACCCGGCCTATTTTGTCCGATAACAGTCACCTTGGTCAGCTCCTCAAAATTGTTGAAAAAGTAGGCCACCTCGCCATCAGCCGGCTGCAGTGCGATGGGCTTAATGCGGTAAGAGTTGTCTCCGGCCTTCGAATCTTGTCTGTATAGGTGAGAGTGGAGGATCGTAGGAAGCCGGTACACATCTTCCCTCCAGATCAGATACACCCACTCCGCCGGCCAGTGTTTCTTCTCGATGGCAATTACCGTGACCTCACAGTGCTTCCCGATCAAGGTCACCCTGGAGCCGATGCCCGGCCTCCATGTGGGGTAATGAGGCGAAGAGGCGGTGCTTATTGGAGCCGAGGGGTGATGGGGGTTATGAATCTCAATCCAGATGCCTTGCGGTGTTCTAATCCCATCAATATTGGGGAGGTGCGGATTGCCATCGAAAATTATAAACCCTTCCGGACGAGGTTTGAACAAGAAGATCTTGATAATACCGCCTAGTAGACCCAGCGTCTGGTGGAGAGTGCGTCGTTGCAAGCGGGGATCTGTGAGGTTTGCCGGGAGCGCCACCTGGATCCATGTGACCGTCTGCTTCAAGTCGAGGAAATGCACACGCTGTGGTAAATGGATGGCTGTGGCCGCCCTCTCCGGATTGTATAGGTTCTCGCATACCTCCAGCAGGGTCGCCCTAGTCGCAGTCATAAAATCTAGACGTCGTGTCTCAAACTCTGCCAATTCGCCCAGGAGACCGTCGACACTCATTGTGGTTGCCCGCCGTCGCAACCGCTCCCCCGGCCATGTCTCCAGTATATTGTGCTGGGAGATTTTGTAGAGCAAGCTGAGTGTGTGTCTTTCAGGGGCGGGTATGTCGGTGCGTACCAGTATTGCCGTCAGCTTCTCGACAAGATGGCCGCAAATGTTATTGTGTAGGCGCAGATGGTGCTCCGTGCCCTCTGGTGTAAGGGGGAGCCCGGACCGGATTTCGGTCACGTAGTCTTGTGCCAGAAAATCTGCCATGTCAATGCAGTCTTGATGTGGAGGCATATAACCGACGGTTGCCGTGGCAGCCTGCTGGGGGGAGAGCATAGCCTGGGTCATAAGCATGGCATGGGTCGGAGGTTGCTGCGCTTGGGAAGGACTTAGTCTGTCGCAAATAAGGATGGCGCTGGAGTCATCATCTCCGCTCAGTGCATGCTCTCCGGGATGGTTGCTCCCCCGCTTGAAAGTTGGAATCTTGAACCGTGCACCTCCGGATTTCTGTGGTGCGGATGAGAGCACTGTAGGGCAAGTTCCTCCTAATGGTGATTGTCCCATGACAGGCTCCACTGTGCCGGCCTTGGCATGCTCGTGTCCTGCCCCGAGGGGAGGGTCTCGTGCAGCCTGGGGCCTGGCCGAGAAGCTGGTCATGGCGCTTGTTGTGGGGTCTTGCGTTTGCTGCATTGGCGCAGCTGCTGTTGTTTGCCGCCGCGCGCCAAAAAATCCTGCCGGAATTTTTTGTGCATATCTCCCTTTTCATGGCTCAACTGTTGTTGGCCCATGCCTTCCTTGGCCGGCATGTTGGTTGGCACATGTTTACGTGGGAGCCTGGGCTTGGCGTGTGTGGTATACTGTGTTGGCTGCAGTATGATTTGTCCCAAAGTGGTATGGGGCGTAGATTCGCCTCGCGGCTGTAGGCCGCTGCTGCCAGCCTGCTCGTAGCCAGTAGCCCGGGGCAGATGTGGCGCATTCCGGGCCAAGCGCTGAAGCTTGATCAATGCGTTTCCCGCATGGGCCTTTAATAACTGCCGAACCTCAGGTGCTTGTGCGCATGCCTGCAGTTTTTCGCGATCGTCCGAATTGATTTGAGTGTTGTTGGCTGGCAGTGGGTTCTTCGCCAGCGTGGCCTGCTCGTGTCCCATCCCAAAGGAGAGGTCTCGTGCAGGCCTGTGCATGTTCGGGGTCTAGAGTTGGAATAGCTGCCGAGCCTCAGGTGCTTGTGCGCGTTCCTGCAGGTTTTCGTGATCGTCCGAAATTATTTGTTTGTTGGTGGCTGGCTGTGGGTCCATCGCAAGCTTGGCCTGCTCGTGTCCCGCCCCGAAGGGAGGGTCTCGTGCAGGCCTGTGCATGTGCGGGGTCCCAAGCTTAGCCAGAGGAATTGCACTTGTCGGCTGCAAAGTGCATCGAGCTGCAGCAGGCGTAGCTGCACCTGGCGTAGATCCGCCTCCCAGCTGCAGGCTGCTGCTGCGGGCTTGCTCGGTGCCTTTCTTGATGGAATAATGTGGTGCCTGCTGGGCCCTGCGCTCCTGTTGTGCTTCTCCCATTGTGGCGAGTGCAGCTTGTTGCGGTATAGGCATGGCGTGGTGGGTCGTAGAGCTCAATGGCGATGGCGATGGAGGTCCGCCGGGGATCAGGCTGGTGTGTGTTGTGCTCTTGATTCCGGCCGAGCCTTCTGCCGCCGATGTGGTGCCAGGTTGGCTTTGTTTGAGCTGGGGGGTCATGCACCCACTTGCGTGGGTTTGTGCCAGTGGTGGTTGTTGGAACGCCTGTGGCGACCACGACCGATGGCCGGATCGTTTCTGCGCCGCGTACCTGGAAAGCATCTCGTGCTGAATGTTAGGATAGTATCCCAAAGGCTTGCCAAGCCCCGTGTATGAAGAGCAAACAACGAAAGTGCAAAAAGATGGTTTTCCTGGCCGCGATTCGTGGGGAATCGTTGCGCGGGGTCGCCCTTCCTTGGGATGTACACGTGATGTCCGCCAGTTCAGGTGAAATATGGCAGCCGTGCTCCGAGTCGCTGCGCTTCTCGGTCTCGTGCAGAACTTTTTTTTCAAGTCAGCATTTTTGCGCGGGAAACTCCAAGCTGCTCATGTACATGTCCAGTGAATAAAAAAACTTTTCAGAATTTTTGGCCCTGAATTCATTCAAATTATTCATTAATCAAAACCGCGCGAAGCAAGGAGTCATGGCACGCATACGACTGTCACACGTGAGGTGCTCGTCTACAATTCACACTTGAGCTGCTCATCCACATGTCATATGCGAGCTGCTTATCTAAATGAAGCAGCCTTACACACTCATGTGAATGAGTCATGTCACTAGCAAGTTTGTTCTCGACAACACTACAGGGTGGCGAAGACCCATAGGATGCCTTAAGTTGCAGGTTATTTTCCACAAATGATCCACTAATCATAGGGCTCTTTTGTGGAAAATGACTCATTCAGATCACGACTCACGTGTGGCACGTCGCCTTCGTATGTGTGTCATGACTTCTTCGACTCATGAGTCGTGATCTGAATGAGTTGAAGAACGACCCATAAGTAATGATTGATCAATTAATTCGTGCTCTGAATGAGTTGAACAAGTCATTTGATCAACAACTCAGTGCCATTGACACACATATCAAGGTGACGTGTCACACATGAGTTGCTCACCTAACTGACTTCTTCGCATGTGTGGCACGTTGCCTTCATGTGTGTGTCATGACTTCTTCCTAACTCATTCAGATCACGACTCAATTACATGGAGACTTGCGAAGAAGTCACGACACACATGCGAAGGTGACGTGTCACACATGCGTTGCTCATCTGAACACGGCTATAATGTCAAGGAGACTACTAACCAAATTTTGAGAACATCACTATAGAGAGGGTCGCTACTCAATTTCCTGGAAATTGAGGAAATTTCCAGGAAATTTCGGAAAAAAAAATCACTACAGGTGATTTTCAGAACATCAATGCAGGAAATCCTGAATTTCCAGGAGATTGAGTAGCGACCTCAATTTCCAGAAAATTGAGTAATTTTGTCAATTTCCAGGAAAGTGAGTAGCCAGAATGTCAATATCACTCCGACTTTCTTCTGACGCTAGAGTGATTTTCAATTTCCAGGAAATTGAGTAGCGACCTGACTTTTGAGGATTACTACTATGGGGTGGCGTCGGCTAGTAGGCTCCTTAACATTATAAGTCTCTTTTGCAAAAGAGCCCTATAAAAGAGACGATATTCTGCAAAAAAGACCTATAATTTTAAGGAGCCCACTAATCGTAGCCACCCCATACTATAGGACTTTTTCGAGGATCACTACCATAGGACTTGTTCGATGGCAAGGAGCAGAAATTCTCAAAATTCAGATTGCTAATCGATCTACTATAGAGACTACCCAAAGAGCTGACTTCACCGCGTGACTGTGTCAAGTGAACTAATCATGTCACATGCATATTGGGTGGCTACGATTAGTAGGCTCCTTAAAATTATAGGTTTCATTTGCTGAATATAGTCTCTTTTATAGGGCTCTTCTGCAAAAGAGAACTATGATTTTAAGGAGCCTACGAATCGTAGCCACCCAATATCGATTCTTCGTGTGAATGAGTCACATCACTCACATATCGAAGAATAATATAAATTATTCATGACCCGTGCGAATGAGCCATGACACACAGGTATTCCACCGGCGCGGCGTAGCTCGAGGTCGCCTTCGGTCTTGACGCCGACGGTACACACGCACAAACATACAAATACACATACACCATGCACACATGCACACATTCGCATGTACACACGCCCACACACACACATGTGCACACACACACAAACACATGCACATGTACACACATACACACACACACACACACGTTCGCACACACACACACGCAAACACCTACAGACACATGCACGCACACGCATGTGCGTGCACACGTATCGAAGACTCCTCAAAGCACCAGTACACATTTTTGTTTGATCTTTGTGTTGGTATTTCGAGGGGTCTATTCACTTCTTGAATCTACAATACGCCAAAAAGGAAACCCCAAGAAACACACACGACCCCCCAAGGGGAGGGGGGGTTGTTTCTTGCGATGAATATATGCACGTGCACATATGTGTCTTTCTCTTTCTCTTTCTCTTTCTCTTTCTCTATTTCTTTCTCTTTCTCTTTCTCTTTCTCTTTCTCTTTCTCTTGCTCTGTTTCCCTCCCTACTTCTCTCTCTCTCTTTGTGATAGCTATCATGAAGGTCGTGGAGGCGTGTGATGAGCTCACTGCAACACACTGCAACACACTGCAACACGCTGCAACACGCTGCAACACGCTGCAATATCTCATTCATATGTGCTTTGACTCACCATAGGTATCATGGCGATAACGGCCACAGACAACTCGATAAATACACGTACATCCATTCATCTTCTTTTCTCCGTACCTTCCTGTGTGTGTGAGAGAGAGAGGGAGTGTGTGTGTTTGTGTGTGTGTGTGTGAGTCTGATAGGTATCATGGAGATAACGGCCACAGACAACTCGACAGGCAAAAATACCAAGATCACAATCAACAACGATCAAGTGTCACACGTGCACATGCACACCAACACACACATGCACACAATAACACAGAATAAACGATAACACCAATTTGAACAGGTAAATACATATTTCCACCGATACCTATGTCTATCTGTCTATCTTTTTCGTGTATACATCTATCTATCTATCTATCTAGATATGTAGATATGTATTTGTATACACGCGCACACAAACGCTCGCACACACGCACACATGCACACACACACACACACACACACA
>Ga0105053_10008282_pt1 | contig 13576 bp, 10 predicted proteins | sample BON01_FD_78093 | JGI IMG/M metagenome (GOLD analysis project Ga0105053, IMG submission 78093) | Freshwater microbial communities from Lake Bonney liftoff mats and glacier meltwater in Antarctica - BON-01 | ecosystem: Environmental > Aquatic > Freshwater > Ice > Glacier meltwater | place: Lake...
ATTGAAAATCAAAAACCTGATATGATTAAATACGAGAAACTAAATGCATTTAGCCAAAAACAACAAAAATATAATTTGTATTGTCAAAGAAAACTTGATGCAATAGAAAACATGGCACAAAAAAAAGATTTTGACAACATTCTTCGATTATTCCGTATTCCTATAGATGTTATGGGAGAACCTTTGGCACCGGTGCAAATAGAAAAAATTGATGAGAAAAAAAGTGATGAGGAAGAAATTGATGAGGAAGGAATTGATGAGGAAGGAATTGCAGATAAACATAAAACACCTCCTACACTGATTCAGAGAATATTTAATAACCTCAAACGCAATAATGTTATAGAAGTCAAAAAGTCAAGCATGTCTCCAGACGGATCAGTCAAGTCTATGGTCATAAAATCCGATCCAATTGGTGAAAATATCTTCGAAATAGCTTCAGATGGTACTGGACAAGGTTTGAGTATTAAGCTTGTGGGTAATATGGAATATAATATTTTTCGAAATTTGATAGGAAAAAACATAGTTGATATCGCAGACTCAATAATACCCAATGAGTACACTGGATTTTATTCAAAGCATAAATGGACACATAATTTGCGAAATGGTTTAAATGAAATGAAAGAACGTACAGACTTTCACAATCTCATTGAAATATTTACAAGTTTGCTTGACCTGGACAACGCCAAGATGTGTACGTTATTTCAAAAACTTGATAAAGGTATACTCAATGAAGTGCCTGAAAGAAATGATATCAAATATTTGAAAAACGGTTTGCTTAAACTTCTAGAAAAAAAATACCCGGATCTCGAAAAAAAGCGCCTCGAAATGGTGACAGGAGAAAGATCCTCTGTGAGACTAAATAATCTTTCAAACAATTAAAATGAATTTACATGTTATTACAAACAATGCGGACGGGGTAGATTGTCCAGTATGTCGAGATCACGTGTATAATTATTGCTGCTGATAGTGGAAGCGTGCGAACCAATACGGTGGACTTTGTATGTGGAATCTCTGAATTGAGTGCAGAAAGAACGATTGCCAAAACAGACAAGGTCACTAATACTCCAGCGAAGCCAAGGATGCAAGTGTACATACTCCGGTAAGGAGCTTGTTTGTACAAAATCGAAACAAATAAAAACTGAGATATCAGGCCGAGGTACGTACTCAAAGAAAACATATAGAATGTGTTGTTGACGGAGACTTGTGGTTCCAACATACAGGCTTGCTCAACTGTAATTACCATGAGGAAAATCGAAGCAATTGCCAAGACAATCCCAAGTCTGCACAACTTGTTGAAAATGAGCGACAGACAAAAAATATGCACAGTTGCTCCAGGCAGAGCGCAGAATATGCCGAGGTAGAGGAGACTGCAGTCGTACGGAATAACCAACATCTTTATCGTGAATGTTCTTGTGGTTAATGTTTTGTACATGCTGTATACAACAGGCAGTAACGAAAAAAAAATACACAATGTCCAGACAATGTCGACTTTGGGGTTTAACTGGGGTGGAATGGCGAGAAACACTGGGGTGAAGGGATCTTTGATATCGACTAGATGACTTTGTGTAATTTCGGGGGGTTTCTCGGGATATGTCGCATTATGGCTCAAATTCTGTGTATCCACTGAAAACAGAGATCTAGCGTGAGATATCTCCAAAACCTTTGTTTTTCTTCGCGATGTGGCCATATCTACAGAATCGAAAATGCTACTCATGAAATCAAAATTCCAAGCTTATCTGTTCGATATAAACACTGTGCTTTTATAATAAAATGAAACTTTAATTACACAAGTGCACAAATATGGCGGGTTAAAATGCCAATGTTTTCACAGAACCACTTTGTTTTGTGGTTTTTCACAAATCTTCAGTCTTCCAAGAAATTCAGGAAGCCATGGACTGTCAGAACCGATAGTATAACACATGGAACGATTGCGTAACTGAAGAAAGCAATAACTCCGTATTTGACCATTGCTGGTTCGTATAAAAGGCGGCTGCAGATAAAGACGATGGGTGCTGTAAAGCAAACGTAAACAATCCACAGAAAAAGTCGTTTTGCAGCTTCATAATTTTGCAAGCAGATTTCTGTTAGCACTGATAGCACAAGTAGAATGAAACTGAACAAAAAGGCGCACTGGAAATCTCTGCGCACAACTTGGTAGCTTGCATCGTATGTGACGAAAATGGCGACAATTAATGCCACTAAATGCACAAAATTGCACACCCAGGTCATGGACTTGCAAGTCTTGTTTCCCCGGTGCATAACAAGCTTATATACAGTTTTTCGTGTATTCCTTACAAAAATCGTTTTTGTCAAGCAGACGAATATCCGCAAACGTTTATGATATGTTCATAATATCTTCATTCATGGAAATGTCTACGCAAATTTTCTTGAGGATGCATGATATGTCCAGGAAAAAATCATAGTCTTCGTTTTGACCGACCATACAATGTGGCTTGCTGTTCTGGTTAAGCTCGATAGAGCGGATTATTTCGCATAGGACGTCAGTGTAGTAGTTGTACGATGTGGAGTCGTTCAAGACAAATGGCCCCATGATGAAAAGAAATGCCAGACCGTCGATTTTATGTTTAATGTTTGCTAATAATGCAAGATGTCTTATTTTCAATAAAGAGCGCGCTTCTTCTTTCTCAATGTTGTCAACCAAATCCTGCAGTTGGTTCAAGAATGACATTGAGCCAACTTCGAACCAGTCGTGTAAGAAAATGCTCTGTGCTGTGATTTATTTTTATTATGTCTTCAAATGAGCAACTACTCTAGAGTTTCCATTCCACTTGTCTCGTCAACCGTAAATGTTTTCTTGTGCCGTTTCGTTCGGACACGCACTTCTGTCGTATCACTCGTATCTACAGTGGACTGTTCAACCTCAGTTGTGGCTGCAAACGCATGCTCGAGTTGGTCTAACACATCCGAATCGACCATCACACCTGCTGGCATAACAACGAGTGGGCGTTTCACCGACTCACTCCTGGCTGGGATGAGCGATATTTTGGGAGTGTCAGAGTACACAAATGCCGACAATCGACAGAAATCAAATCGAAACGAGATCTGGATTGGGGCTGCAATGCCTACAAACGTAGCATTGGTCGCGACGTGGTGGAGATTTGTGGAACTATTTACACAGGGTCTGCTGATTTGGTCACAGATGCCAAACTGTAAGAAATTACTGTCAACCCACTGCTCCCGTTTCACATGTGAGGAGGTCTGGGTGTATCGTTTTGCAGGCACCAACAAAAAGTGGCAAGTGTTTGGGGATCGCTGGATATGTTGATCACTTTGTGTATCGACGTTTGAAGAAAGCTTAAACGATATGTTACTACCTAGAGTGTTTTCAAATTTCATGAATCGGAAGCCCACAAGGTCGCCATTACTGGTGCCGTTTTCGCAGTTTGCCCACAGGTTGCGGACCTTCATATTTTTACCTGCTGCTTGAATGACTCCGACATAGTCGGTAGGCGCATACGAGCATGGGTTTGCCATTCCATAATGGTTTCCACCTTGATTATCACTTCCGACGAAAACACCCGCCAACTTTGCATATGTGTTGATGAAATCCCACAAGATGCTGCAAACATATCGGTTGTAGAAAGGTGTGCGCTGTTCCGGGGAAAGCCCAATCTTATTGATGTTTTCAAACGTTAGCCAGCCTTGGAAAAAATTGGAGTTCATGAGGTGCCTGAAGTCGTCATTGGTAACCAGGTTCAGCCATAGCAGGTACTGGTCCTGTTGATTGTATGGATTCGGAATCCTGGGAGCATTGGCTGCCACTTGTCTCGCATTCATAATCCCGTCGAAAACGTTACGGTCATGTGCATTTTGCACACAAGCGTCACGAAACCCGTCCAAATAGGTCTGGATACCCATGAGGATATAGTTCATGGTAGGAAGATTGATCGAAAAGACGGAATCGCCGCCCTCCTTCCTGATGATCTTACTACCAAGGCCGGCTTTCATTACGTCATCATTGTATCTCAAATTGAATAACACATCACCACTCGTCACTGACTTGACTAGGTCGATCAGCCCCTTCTGGAGACCGATTCTCGGAATCCAGAGAGGAAGAATGATTCGTGGAATATGTATGTATTGGACCATGATGGTCTGGTTGGACATGAGATTCTTGGACATTTGCGACATTTTGCCGTTTGCGTTCTTTAGAGACGAGAGCGGACCGCTATTGTTATCGAAATCACCACCCGGCCAGAAATTAGTTCTGATTTTCGTATCGTTCACGCCACCGAGCAGGTCCGAGTTGTTGTAAAGACCATTGGGGCCCTTTGGAGCCCCGATGAATTTGTTAATCCAATTGTTACTCATTTTGCACGCGTAAAAAGAGGCTTGTCTTATCGTTTGATTTGTAGTCTCTTTATATATATGCAACACATCAAAATACAAAAAACAGGTGCTCTGCACCAAAACTCTAAACAAGAAAATAAAGCGATCGTGTGTGGAATATCGCCTTATTCATATTCATACAAGTCTCCGGCATGTTCGATGGTATTGGTCATGGCTCCTCGTACTTTCCACCATGTGATTTGTTTTTCGGACAACCGATTTTTCTGAGTGTAGAAGACCAGGTCTAATATTGCCGAGAATATGTTGATGATGAATGCTGTTGATATGAAAATGAAAATGAAAATGAATCTCAGATAAAACACATACAGCCCGGTAACATCTTCTGGACAAAAAGAACCAGGAATCCCTGAAGGAAGCCCGTTTGCCAGCTCCATGGAAAATGCTGTCAAGTAGATTGCATTTAAGTATGCATTCGCGTCCTCGATGTAGTAAAAAATTTTGCATTGGTTGGATTCTTTATCGTCTTTTGATAAGAATTCTATAGTAAAATAAATAATATACAAAATAAACGGGATTATCATTGTAAAAAACATGACTGCTGTAAGATCTTTGTGTTTCAATACGGATGCGTAGCAGTATGTGAAATCAGTGCTGGTAGGGTAGGACGGTGTGCAGAAGCGTTCCATTGTAGAGTTGAATGAGTTATCAGACTGCCATTTAAGTTTATCTGTGTTGAATTTGTCAAGACTTTCCTTTACTGTATCAGTTTTACACAGTGTGTTGATAAGTGTATACAAGTGAGCATTTCGTTCGTAAATTGTTGCTGGAGACGCAAACGTGTATTCTTTATTTTCAACGATTTCAAGTGCGTCGAAAAAAGCTCTTGAGTTTAGATTCGAAATCGGTGCATTGATAGGTTTCAAGCCGATATCGCTTCCTGTAGCCCCAAACCCGAAATAGGCTTTTCCACTGTTGTACGATGATTGTTTCACTTTTTCTTTCACCCCAAGGGTTTTGAGACTGAAAGTCTCCATGTTTACATTACCATTGTACATCCGTTCAATAAACTCGACATACTTGAGATCTTGAATTACTAAAAACCCTCGCTTGATTGGTTGCAGCTCTCCGCGCCAGAAATACATTGTCAAAAACAGGATCATTGAATTGATTACTATCGTTGATACGCGAAATATCAGCCTGATCATGACTTTATGAACCGACAACTTGTATCCTTTATACTATACGATACTTGTAAATCCATGAAAAATATGAAATACAGTTAATTGGTTAAAACACTAGATTTTCGACAAGAATTGTGACTTTATTTGAAAGCAAAAACACGATTTCAAGTGGGGATACTAAAAGTGAGCACACGAGCCGTTAATCATATCCAGACGCTTGCCCGCCTTGGCGCCTGAAATAGCCCTTGCCATGCGACGCTCGTGGTCAAGGATTGATGTGCGCTGCAGCAACGTGAAGCCACGTTTGCACGGTGCAATAAGGAACGTTTTCCTAGACGGGTTGCCTGGCAAATTGTTATTCTGTCGGACAAGAGGTTCCTTTGCACTCGCAAGTGTGACTGTGTTGTATACCTCCTCGACTATAATTCTAGTAGTGTCGTCATCTGTCAATATTTTTTGAAGCATTTCAGGATCCAACACAACACGTCTCCTACGTAGACCATCTGCCATGAAGTCAGGCAGCTCTACTTCATGGATCCACATAAGCTCATCGTTGGTCACAATGTCAAAGGGTCCGTTGTTGATGGTCACTGCCGAGAAAATGTTGAGAGTAACAGCAGTGTCTCCGTTTTGAGGGTGCATGTAGGCGTCTGTGAGTGCCAATCCAGCGTAGCGTAACTCCGGAGGCGTGATTGGGGCCGTGTTGCTCGATTTTGGCGTAAAGACTTTGATTTCGTCGTTGGTCACGATGAAATTACACAACATCTCAAGAAGCATCTTGATATAATACACGCTCTCAATTTTGTCCTGGTTCATCTTGATTGCATATACTGACGAGTTTTTCATGGCTTGGTGTGCATTCGTTGAGGGGGTGAATTTATAGAATATATCATTGTATTTACTTGCAGAGTCTCCCTCCGCGACAGGAAGAGCTTGACCCCATTTTCCGTCGTGACGATCTACATCCTCCATATCTTGATCCTGTGTCACCAAAAACACAGCATTCCTCCTGTGTCTCTCCTTCAAAATTTCTCCTCGGAAAAACTTCAATTTATCCTGACACTTGTCCAACGTTGCTTGTGTCGAGTTTTGGTATGAGTGCAAGGAGATCTGAGCACGTGCAAGCATCAATTCAAACTCGTTTCGAGCATCGCCAATATCTTGGTAATATGTGGAAATCGTCATGTCCAGCACACTGTTTTTCAGTCTGGGATTGGCGTGAGGAAGTCGAATATAATCCTTGTCAGCCTCGATGCCAATAGTTCGGTCACAGACAATGTCGGTAGAAATTACAGGGACATACGCTTGAATTCCCTTATGTGTTGCAGTAAGGCAGATTTCGTGCCGCTTGATGTCCACATCACCTTTTTTGAGAACATCATCATTAGGAACAAAGGTACTTGCAAGAAGCATGTTCGAACGGCCTGTTGTATTGATATTGTTTCCTACATTTGTCAAGTTTGAATTTGTGGCTGTACCAAGACTCCCTATTCCAGCCATTATACACAAGTGTCTTATACACTGACAACGCTCGCCTGCTTATATACATTTTATTTTCTTCCACAATTGAATACTCCACGCGATACCACAAAACATACTTGCATAAACACACAAAAAACAAGGAAAATGTTCAAAACTGGATTGATTTTCATTCATATATTTTGTTGCAAATTTATTTAGTTTTAAACAACACTAGAACTCTCTGCACTATTTCAAAAGTCTCATGCTTGTTCTCGTTCATTTGATACAATTGCATGATTTCATCGGCGAACACATTGTAATTGTGGTGGAGGAATGATGCCAGAAGACAGTATACTGAAAGCCTCGACCCGCTTAAAAACAGCAGCTCTGAGCTCAAGATGCACTTTCTTAGACATGACGACACTGTCTTTTTAATCTTTGGATGGATATCAAACATGACATAACATGAATCTAAAAATATATGGGGTGCTTGCATTCTAAAAAACGCCCAATCTAGTGCACGTATTATCATGCGCTCGGCATCGATGATATCTTCTTTGCTGTTGAATTTCAGTTGGGGCTCTGTCTGTACAAGAAATGATGGCTTGAACTGGTTATTTACGTTCCCCAACTTGTTTGCTATGTTCAAGCATGCACTCGCAACAACATATGGATTGTGGACAAAATGCTGCGCTTGGTCCTTGACTATATATTGGTATAGAATGTAGATAGCTGTGAAAATCGTATCTTCTGGTATTCTGTACTTCACGGAAAATTTCAAAAACCACGAGTTGCAGAGAATTATAGTTTTTTTAACCGGTTCAAGGATCTTGATATCCTCAGTTGCCATGTAGCCCTGGTCTTTGCACAACAAAATCTGTGCAAACGTGCACTTGCTATTCTCATGATGGTTTCTGGATCGGGCATCGTATTCCTTAGTCTTTTGAGCGTCCATACTGGTGAATTTTTCTTCAATGTCATCGCTTGTGGTGTATGGTCTCTTGAACGACATTCTTGGCGTTTGATACATTTATGCTCATGCACAAGTTTGTGTGAAGGTGACATCTGAACCAATCGATTTTGTTAATGTAATTTTTTTTTGTTTGCATAACATTATGCATCCTTGTGCTTCTCATCATACGCATTCATTGTCGTGTAATACATAGCGTGTTTTTTTTCACTCTGCTTGATTATGGGCGAGCACCTCGAAATTAACATGGCATGATTATACCGTTCATAGGTTCCTTGCAGAAACGGAATAAGAAACGACGGAGTAAACACATAGAACAGGAAAAAACACAGAATCACTGGAATACCTCCATTGTATACAATCCCAAACAAGGTGGTGCAGTCGTAGAACCCGCATAATTTCATGTTGCTCATACTGTAATTTATCGCATACAGACTCGGCCAAATCAAGCTATTTGACAACACAGTCGAACACACATCAGTGTGGTATTGCATGTGGTGGAAAAAATTATCGTTCTCGCATTGCAGTAATAACCAATTCTCACCCTTGATCTGCTCCATGAATGAAATGTAGGAGACGTGGAAGTCATAAATCCGTCCCACAATCAATATCGATATCCAAGAAATCGTCACAATGGAAATAGCGTTCTGGCAGATCTCGGAGAAATGGGACAACAATTTCATGAAGATTTTTCTGAATTACCTAAGCTCCTTATATACAAAATAAGTTTTTTTCCGTAATCTATGTGCTAATAATGCACTACTTAAATCTTTGACGATTCTGATCCTGTTTTCGGGTTCAATCTTCTGAATTATAAAGATCAGTTGTCTCCTTGTTGATACAACAGAAGCACAATCGAAGCAAGCCTCAACACTGACAATATAAAGTCTTTTATTATTGTAGCAATCTATAAATGCCAAGGTCAATGTCTGGATTTTGAATAAATTATATAGAAACTGTATATATGTGAATTCTGTTTGTTTTTTCAAATGATTGCAATCATACGTGTTTGTTTCACATTTGTGTTTTGTGTAATAATTGGACGAGTCCATTCGATCACATGTGGGGAAGGAACATATGCAGACACATTTGGCCAATTTTGTATCCATTGTCCAACTGGGTCGAGATCTCCACCTGGAAGTCGCGAATTGGCCAATTGTGAGTGTAGTTATGATAAAACATGGGTCGACGTTGCAGCTTGCTGCCGTATCATGCAACAGATTACAATTTCAAGCTTGTATAACATAATCGGATTCAGTATGAACACGCCATCGATTTGCAGAGAACCACTACGCCAAAGTAGTCTTTTGTTCTATACGGACATCAGCATAGATATGCAAGCATCTGATTCGTACGAGTTCATATTGCAATATGCAACAATGAATGCTAATATTGCAGTCATACACATATTATTCGGAAATAGTCAATCAATTAAAATCAATCTCGAAGATATGTCAGGTGGAACTCCTGACAATACACCTGGTCTGATACAAACAAATATCAAACTTACCCGATCTGATGCTCGGAATATATTTGCACAAGAATTGCAACACAATTCAAATAGTGTTATCGGCACTCCAATTGAATTGGAATCAAACTCTCTAGAACTTTTCTCTATAATCGGAGATAGTGTTGTTCTGTACACGGTAAAAATCAAGTCAAAGCAAAAAATTCTATCATTTTGGGATTTTCGGAATGCAGAGAGGTCGTGCGAAAAATGCCCAACAGCATCCAACAAGAGAAATTCGTATGAATGTGAAACATGCAATACTGGAGTTCGGGTAAAAATTCAAAATGATAGTAAGTGGTGGAAATCAGACAATGAATCAATTCAAATATATCGGCCTGACTGGGCAGTCAGTGCAACTGAAGTCGACAGTGTAAGTATATTACGATATAGTAGCATTGATACCAGTGCAAACTTGATGTTGTCGACTGCTTCCACTCAAAAAAACGACAATGTACAAAATGTATGCCAAAACACGTATTTCGACGAAAATATGTACATAAAAATACATATTCCAACCATACCAACAACAGTAACCAAATTACCAACAACGCCATTGCCATCTACATCACCAACAGCAACAACATCATCTCCAACTACAACATCAACCCTTTCCATAACTGCAAGAACATACTCCTCTACGACTGCAGCAACATTCATCTCCCAAACTACAACACCATCTTTAACCACATCACCATCCACAACCACCACCACAACTACAACTCAATCCACAACCATTGCCACAACTACAACACCAATTCCAACTACAACACCAATTCCAACTACAACACCAATTCCAACTACAACACCAATTCCAACTTGTGCTTTGAACAAAATATGTGGAGATGGAATTAAGGAATCTATCGAAGAGTGCGATGACGGTAACAAAGATAACGGGGATGGATGTGATGGCAACTGTTTTTTGGAGGATATGTGGGTGTGTATATTGTCGAATTGTTCGCTATCGACATGTCTTCTGAAAAAACCAACTTCGATTGAGATCATGACGCAAGTCGTGTTTTTCAGAGCAGTAAATATAGAGTTAAAGTCTCTGAAGGCGAAGTTGGTAATTGATATAGGTACAGTCTATGACGAAACCACGTTTTCAATTCATGTTTCTGATAAAAACAAATGCAGTCAATTGTACAATTTCGACAAATTCAAGAATATTAGTATGGTTTCAGAATGTTTTACGTTTGGTCCCGAAGAAGTTATGTTTCTGAAACCAGTCAAAATCATCATCAAGTCTGCAACCATCCAAAGCAGCTCACAGCCTGAAATTCATTCTATTCGGCGATACGACCCTGCTAAACAGCAATGGATAGAATATGACACAGTTGTGAAAAATGACTCACTTGGCATCTCATACCAAGTGGAAACAACCCACTTCAGCACATATGCTTTATTCAGCAATGAAAACAGAGCAGTCGTTGACTTGCCGATTTTAATCATTGTAGTTGTTTTTGGATGTTTCATAATGGTTATTTGTATTTCCATTTGTATATGCTGTCGATCCAAAAAAAGACAAACAATAGGCGCTAGATATTGTCCACTTGAAGAGATTCATACATGCAATATCTGTCAAAATACATTACACTAAACCCATTCCTGTCGCTTGCGACATATATAAATAGTTATAATCGTGAAAACAAATACTAGTATGCAGTCTGATTCATCGTTTTTTTCATGCATAACTCCTCGGAGTATGGATACAATTGAGACTTTGGTTAATAAGCAGCGGATGTATGAGAGTACAAGTGATGTATCCTTGGGGACGATATATCCGTGTAGCAATCTGCAGAAAAAAAACACGACTGGACTGACAGGTATGATGACGGAATTCCAGGGTGACACGGTTTTGCACACTTTGGACAGCATTACTGACAACATGTTCGGTGGGATTTCTGTGGCACGGTGTAACATCTCAGAAAACGCGAGTAAGAATATCATTAACCTGCAACAAAAACTCGATTCTTACATGAAAAGCAAGGAATCGAATGTAGGAGTTGTCTTGGATAAAGTTTTACCAAACAATGAATCAATGGACTTTTGGTGGCTTGGTCAGTCATGTGAGTTCAATGGGTCAATGCAAGTGAAGGACTGCATATTCGACGATAATAAAACAGACTGTGTCAATTTCTACGATGCATACATCTGTGTTGATAATCATGATGAAAACGAAAACATCGACAGGAAACAGCGGGATGCATGTGTCTGGGACACTCTGCTGCGAGGCAGCATAGGCATATATGCACAAGAAAACGACAAACACCAAGATATATTTTTTGTATGCGTGTCAGACTTTGCAAGTGTTGCCTCTGACATTGTGCGATCCATCAAATCCGACATTGGCACGAAAACCAACATCTACGACTTTTGCAGCAGCAAAGAAATGTGGTTCCTCAATAACATCTCGCGACGTAATCGCCTGCGTCTTATTCTCGAGGTATCTGATCATTTAGGACTGTCGGTTGACAAGCAGTACGACATGTATGCCAATGACAGTGTGGCTGATCCGTACATTGCAATTGAGGTTTGTGGTGTCGATCTCAACCACACCGATTGTTTTGAACGAATGGATGCATGCACTGGCAAAATCACGCAGTCGGTTTGTTTTTACCAGTCTTGTGTGGATGCTAGGAAACAAAACTCTATTATTCCCGTGTATCTCGGCGATTCGACAGGATTGATTCTGTTCATGCCACAGAAGCTGAACAACAATTCATTCGCAATCTACACAGAGTCCGCCGAATTCGTCAACAACTCGGTCCACAAAAAATCATACCTGTGTCCTGTCACAAACATAGTGGAGTCTGAAATTTCAAATGTCAAGAAAATCCAAAACGAAAACAAGAATTTGACATATCTCACAATCGAAGATATTCTATACGACATGAATCTACATCAAAACATACTCGATCCAACATTTGCTCAAGTCTTAAAATCAAAAAACGAGTATGGCGAGTCGCTTTTCTATGGAGTCCGACATGATGCCATAAAGTCTCTTGTCATCATATACCCAAAACATGTGGCATCATTTATAGAATGCATGTCGACAATCCAGTACCAATCTGTGTCATCCGAACCTCCAGCCCAAACCACCGACAGCAAAAAAGAGCTAAAAACGCCAGAACGATATTCGACTGTGGCAGAAATAATGTGCAAAGACTTTGCTATGCAGACAGAGAGTAAACATATACTCACAAATCTCTTTGGCTTCGAAGATGAAAATCACAAGAAAAAAACCAATCAGAAAATGGTTTCGCTTGAATGGGATGATTCTGTAATTTCAAACATGCAGAACATGTCAATGATGAATAACCACAAGATTGACACTTTAAAAATCGTGCCTATAATTTTTTATAAAAACTATACCCATTAGTCTAGACTCCGTTCTCGAAAACAACTCGGTGTTTGTTTTTCATTTCGTATAATCTGATGTCTTGGGAAATTTGTTTGTATGTCATGATTGGCTCGTCACTGTGTGCTTCAAGCGTAGCCAGATTTCTGAGGTAGTCCATGTATTCTTTTTCATTTTGCCACGAGTTTTCGCTTCGCGTTATAGCAAATTTCATCTTTTTCTCGATAAAATCAATCTTCATCAAAATTTGTTCGGTCGTTTGAAAGGCTTCTTTTTTTGATCTCTTTGTGTTTGACAACTTTGCGACTTGAATATGCAGTGCTTCCACTTGGGCAATGTACTCGCCATAAAATCGTTCATTCATCTTCCAGCTCTTGTCTTCGAGGCTTTCATGCCCAAGAAGAGACAAGTACTTTTCTGCATCTTTCCAAACACTCGAGTACATGTTCTTGTATGCTAAGAGATCCGTGATTTCCATGACATTTATTTCCAACTTCCAGACATCCAGCCTTGATTTATTTTTCCTGTACTCCAAAAACTTTACAAACTCCACAACTTGTGATTTCCACACAACATCCTCGAGTATTTTATTGTTTGGTTTACTCAACAATGTATTCATCTCGTGCATGAGCACACCCATTCTTTCAAGATTTTCTCGATCTACTGTATCACTTCGGATTATTCTCGAACGTATCCTTGTTTTGAGCTCCGATATTGCAGACTCGCTCATATCGTCTGAGCGCTCGATTTCCATTAACCGACGTTTCTCCTCGTCTTCTATTTTC
>Ga0105053_10008285_pt1 | contig 13574 bp, 10 predicted proteins | sample BON01_FD_78093 | JGI IMG/M metagenome (GOLD analysis project Ga0105053, IMG submission 78093) | Freshwater microbial communities from Lake Bonney liftoff mats and glacier meltwater in Antarctica - BON-01 | ecosystem: Environmental > Aquatic > Freshwater > Ice > Glacier meltwater | place: Lake...
ACATCTCATTGTTATCAATGGGCAAAGCCGTTCCTGGTGTTACTATTAACAGATATTGCGGTTCTGGAATTGAAGCCATAGCAATGGCGGCAGGAAAAATAAATGCTGGTATGGCAGATTGTATTATTGCTGGTGGTACAGAATCTATGTCTATGGTACCTACCATGGGTTGGAAAACAGCATTGAATTATGACATCGCAAAAGACCATCCAGATTATTATTTAGGAATGGGTTTGACAGCTGAACAAGTAGCCCAGGACTATAAAATTTCAAGAGAAGATCAGGATGAATTTGCTTATCAGTCTCATGTGAAAGCCCTAAAAGCACAAGCTGACGGCAAATTTGATGAAGAAATAGTACCTATTACGGTAACAGAAACTTTCTTCGATGCTGCATCTGGCAAAAAGAAAACAAAGGAAACCATCATTAAGAAAGACGAAGGACCAAGAGCAGGAACAAGTGTAGAAGCTTTGAGCCAATTAAGACCTGTTTTTTCTGTAAACGGTAGTGTAACTGCAGGTAATTCATCTCAGACTTCTGATGGTGCTGCATTTGTGATAGTAATGTCGGAAAGAATGGTGAAGGAGCTTAACTTAGAGCCTGTGGCTCAGATGTTAGCCTATGCCGTGGCAGGTTGCGACCCGCGTATTATGGGAATTGGCCCTGTTTACGCAGTGCCGAAAGCTTTAGCACAGGCTGGTCTTAAATTAAAAGACATAGACCAAATAGAGTTAAACGAAGCGTTTGCTTCTCAATCTCTTGCGGTCATAAGAGAATTGGGTATTGACCCAGTTATCTTAAATCCTAATGGCGGAGCCATAGCCTTAGGACATGCATTGGGTTCGACTGGTGGTAGATTAACGGTTCAAATATTGAATGAAATGCGTAGAAAAAACCAAAAAATAGGTATGGTAACTGCCTGTGTAGGTGGCGGCCAAGGTGTAGCTGGTATTTACGAGTTGTTAAAATAAGCTATCAAAATTTAATCAAATAAAAATCCGGAGGCAATGCCTTCGGATTTTTTACTTTTAGGTCAACATTAAATTACTTAACCAACTCTAAATATCCCTTATAAGTAAACGTATTTGAATTGTCTTCTAATCTATTAAACTGGACATTAATAATATAAAAATAAGTCCCAACTGAAACTTCCTTGCCTGTTGTACTTAAACCATCCCAACTTAAGTTTTGACCATTGCCCTCGGCTACCAAAAGACCCTGTCTGTTATAAATTTGATAATCAATGTTTTTTATAAACGCTGGGCAATTCATCGGCTTAAACGTATCATTCTTACCATCACCATTTGGAGAAAAGACATTTGGAAAAGAAATTTTATCACAGTTATCTGCACATATTATATTACTTGGCTGGCTTTCCACATTTAAAACACTTATGGCTGTCACATAATAACATCCCGCGAATCCATCCACCGAGTTTTTCAGGTGATCGTAATTTGTATTTCTACCTTCAGTAATGCCTATTTGTGCATAATTCCCATCCTGATATCTGGAATAATATACATTATATCTTATCAAATCTGTTCTACATTCCGCACCGCCAATATTCTGTGGAGTACTCCAATTAAGCTTATTTGTAAAAGCATTTGGTGCACAAAATTGATCTTGTGGAATGGCGTCACATCCTATGTTTTGAAGATTTATTACCAGTGGGCAAGGCGGCGTTCTATCTGCAGCAGACATACAGAGTTCTTGAGAATTATTCTTAAGAAGTCCAAATATGGAGGCTTCATTACCGTAAATGCCGACTGTCATTACCTTATAACAATATTCGATATTATTCTCTAAAACAATGCTTTGGTCACCATCAGCTAGAAAGGTATCTTCACCTTTGTCGCTATATTTATATGTATTTGGCCCTTTTACTTCGGCGATACCAATTGCATTGAACACACCAGGGCTTCCCTTATCTTCTCTGTAAACAATATGTGTTTGATTGTCATTTATCCAAGGTGTGTTTACTACCCATGTTAAATCAATTCGTTTATCATCCGGTCTTCCACTTAATCTAACGGATGTGGCCGCTGGTGATTCGCCCATCAGTTTATTCCCTTCATAATAGAACGCAACTTTATATTTATAAACCTCGTCCGTCGTGTTTAATCCTTTATCCGTAAATAAAGTATCTGGTTTGTTATCAAGAAAACTAGCAATCGTAAGAACTTCTTCAAAGCTTTCTCCACCTAAACCTTTTGCTCTTAATAGTTTATACGAATATGGCCCTTTAAATCCCGCAGTGTCTAAGCCAATAGGTTTAGTCCATTTCACTAAAATATGGCCAGAAATTCGGCTTGTTGCTTCAACATTTACATGAGTGATAACTGGAACTCTTTTCGGTAGCTCACTACCAATACAAAACTCCGCCGAAGGAGAGCTTTTCATAGTATTAAAGTCAGAAACACTTATTTCTGAAACCAAGCGATAACTATATATTTGACCATTCTCCGCTGTTTTGTCAATAAAAGTAGTGTCTGTTAATTTCACTTCACCCAATAAGCTGTATTGCCAATCATTTGGCATTCCTTGAATACATTGACCAGGATTAAGTCCACTACATCCTGTTTTTCTATACACCAGTATTTTACCGTCGCGAGAGCATTTAGGATACCCCTGCCATTGTAGGGTAACACCATCTTTGGTTTCTTTAGCAGAAAGCCCACGTGGTTTCTGAGGGTTAACATTAATTTTAATGGTTTTGATGTCTACTAATTGTGTAATGAATCGACCAGGAAAATCCTCAACTTTAAAAAGAACATCATAACTCTGTTCTCGTACATGTTCACAGTTGGTTTGCCAGATAAACTTTCCTTTTGCAGGCGAAACTGCATTCTTAGCTGGGGGTTGAAAAATAGCAGCTGGGTTAGCTACAAATTGTTTAAAAGCTCCACTAGGATCCAAATTATATACACCCCCATTTGAAGTAATTCTCAAAACTTGGCCTTTATCTTTATCTGTTCCTATTACCTCAAACTCAATCAAATCGCCAGCTTCTACACAGAAATCATTTGGCACTACTAACTCTGGTCTATTATTATCCGTTTCCACAACAATAATCTGCATATCTCTCACTATTTCGCCTATTCGCACATAAGTCCCATTAGGTGCCTTTCTCCATTCCTCTATAATAAAGGCTACATTGTATTGCCCAATTTTCTGGGGTGCGTCCCAAATTAAATCTCCTGTTCTCGCATCTATTCTAAATGTAGCGGGGCCAGTTCCAGCTTCATTTCTTATAGGCGAAGTGCCAATCGTACTTGGGTCTTTATAGCCTAAAATAGGCCCACCAATACCATTTGACTCCTCTCTATCTTCCATAGGAATAGTCAATTTATATGAAAGGCTGTCGCCATCAATATCAAAAGCACCTGGATTGTGAATGAATTTTACACCAACTGCCGCAGAATCTATCGGAATATTTAATAAGACAGGGGTACTGTTCAATCCAAAAGCGGAGTTTATGACTAAAGTAGTTTGAACAAAAAATGTGATATCGTCAGATGGTTGTGGAAGGTTTATAGTAGCTTCATTTCTGTTCGGAATTCCACAGCTAATTTTATAAATGCCTGGCCCAGGAAACGTTACTGTAGTAACATATGTATTTCTAACTGTAGTGGAGCTAATTAATACTTTTTCTTTTCTTGTAACTTTATAACTTACTACACCATTATTTATAAAACCCGGATAAAAGTCTACATCTTCTTGAGCCTCATTAGCACTTCTACCATTAACTTCATCTGTATAAGTGGTTAATGTGATTCTGTAAGTTAATGAGGTATTTGATATTCTTTCTGCAGTTATCTCACCGGCTCTTAAATGCGTAGCAAAAGCACGATTTGAAGATAAAAATAAAGATACTATTAGCGAAAAAGCGAGAAATTTCTTCATTCAGTTTATAAGGAACTTAATATATATTGAATAACGTAATAGCTACATCAATATTTACACAAGTATCAATAAGCTTAGTATTCTCCAAATATATCAAAACAAATAGATTTTCGATTATCAAGTAATAGTAAGGGGTAATATTATAAAGAAATCAGGTACTTAATTAAAAATTAATGTTCGATAAAGCCTTTTTTATTGGTTCTGAACTGTTTGGTACTTACTTTTGACATCGATACTTGTGCTACCAAAAGTGCATAAAATTACATTACTTGACCAAATAAATTATTAATATGTCTTGGATTACCAAAACATTAAGTTCTTCCCTAGGGAAAAAAGTACTAATGGCTCTTACTGGCCTTTTTCTCTGTACTTTTCTTATTATTCACTTGGTGGGAAATCTCCAATTATTCAAAGATGATGGTGGTTATGCTTTTAATACCTACACGGTTTTTATGACTACTAATCCATTAATAAAAACAGTTTCATATCTGCTTTATACATCTATTCTGTTTCATGCCTTTTGGGGTATCTTTTTAGAGTTTCAAAATAAAAAAGCGAGACCAATAAGTTACGCTGTCTCCAAAAACCAAGGTTCTTTTGCCAGTAAAAAAATGGCAATATTAGGTACCGTCGTTTTTGTTTATCTAGCCGTACATATGAGTGATTTCTGGTATGAGTACAAATTTGGAAACTTACCGTATGTGAGTTATACCGAAAACTTATCTACCGGCGAAATAACTACTACTGAGTCTCTACCATCTGATTATACACAGAAAGGAAAGATGCTTGAAACATATAATGATTCCGAAGGGACAAAAACCACCACCGTAAAGGACTTATACATAGAAGCCGAAGAATCGTTCTCAAACCCGTTTTTAGTGCTGTTTTATGTATTTTCAATGGCGGCCATGGGCTTTCACTTACTTCACGGTTTCCAGAGTGGTTTCCAAACTCTCGGGATTAATCACCCGAAGTATACCCCATTCATAAAGATTTTAGGAACATGGATTTTTGCAATCCTTATTCCTTTGGCATTTGCCGCAATTCCTGTTTATTTTCTAATCAAATAATTAAAAAGATAGAAATCATGGCAAATTTCAAATTAGATGCCAAAATTCCTAAAGGCCCATTAGCCGATAAATGGACATCTTATAAAGATCATATCAATCTGGTAAACCCAGCCAATAAAAGGTCAATTGATGTAATTGTGGTAGGAACTGGCTTAGCCGGAGGCTCTGCAGCAGCTACTTTGGCAGAGCTAGGTTATAATGTTAAAGCATTTTGTTACCAAGATTCGCCAAGAAGAGCACACTCTATTGCTGCTCAAGGTGGAATTAATGCAGCAAAAAATTATCAGGGCGATGGTGACTCCAACTATAGATTGTTTTACGATACCGTAAAAGGTGGTGATTACCGTTCTAGAGAAGCTAATGTCTATAGATTAGCAGAGGTTTCTGGAAATATCATTGACCAATGTGTGGCTCAAGGGGTTCCTTTTGCTAGAGACTATGGTGGGCTATTAGATAACCGTTCTTTTGGAGGTGTATTAGTTTCCAGAACTTTTTATGCCAAAGGACAAACTGGGCAGCAATTACTTTTAGGTGCTTATTCGGCCATGAACAGGCAAATAGCTCGCGGTAAAATACAAATGTATAATCGCCACGAAATGTTAGACCTGGTTATTGTTGATGGAAAAGCTAGAGGAATCATTGCTAGAAACTTAGTAACGGGGGAAATTGAAAGACATTCTGCACATGCGGTAGTCATTGCAAGTGGTGGTTACGGAAATGTTTATTTCCTTTCCACAAATGCAATGGGTTCAAATGTAACAGCCGGTTGGAAAATACATAAGAAAGGAGCATTTTTCGCAAATCCTTGTTATGCTCAAATTCACCCTACTTGTATACCGCGTTCTGGAGAATACCAATCAAAATTAACTTTGATGTCGGAATCTCTTAGAAATGATGGTAGAATTTGGGTTCCTAAAAATTTAGAAGATGTTAAGGCAGTTAGAGAAAAAAGGTTAAAACCAACTGAAATAGCAGAAGAAAATAGAGATTACTACTTAGAAAGACGTTATCCTGCATTTGGAAATTTAGTACCAAGAGATGTGGCTTCAAGAGCAGCTAAAGAAAGGTGTGACGCTGGATACGGAGTAAATGAAACTGGCGAAGCGGTTTATCTAGATTTCAAGGCTGCGATCGAAAGATATGGTAAAGAACAAGCTCTAATTCATGGTCTTAAAGATGCACCTCATGAGAAAATCATTGAGCTAGGAACAGAGGTTATCCGCTCTAAATATGGTAACCTTTTCCAAATGTATGAGAAAATCGTAGACGAAGATCCATATGTAACACCAATGATGATTTATCCAGCAATCCATTATACGATGGGTGGTATTTGGGTTGATTATAATTTAATGACCACCGTTCCTGGATGCTACGCTATTGGCGAGGCTAATTTCTCTGAACATGGTGCTAATCGTTTAGGTGCATCGGCTTTGATGCAAGGATTAGCGGATGGTTATTTTGTCTTGCCTTATACAATTGGCGATTATCTTTCAAACGATATTAGGACTGGTTCTATTTCAACAGATTCTCCAGAATTTGAGTTAGCCGAAAAATCAGTTAAAGAACAATTAGAATTCTTTGTAAACAACAAAGGCACTAATTCGGCAGATCACTACCATAGAAGATTAGGCAAGGTAATGTGGGATAAGGTAGGAATGGCTAGAAGCAAAGAAGGTTTACTGGAAGCTATAGCCGAAATAAAAGAGATTCGGGCAGATTTTTGGAAAAACATTAAGGTGCCAGGAAGTGCTTACGAACTTAATCCTGAGATAGAAAAAGCAAGCCGAGTAGCAGACTTTTTAGAGCTTGGTGAGTTATTTGCTAAAGATGCATTGGAAAGAAATGAGTCTTGTGGCGGCCATTTTAGAGAAGATTATCAAACAGAAGATGGTGAGGCCTTAAGAGATGATAAAAACTATGCCTATGTAGCCGCTTGGGAATACAAAGGCGAACCATCTGATGCCGTATTGCATAAAGAAGAATTAATATTCAATAATATTGAGCTAAAAACTCGCTCTTATAAATAAAAGACAGACCAAATGGATTTAACACTAAAAATTTGGAGACAAAAAAATGCAGATGATAAAGGAGGACTTGTAAATTACAATGTCACCAACATCGCTGATCATATGTCTTTTTTAGAAATGATGGATGTTTTGAATGAAAAGCTAATTTCTCAAGAGGAAGAACCAGTAGCTTTTGATCATGATTGCCGTGAAGGAATTTGTGGTTCGTGTTCTTTGCATATTAATGGGGAGCCTCATGGCCCCGATTCTGGCACTACAACTTGCCAGCTTCACATGAGAAGGTTTAAAGACGGTGACACTATTTTTATAGAGCCATTTCGAGCTAAAGCATTTCCCGTCATTAAAGATCTAATAGTTGACAGGTCTGCATTTGATAGAATTCAACACGCTGGTGCTTATATTTCTGTAAATACTTCTGGAAATACACAAGATGCTAATTCAATTCCTATACCTAAAGCTGATGCAGACATGGCATTTGATGCGGCTGCATGTATTGGTTGCGGTGCATGTGTAGCTTCTTGTAAAAACGCATCTGCCATGCTATTCGTCTCTGCTAAAATATCGCAGTATGCTCTTTTACCACAAGGTAAAATAGAAGCTGCAGAAAGAGCTAAAAACATGGTAAATCAAATGGACTTAGAAGGTTTTGGGAATTGTACAAACACAGGTGCCTGTGAGGTAGAATGTCCAAAAGATATTTCAATAGAAAACATTGCCAGAATGAATAGAGAATATTTTTCAGCTAGTTTAAGTACAGCGGAGTGAGATAAATAGTATCATTTAAACTAGGTGCTAGTTTTTTTTACCCCGTTTGTCAGCTATAAGTAAAGCTAGCTAATAAGGAGATAACCGCCTGAAAGGTATTTACTGCTGAATTAACTAAATAAAAATATGACAATTAAGCTATTTAGTAGATTAATGATATTTTGTGTAGCCTTCGTAATTATAGGAGGAGTCGTAACATTATCATTTTATAATACAGCCTCAGTAGTAGATGATTATTGCTTTAGCTGCACTGCTAAAACTTATGGGTTTTGGGAAAGTCAAAAAATGTATTATCTGGGTTGGTCTGGAAGATATTTCAGTACATTTTATTATGCAAGCAATCCATTGGTATTAAGCGATAGCAGAATCCCTTTTATCATTTTTCCCATCCTGCTTCTTCTATCATTTTTGGCGTCTTTTATATTTCTTTTTATTACGCTTTTCAAAGGCCAACTAAAAAAGGCAACTTCAATCACTCTAGGTTTATCTATCGCTATGTTGTTTTTCGTAAATCTTCCCAAAGTTTCTGAAGCATTATTTTGGTATAGCGGAACATACACTTTTGTTTCTATCATCTTAACCTTATTGTTTTTCATATGCTGGTATGTCACTAAAACAAAACCAGCCCCTAAAAAAGGCGTTTATGTTATTCTAATTATTTTGTTTATTGCCATATTGGGTTCTAGCGAAATAAGTATGACCATTTTATCCGGCCTCGTTTTTTTAGATGTTATATGGCAATATATTAATACCAAAAAGATCAGTAAGCTATCTTATTTTTTAATTGTCCTTTCTATATCATGCAGTCTTATTGTTTCTACAGCACCAGGCAATTTTGTTAGACTAAGTGAAAAGACTAATTTTATTGATGTATTACTCCGAACCTTTAGTATCAGTTCCAACTACATGTGGCAATGGATTTCCACTCCAAGTTTTTTCTTGGCATCCATTGCCTATTTATGGTTTATTATGCGTTCAAAAATAAAACCATTACGAATTGAATTTCCTTTATTATTTACCGTTCCCGCATTAATATTAATCGTCTTTCTTTCCTTTTTCCCTAGCACCTATGGACTAGGGCCTACAATTGAAACACCTGGCAGAATCCTAAACCTTAACTATTTTATATTCTTTATTAGCTGGTTTTATAACTTAACAATGATTGCAAACAAATTAAAGATGAACATTAAAGTGCACCCTTTCATTCAGTTAGTTGGATTATCAATAATATTGTTAACCGTCGGCTGGAGTCAAAATGTCAAATACATATATCGTGATATTAGATTTGGTACGGCTAATGAGCATTTAATAGAAAACCAAGCTAGGCTTCAGCTATTGAAACAAGATGCTTCAATTGTATTTCTGGAACCAATAAAAGCAAAACCTTACAACCTCTTTGTAGGAGACATTAATGAGAACTATGAGTACTTATGGAATAAATGCCTAGCAGATTATTATGGTAAAGAGAAAGTAATAATAATCCCCAATATTGATTAATTATCTCCTAAAATGATTCTGTAAAGAGGTAAAAATCAAATTTCGATCATAATTTTCCGAAACCATACTGTGAAATTTTCTGGGGTACTTTTTGTTTCCTCTTTTATTTGAGAAGTAACAACCCATTTGAAATCCTCCACTTCATTTGGGTTAACTATAAAAGTATCATTATACTCGCCAAAGTATACGTGGTCTATTTCGTTTTCAATTAAACCGTTTTCAAGTTCAGCCTGATAATGGAACTTGAATTGATAGTGCAATGGGGAATCAAAACCCATCTCCTCTCCTAATCTTCTATGTGCAGCGTCTAAAACCGTCTCCCCTTTGTTTGGATGTCCACAGCACGCATTTGTCCATAAACCTGGTGAATGATATTTTGACAATGCACGCTGATGTATTAGCATTTCTCCCTTTTTATTGAAGATTAATATGGAAAATGCCCTATGCAATAAACCTTTCTGATGCACCAGTAGCTTTTCTTCGTAACCCGATACATTATCATCTTTATCTACCAGTGTTATTGTTATGATATTATCTTTTAACATTATTATTTAAAGCTTTGACAAGTTCTATCTTAATTTAATTTCAAAATCCCTAAATTTCGCTTTCAACCATTATTCAATTAGAAATACATGAGACTTTATAAGACCAGTCAGGGTTTTGTTATTGAAAACAATGAATCTTACTTTATGTCTGAACATAAAGATTGGGATACTTTTATTAACAGGGAAAACTTATTTCAAGTTCTTTTATCGGAAATTGAAAATTTAAAAAGCTCAGCAGAATTTGAAAAAATAGCCACAAAAAGCAATTTAGCACCTATACAAAACCAAGAAATCTGGGCATCTGGCGTTACGTACATGCGTAGTAAAAAAGCTAGAATGGAAGAGTCTAAAGATTCTGGTGGTGGAGATTTTTACGATAGAGTTTATGATGCAGATCGCCCTGAATTATTTTTCAAAGCGACTGTAGGAAGAGTAGTGGGAAATAATCAAAACATTAGAATTAGAAGAGACTCTAAATGGAATGTGCCGGAGCCAGAGCTTACTCTTTTTATTAATTCTAAAGGACAAATTTCTGGATATACTGTAGGTAATGACGTAAGTAGCAGAGATATAGAGGGAGAAAATCCACTTTATTTACCACAGGCCAAGTCTTATGATAAAAGTGCAGCTATAGGGCCATGTATTTATGTCTGTGAAAACCCCATTAGTCCAGAAACGGAAATAAAATTAGATATTTCTAGAAACAATGACATCGTTTTTAGCGAATCTATACTAATCAATCAAATGAAAAGAACACATAAAGAGCTTGTAAAATATCTCTATGAAGAATGTACCTTTCAATATGGCTGCTTTTTAATGACAGGGACTGGAATTATTCCTGCAGATGAATTTACTTTAGTTGTAGGTGATGTAGTTGAAATTAGCATTGAAAATATAGGTACTTTAAGAAATACCGTAGAAACGAAATAAAATGAACATACAAGGAAAAAATATTATAGGTTTTGATTTTTCATCTGAAGGCACTGTAGCAATTCAGGCTGTAAACCCAGTTACTGGTGATACTTTAGACCCACTTTTTTATAATGCTACAGAAGAAGAATTGACTATAGCTACACATTTGGCTGAAGAGGCATTTGTTATTTATAGAAAGAAAAGTGGCAAAGAAAAAGCCTCATTTCTAAATGCCATTGCTGATGAAATAGAAGCCATTGCGGTAGAATTAACAGATAGATTTACCTCCGAAACTGGATTGCCAGAAGGACGTGCCAATGGTGAAAGAGGCAGAACATGTGGCCAATTAAGGTTATTTGCCAGTCTTTTAGAAGAAGGTTCTTGGGTAAATGCCAAAATAGATCCTGCTTTACCTGACAGGCAACCACTTCCAAGAGTAGATTTAAGATCTATGGAAAGACCGTTAGGCCCAGTTGCAGTTTTTGGAGCTAGTAATTTTCCTTTGGCATTTTCTGTTGCAGGTGGCGATACGGCTTCCGCATTAGCTGCGGGTTGCCCAGTTATCTTTAAAGCTCATCCTGCTCACTTGGGAACTTCAGAATTGGTAGGAAATGCCATTAGTAGAGCAGCGAAATCTTGCCAAATGCCTAATGGCGTTTTCTCAATGATACATGCAGGTGCCGATATAAGCCAAGCCTTAGTAAAAGACCCAAAAATAAAAGCTGTGGGTTTTACGGGATCCTATAAAGTTGGAAAACTACTTTTTGATATTGCCAATAATAGACCAGAGCCTATTCCTGTGTATTCAGAGATGGGAAGTACAAATCCTGTTTTTATTCTTCCTAATACGCTGGCAGCAAATGCCGAAAGTTTAGCAGAGAATTATATAAACTCTGTCAATATGGGTGTAGGTCAATTTTGTACGAACCCAGGAATCATGTTAATTCAAAAGAATGATGCTTTCCTTAAAATCTTAGAGCAAAAAGCCAAAGCGGCAGATGGTGGCAATATGCTAACTACTGGTATTCAAAATGCATATAACAGTGGTTTAAAAAAGGCAAAGAAGTTTACCAGAGTTATTGCCGTGGGAAATAAAGCACAAGGTTTAACAGGTGTGGAACCAACCATTTTACATGCAGATTATCAGACATTTAAAGATAATCCTCAATTGGGTGAAGAAATTTTTGGGCCTACCAGTTTGGTAGTAGAAGGAAACTCAAAAGAAGAGTATTTAGAAATAGCTAGAAACCTAGGAGGTCACCTAACAGCCACTGTCCACGGCTCAGAGGAAGAGCTTATTGAGTATGCCGAACTGTTAGAGATTTTGGAACAAAAAGTTGGTCGTTTAATTATTAATGGCTTCCCTACTGGTGTAGAAGTATCACATGCCATGGTACATGGTGGGCCTTTTCCGTCTACCACAGATAGCCGAAGCACTTCTGTAGGCACAGGAGCTATTACCCGTTTTACACGCCCTGTATGTTTTCAAAGCTTGCCCGATGTTTTGCTTCCATATGAACTAAAACAGGCAAATCCTCTAGGAATTTGGAGAATAGTAGATGGTCAAACCCAGAAATAAAAAATGAATTTAAATCTTACAGATAAAGTAATTATTGTCTCTGGTGGAGCTAAAGGGATTGGCGAAGGAATTTCTTTGCTCTTAGCTTCGGAAGGTGCCATTCCAGTGATTATTGGTCGAAATGAAAAAGATAATAACCTTTTTCTAAAGAAGATACAAGAAAATGGAGGTCAAGGCTTTGCCGTGGTGGCAGAGCTTTCTAATCCCTCTGAATGTGAATCAGCCATTAAGCAGATAAAAGCAAAATTTGGCAGAATTGAAGGCCTCATTAACAATGCCGGCGTCAACGACGGAGTGGGCCTAGAAGATGGAAACTATCAGGATTTTATGGCATCACTTCATAACAACCTTGTTCATTATTATTTACTAGCTCATTATGCCTTACCAGAACTTAAGGTTACAAAAGGAAGTATTGTCAATATTACTTCCAAAGTAGCCGAAACAGGTCAAGGTGGCACTTCAGGTTATGCAGCTGCTAATGGAGGTAGAAATGCTATGACTCGCGAATGGGCTGTTGAATTATTAAAATATGGTATCCGAGTAAATGCTGTGGTGGTGGCTGAAAGTTATACACCTATGTATCAAAAATGGATAAATTCTTTGCCAGATGGCGAAAAGCAATTAGAAGAAATTCATAATAGAATTCCTTTAGATAACAGAATGACTACTACAGAGGAGCTGGCCAATATGGTTCTTTTTCTTCTTTCAGATAAATCAAGCCATACCACAGGCCAGATTATTCATGTGGATGGTGGGTATGTTCATTTAGATAGAGCTTTGATAAAGAAATAGATGAAACGCTACTGTCTTGCTTTAGACTTAATTAACGACCCTCTTCTCATAAAAGAGTACCAAAAATACCATGAGAAAATATGGCCTAAAATAGAAGACAGTCTTAGAGATGCTGGAATAAATGATATGGAAATTTACCGAATCGAAAATCGGCTATTCATGATCATGGAAACAAAGGATGATTTTTCTTTTGAGCTAAAAACAAAAATGGATCTTGACAATCCTAAAGTTCAAGAATGGGAAAAATTAATGTGGAAATATCAGCAGGCACTACCTTCTGCAAAGAAAGGTGAAAAGTGGTTATTTATGAATCGTATTTTTAAGCTATAGATTAGTTATTCAGTTTATACCACTCTATATTTTCTAAATTAATTCTTCTGGAAGCCCTTGGCTCAGGTGAATAGTATTTGGCTAGATAATCCAAAATAGCAGGTTCGGCTTCTCCTAGATCCCATAAGTTTTGCGTTTGCTGCATCCACGTTAT
>Ga0105053_10008286_pt1 | contig 13574 bp, 13 predicted proteins | sample BON01_FD_78093 | JGI IMG/M metagenome (GOLD analysis project Ga0105053, IMG submission 78093) | Freshwater microbial communities from Lake Bonney liftoff mats and glacier meltwater in Antarctica - BON-01 | ecosystem: Environmental > Aquatic > Freshwater > Ice > Glacier meltwater | place: Lake...
CCATGCGCGCGAAAAACGCATCAACGCGCTGAAACCCATGAACTGCCCCTGCCATGTGCAAATTTATAACCATGGGCTGAAGTCTTACCGCGACCTGCCTTTGCGGATGGCTGAATTTGGGGCCTGCAACCGGTATGAACCATCGGGCGCGCTGCACGGCATTATGCGCGTGCGCGGCTTTGTGCAGGATGATGCGCATATTTTCTGCGAAGAAAAGCAGATTGAGCAGGAAACTGAGGATTTCATCAATCTTTTGGCCAGCGTTTACAAAGACTTGGGGTTTGAAAATTTCAAGATCAAGTTCTCAGATCGGCCCGAAAAACGTGCCGGGTCGGATGATACATGGGACCGCGCAGAAGCCGCTTTGCGCAATGCAACCATTGCAGCGGGCTATGCGTTTGAGTTGAACCCCGGTGAGGGCGCGTTTTACGGCCCCAAGCTGGAATTCGTGCTGACCGACGCCATCGGGCGTGACTGGCAATGCGGCACGCTACAGGTCGATTTTGTGCTGCCCGAACGCCTCGATGCGAACTATATCGGCGAAGATGGCAACAAGCACCGCCCGGTGATGCTGCACCGCGCGATTGTGGGCTCGTTTGAGCGGTTCTTGGGTATTCTCATTGAAGAACACGCCGGCAAACTGCCATTCTGGCTGGCCCCGCGCCAAGTGGTTGTGGCGGCAATTGTATCCGATGCTGATGATTATGTGCGCGAGGTTGTGGCCGCGCTCAAGGCCGCTGGCGTGCGCGCCGAGGCCGATTGCCGGAACGAGAAAATCAACTACAAGGTCCGCGAACATTCGTTAACCAAAGTGCCCGCAATTCTGGCTGTGGGCATGAAAGAGGTTGAGGATCGCAGCGTGTCCATCCGCCGTTTGGGGGAACAGGGCAGCAAGGTTGTCGCACTGGATGAGGCTGTGGTAGCTTTGGGGCTTGAGGCAACACCGCCGGATTTGGTTTAGAGTTTTGGCAAGCCCGGTGCTTTAGCTGCCGGGCTTGGCTGGCTCCCACCACTCAATCGGGTTGCCTTCGGGGTCATGGATCCGCGCGAAGCGGCCGATTTCCGAATCCCATTCAGGTTTGGTAATGATGTCGATGTTCAGCGCGCAGAGTTGCGCGAGCATGGCATCCATGTTGGAGACGCGAAAATTGATCATCCATTGCTGCTCGGGGCGGCTGAAATAGTCGGTATCGCGTTGAAAAGGCTCAAATACCGTTGGGCCAGCAGCCTGCGTCCAAACGTAATTCTGTATGTCCATGCCGAGGGATTCTTGATACCACACCTTGAGCTTGACGGGGTCTTTGGCGCGGAAGAATATGCCGCCAATGCCGGTTATGCGTTCCATATGCGTCACCTTTTTCGTTTTCGCTGCAGTCAATAGCGAAATCACTTTAGGCTGTTTAGCCTAACAGTTCGCACTTAAACCTCGAGATACGTTTCCCACCCTATGTAATACTTATCAGATGTAAAAATTTGGTGCGCCGTATCTCCTGCCACCTCGCTCAACATGCAGGCCATTTTATTGAGGCGACCACTCGGCCCCATCCTTCCTAAAAAACCAAACGCCACGGCCCTCACCGTTTCGGCGCGCGATCCCATGCCTGCCGCACACCCGCCACGCTTCAAATCAGAACCGCCATTCCATCGCTAAATCATCCATATAGAACCCATTCCCGATATCGGCTTTGATGTCGCCAGTTGTGCGAAACCCGATCCGTTCATACGCGGCGATAGAGCCGGTATTATGTTTATTGACCGTCAAGTTAATGCGCGTGGCGTTGCTGCGTGCCGCTTGGCTGCAAATAAACGCAAGCGCGCCTGCGCCCAGGCCTTGTTTACGCTGCGATGACAGAATGTAGAGTTTGCTTAAGAAAAGGCTGTCGTCCTGAATTTGGAACGCAAGATACCCCACATTTTGCCCATCATGCTGCTGCAAATAGTATTTAAACCTTTTGTTTTGAATATCGTCTTGAATGGCCGCCTTTGATAGGAAAATGCCGAGCATGTAGTTAACCTGCTCCAGCCCAATAATTTTGGAATAATGCTCAACCCAAATTATTTTGGCGAGGGCGACGACGGTTTCAATCTCATCAACTGTTGTTACTAAAACAAAATTGTGCGAATTGTCGTCCATGGCGCTGACCTCTTACAAACCGGCAGTTGTTTTATTAGCCATTTTATGTGGCCTACAATAGGTTACAAGTACAGGATAGTGCTGGTGTTTCGTGGCGAAACTACCCGTTAAATTCTGAGAGCCACGTCGTTTCCAGCGAGCTATGCGGCGCAACTACGCGCCTTATGATTTTTACAATTTCATCATATTCAAACCTTGCAATATGTTTTATCGCCCTATATAACACTCATCAGATGTAAAAACGGAGCACGCCATGTCCCCCGCCACCTCGCCAAATATTCAGGCCTTTTTCGACGAGGCCACGAATACCGTGTCCTATGTTGTGATGGACCCGAACAGCAAATCTTGCGCCATCATCGATTCGGTGCTCGATTTTGACTATGCCTCAGGCCATACCGATACCCGCAGCGCCGATGCGATTGTGGGCTATGTCAAGGAACATGGGCTGGATGTTGAATGGCTGCTCGAAAGCCATGTTCATGCCGACCACCTTTCCGGCGCACCCTATTTGCAGCAGCAGGTTGGCGGCAAAATTGGCATTGGTGAGCAGATCACCGTCGTGCAAGATACGTTTGGCAAGGTGTTCAATGCGGGCACCGAGTTTCAGCGTGATGGTAGCCAGTTTGATAAATTGTTCAGCGAGGGCGACAGTTTCACCATTGGCGGGCTGACCGGCAAAGTGATGCATACGCCGGGCCACACCCCGGCCTGCTTGACCTATGTTATTGCTGATGCCGCTTTTGTAGGTGACACTATGTTCATGCCTGATTTTGGCACGGCGCGCTGTGACTTCCCTGGAGGATCGGCTGAAAACCTGTTTAACTCGATTCAGAAGATCCTGACCTTACCTGATGAAACCCGCATTTTTGTGGGCCATGATTATAAGGCGCCGGGGCGCGAGACTTATGCTTGGGAAACCACAGTGGCCGAACAGCGCGCGCTGAACGTGCATATTGGGGCGGGCAAGAGCGTTGAGGATTTTGTGGCCATGCGCAACACGCGTGACAAAACGCTTGGCATGCCACGGCTGATCGTGCCGTCGATTCAGGTGAACATGCGTGCAGGCCAACTGCCCGCACCCGAGGATGATGGCAATGTCTATTTGAAAGTGCCAATTAACCGATTAGGAGCGCCAAAATGAACATAAAGAAGCTGACAGATACTTTCTCGGCCACTGGCCAGATGAAACCGCAAGATGTGGCCTTGGCCAAAGCGCAGGGGTTTTCGACCATCATTTGCAACCGACCAGACGGCGAAGAGCGTGACCAGCCAACTTCGGAAATGATCCGCGCCGCCTGTGCCGATAGCGAGATTACGTTTCACTATGTGCCCATGTCCCCAGCGGGCCCCGGCCCAAACACGGTCGTTGATTTTAAGGCTGCGGTCGATGGTGCCAAGGGCCGCATTCTCGGCTATTGCCGCTCGGGTGCCCGCTCAGCTTGGTTGTGGGAATCAACCCGCGGTTAAATTGACATGCGGCGCTTTAGGGCGCCGCTGATTATCAGGTATCCCATGAAATTTGCCAAATTTTTTCCCATTCTGAAATGGGGGCGCGGTTATTCGCGCCAAACGCTGGAAAATGATCTTGTGGCGGCAGTGATCGTAACGATCATGCTGATTCCGCAATCATTGGCCTATGCATTACTGGCAGGGTTACCGGCGCAGGTGGGGCTTTATGCCTCTATCGCGCCTTTGGTTATTTATGCGGTGTTTGGCACCAGCCGCACGCTGGCGGTCGGGCCTGTTGCCGTTGCGTCACTGATGACGGCGGCGGCGGTTGGCCAGTTGGCGGCGCAGGGCACACCCGAATATTTGGGGGCGGCGATAGCGCTGGCCTTTCTTTCGGGGCTGATGCTGCTGCTGATGGGGTTTTTGCGGCTGGGGTTTTTAGCAAATTTCCTGTCGCACCCGGTAATTTCAGGCTTCATCACCGCCTCGGGGATAATTATTGCGGCCAGCCAATTGCGCCACCTATTGGGGGTGCCGGGCGAAGGACATAATCTGTTAGAATTGCTCGGATCGCTTTGGGCGAATTTGGACAAGATCAACTTGCCAACTTTGGTGATTGGCGTTTTTGCCACCAGTTTTTTGTTTTGGTCGCGTCGATCGTTGAAAAAATTGCTACTTGCGCGGGGCACCAAACCACGGATTGCTGATATTTTGTCCAAATCAGCCCCAATTGCCGCCGTGGCTGCCACAACTTTGGCAACATGGCTGTTTGGGCTGAGCGGGGCTGGTGTGGCCATCGTGGGTGAAATTCCCAGCGGGTTGCCCATGCCAACCCTGCCCCCGTTTGACCTTGCACTCTGGACACAAATTGCCACGCCTGCGCTGCTGATATCCATCGTTGGGTATGTAGAAACGATTTCGGTGGCCCAAACACTTGCCGCCAAACGCCGCCAGCGGATTGACCCAGACCAAGAGCTGATTGCGCTTGGTGCGGCCAATGTAGGGGCAGCAATGTCGGGCGGGCTTCCGGTAACTGGCGGGTTTGCGCGCTCGGTCGTAAACTTTGACGCTGGGGCTGAAACCCCGGCCGCGGGTGCATTTACCGCCATTGGTATAGCGGGCGCGGCGCTGTTTTTAACGCCGCTCCTGTTTTTCCTGCCCAAGGCCACGCTCGCAGCCACCATCATTGTGGCGGTGCTGTCATTGGTTGACGTTGGTGCGCTGCGGCGCAGCTGGCGCTATTCGCGCGGCGATTTTGCCGCCATGCTGGCCACCATTTTAGTGACACTTGGCACCGGGGTTGAAACGGGGATCATCGCCGGGGTGGGCGTGTCCGTATTCTTGCATCTTTACCGCACCTCGCGCCCGCATTACGCCGTGGTCGGCCAAGTGCCGGGGACCGAACATTTCCGCAATATCAACCGCCATGAGGTGGTGGTTAGTCCGGCAATTTATTCCATTCGAATTGATGAAAGCCTGTATTTCCCCAATGCGCGGTTTATTGAAGACCGGATTAACGCGGCAATCGCCCAGAATCCGGCCATCAAACATGTCGTGCTGGTCTGCCCGGCGGTCAATTTCATTGATCTTTCGGCGTTGGAAAGCCTTGAGGCCGTGAATACCCGCCTGAAAGAAGCGGGTATTCAGTTGCATTTGTCCGAGGTGAAGGGCCCGGTGATGGATAGGCTTAAACGCAGCCATTTCTTGCATGACCTTGGTGGCCAAGTATTCCTGACGCAATATGATGCGATCCGCACGCTGGATGGTGAATGCGCGCGCGCAGCACTAGAGGCGCGGCGCTGTAGCTAGGCCCAATTGGGTTTGCGCTTGGCAAAGAAGGCGGCGATACCCTCGGCCGCCTCGGCCTGTTCCCATGTGTTTGCGAGTTGTTCAATTGTGGCGGCAATAACGGCGGGCGTTATGGGGGCGCCAAGGCTGCGTGCCAATGCCTTGGCCGAAGCCACGGCACCGGGGGCGCAGGCCAAATAGGCTTCAGCCTCGGCCATCGCAGTTTGCATCAGGGCTTCAGCAGGCACCACACGCGCCACAAGGTCCAGCGCTTGGGCCTCAGCCGCATCAAACCGGCGCGATGACATAAACACCCGCCGCGCCTTACCTTCGCCCATCCGCGCCAGCACATAGGGCGAAATAGTTGCTGGGGTTAGGCCAAGCCGGGTTTCGGTAAGGCCAAATTTTGCGTGATCGGCGGCAAAGGCCACATCACACACCGAGACGAGGCCAACACCGCCCCCAAAGGCCGCGCCATTAACCGCCGCGATAAGCGGTTTGGGCATGGTATTCAGCGCATTCAGCATATCGGCAAGGCGTTGCGCTGCGGCCATGCGCTGCGTGCGGTTTGCAGCGATTTGCACCTGCATCCAGCCAAGGTCTCCCCCCGCGCAAAAACTGGCCCCCTGCCCGGTAAGTATAACGGCACGCACCAATGAACCAGCCCCCAGCGCCGTGGCGGCGGCGGTCAGTTCATCAATCATCACCGCATCCATGGCGTTATGCACATCGGGGCGATTGAGCGTGAGCGTGACAATGCCGCGTACATCGCGGGTTTCAAGCAAAGTGCTGTAAGTCATCCGCGCAATCCTTTTGCAAACGCCGCCGCTTGGCGCAGGCGTGCCTCGTCCAGCCCGGTATCAAAGCCGAGCATTTTGAGCATGGCATCCACCTTTAATGTATCAACATTGCCAGCCGCCCCCGGCGCATAGGGGCAGCCGCCCAAGCCTCCAACGGAAGCATCAAACACCCGCAATCCCTTATCAAGCGCCACGCCAATATTTTCCAGTGCGCGGCCAGCCGTATCATGAAAATGGCCAGCCAATTGCGCTGCGGGCAGGCGCGCCAGCACCGCATCAAGCATGGCTGCAATACTGCTGGGCCGCCCTTGGCCGATTGTGTCCCCGAGCGATATTTCGGCGCAGCCCATATCGGCCAAAGCGGCGGAAATTTCAGCGACGGCGCGCGGGGCGATTTGGCCTTCATAGGGGCAGTCAGTTATGCATGAAACATAGCCGCGCAGCGCCAACCCATCGCGCGCGGCGGCCTGCGCCACGGGGGCAAATCGTGCAAGGCTTTCAGCGATAGAACAATTGATGTTCCTTTGGCTAAAGCTTTCAGAAGTTGAACCAAATATCGCCACACCATCAACCCCAGCTGTCCGCGCCGCCTCATAGCCTTGCAAATTCGGGGTTAGCGCCCAATAGGTAACGCTGGGCGCGCGGGTTATTCCGGCCATAACTTCGGCGGCATCGGCCATTTGCGGCACCCATTTGGGCGAGACAAAACTTGCCGCCTCTATCGCGTCAAACCCGCAGGTCGATAGCAGATTGATCAGCGCAATTTTATCAGCGGTTGGCACTTGGTGTGCCTCATTTTGCAACCCGTCGCGCGGGGCCATTTCAACGATGCGCACCCGTTCAGCCATTTTCAGGCTCCAATTCCAATAAAAGCGCGCCATCAATAACGTGCGCACCTTCTGAAACCAGCACATTGGCCACACTCCCATCGCGTGGGGCGGTCATTGTGTGTTCCATTTTCATGGCTTCCAGCACCATTAATGCAGCGCCTTTGGTAACCTTTTGCCCCGGCTTAGCGCTGACGACTTTCACCAGCCCCGGCATGGGTGCGCGAATGGTATCACCGCCCGCCTCATCCGCCTTGGCCCCCGGCTGGGTGATGGTTGCGCCGTAATTCTGGCCGAGCGCAAACACATCAACCCGATTTCCGTGGCGCAATAACAGCGCGTTGAACTGGTGGCCAAACGCGGTTGTAACGCGCCAGCGTCCGTTTAGGCTGGCAAGGCAGAGTTCAAGACCATTAACGCTATAACGGCCATTACCAAGTGTGGTGACGGCCATGCTCTCATCATCCAATACAACATGGCGCGTTAGCGACGCCCATTGGGTAAATCCTTCAAAAGGCGCAACTTTCGGCAATCCTAGCGCTGCCAAAGCCGCCAAAGCAACCACAACCGGTTCCGTCGGACCCGTGTTACGCAGGGCATCAAGATCACGGGCGATCAGCCCGGTATCAACCTGCCCGGCAGCGAATTCTGCATGGCGGCAGAGCGCGCCGAGAAAGCTGATATTGGTGGTGAGGCCCGCGATTTCAGTCGCCCCAAGGGCGCGGTTCAGGCCGGCCAATGCGGTGGCCCGGTCGGGGCCATGCACGGTGATTTTGGCGATCATCGGGTCATAAAACGGGGAAATATCATCGCCTTGGCGCACGCCGGTATCCACGCGCGCACCTTGGCCAAATTTCAGGTGGTGCAGGTGGCCCGTAGCGGGCAGAAAGTCGCGCGCGACATCCTCGGCATAAATCCGCGCCTCAAATGCATGGCCGTTTAGGGGAATTTCGTGTTGCGCCAAGGGCAAGGGCTGGCCAGCGGCCACGCGCAACTGCCATTCAACCAAATCAACGCCGGTAATTGCCTCGGTGACGGGGTGTTCAACCTGTAATCGGGTGTTCATTTCCATGAACCAAAATCCATCGGGGCGTAGGCCGTTGGCACCGTCCACAATGAATTCCACGGTGCCAGCACCGGAATAACCAATGGCCTTGGCGGCCTTCACCGCTGCGTTGCCCATGGCGGCGCGCACCTCGGCAGTCATCCCCGGCGCGGGGGCTTCCTCAATCACCTTTTGGTGGCGGCGTTGCAGTGAACAGTCGCGTTCATGCAAATAGACTGCACCGCCATGATTATCGCCAAACACCTGAATTTCGATATGGCGGGGGTTGAGGATATATTTCTCGATCAGCACCGCACCATCACCAAAGCTGGCCTCGCCTTCGCGCGTGGCGCCCGCCAGACCAGCGGCAAAATCAGCAGGGTCATCCACCCGCCGCATGCCCTTGCCACCACCGCCCGCGCGCGCCTTGATCAGCACGGGATAGCCGATTTCCACCGCCCTTTCAGCCAAAAACACAGCGTCCTGATTGGCCCCGTGATAGCCCGGCACCACAGGCACGCCGGCCTCAACCATCAGCGCCTTGGCGGCATCCTTCAGGCCCATCGCGCGGATGGCAGCGGCGCTAGGGCCAATGAAAGTTAGGCCAGCAGCGGCAATTTTATCAGCAAAATCAGGGTTTTCGGACAGAAAGCCATAGCCGGGATGGATGGCCTGCGCGCCCGTGGACAGCGCGGCTTGAATGATGACATCCCCCAGCAAATAGCTTTCGCCCACAGGGGCCGGGCCGATGCGCACAGCCTCATCCGCCATGGCAACATGGCGGGCGTTTGCATCAGCATCGGAATACACCGCGACGGTGGCCACGCCCATACGGCGGACGGTGTCGATAATCCGACAGGCAATTTCGCCACGGTTGGCAATTAGGATTTTAGTGAACATCATGCTCATTACATCCGAAACACGCCAAACAGCGTGTCCTCCACTGGGGCGTTTAGGCTGGCGAGCAGGCTGAGGGTCAGCACATGCCGGGTTTGGCGGGGGTCGATCACGCCGTCATCCCAAAGGCGGGCGGAGGCGTAGAGCGGGTGGGATTGTTCTTCGAACATCTCGATTGTGGGGCGTTTAAATTCGGTTTCTTCATCCGCGCTCCACGCCTCGCCGCGACGTTCCATGCCGTCACGCTTGACGGTGGCCAGCACACCTGCGGCCTGCTCGCCGCCCATGACGGAAATGCGGGAATTGGGCCATGTCCAGAGGAACCGGGGTGAATAGGCGCGGCCCGCCATGCCGTAATTGCCTGCGCCAAAACTGCCGCCGACGAGCACGGTGATTTTGGGCACGTTCGTGGTAGCTACCGCTGTTACCAGCTTGGCCCCGTGGCGGGCGATGCCTTCGGATTCATACTTTTGGCCGACCATAAAGCCGGTGATGTTTTGCAAAAATACAAGCGGGATTTTGCGCTGGCTGCACAGCTCCACAAAATGCGCGCCCTTGACGGCGCTTTCTGAAAACAGCACGCCGTTATTGGCGATAATGCCAACAGGGATGCCGTTGACATGCGCAAAGCCACAAACCAAAGTCGTGCCAAAGCGGGCCTTAAATTCATCAAACTTGCTGGCATCGACCAAGCGCCAAATCACCTCGCGGATGTCATAGGGCGTGCGCAGGTCGGCGGGCAGAATATCAAGCAATTCATCCGGGTTCAACTTGGGCGGTTCAGCCTTTTGCAAGGCGGCATGGGTTTTGGGGGTAAGGTTGAGCGCGGCCACAGCGTCCCGCGCCAAGGCCAGCGCATGGGCGTCATCCTCGGCCAAATAATCGGCAACGCCAGAAAGCCGGGTATGCACATCGCCACCGCCAAGGTCTTCGGCGCTCACCTCCTCACCCGTGGCTGCCTTCACCAGCGGAGGGCCTGCCAGAAAAATGGTGCCTTGCTCGCGCACGATGATTGAGACATCGGACATGGCCGGCACATAGGCGCCACCTGCGGTGCAAGAGCCCATGACCACGGCAATTTGCGCAATGCCCTTGGCCGACATTTGCGCCTGATTATAAAAGATGCGGCCAAAATGGTCACGGTCGGGGAAGACCTCATCTTGGTTGGGCAGGTTGGCGCCACCACTATCCACCAAGTAAATACAGGGCAGACGGTTGTCTTGGGCAATTTCTTGCGCGCGCAGGTGTTTTTTCACGGTCATCGGGTAATAGGTGCCGCCCTTAACGGTGGCATCGTTGCACACAACCATCACCCAATGGCCGTGCACCTGCCCGATGCCCGCAATCAGCCCCGCCCCCGGCGCGGCCCCGTCATACATGCCATGCGCCGCTAGCGCGCCGATTTCCAGAAACGGCGAGCCCGCATCCAACACCCCGGCCACCCGGTCACGCGGCAGCATTTTGCCGCGCGAAAGATGGCGGGCACGGGCTTTATCGCCACCACCTGCGGCAGACAGGGCGGCGGCCTTGGCGATGGTGTCTAGCAAGGCGAGGTGTTGCTCTTGCTTGGTTGGCGCAGGTTTATCTGGCACGGGCGGCTCCGATTATGACTTGGACGTTTGGTTTAGGGCTGGCCCAAAGCCATCAGTTCGATAATCCGATTGGCGTTCATTTTCATGGCGCAATTGGCTTCGGTAATCGGTTGGCGGGCGATGTCGGGGTCAGACAAGCCTGTCATGCGGCAATGGGCATAAGCGTAGTCTTCCCAGCCTTCTTGCGATCGTTCCAACAGGTCAGGCAGGTCATCAGCAATGGCGGCCAGTTTCGCAAGGGCTGTGCCATACAAACCCTCAGCCGGATAGCGCCAAGCCACGGTTTCGCGGGTGTAGCAGGCCTCCACCTCCTCAGGGACAGCAGCCGTTTCCAAGCACGCATAGGCGATTGTGCCGATGCATGCCTGCGGGTCTTCGCTGCCGGCTGCGCATTGCATGAGCATGGCCGTGTCGTCGGCTTGGTCGGCATGGGCGGTCGTGGCGAGGATGAGGGCGGCGAGGGCGATAAGTGTGGTTTTCATGGTGGGGTTCCTTCTGGTGGGAGGCTCGTTAAACTTACTCGACGGCCAACTGCATGATTTCAATGATCCGCGCACCGGTGCGTTCCATTTTACAGCGCGCCTCGGTGAGTTCGCGGCGCTCTTTATCGGGATCAGCCAGACGCAACAGCGTGCAGGTATTGTTGACGTAATCATCCCAGCCATCTTGCGATGACATCAATACCGCCGGGAGCGAACCGCCCAATGCCCCGAGCCGCGCCGTAGCCGCCGTAAAAACATCCCGGGCATTGCCGCGCCACGCATCGGTTTCAGTATCAAAACAAACGCGTTCGGCGGCAACGGTGTCGGCCGTTTCAAGGCAGGGAGTGGCGATGAGGCCGATGCAAATTTCGGGGCTGGTTTCGCTGGTGATGCAACTCATCAGGGTCTCGGCATCCTGTGCCTGCGCCATTGGAGCTGCGATAAGGATAAGAGCTGTAAGCGTGCGTTTCATGGAAAAATCCTATATTGTTAAATGAGGCGAACTTAGACAGAGATCGATGTATTAGCATAGTCACGTATTTTTTGCGCTATCCCCATTGGTCAAAATAATTATCGAAATGAAAATGCAGAATGAACAGATTGATATCGGCCTCGCATCGCCAAATAATAAGGTTATCCGATATGTTTTGTTCGTTTTGATATTGGATACAACTGTCCTGAAACGCAAAGCCTCGCGTATTCAAATTGTTGTGGCGCGTTTCGTTATCCACCGGGCTGAGATTGCCGCTGACTGCAATAACCACCTGTTGCGTAAGGGGTTCGGATTGCAACACGAGGGCCTGCAAATGGTCAATGTCATCGAAGGCGGCTGTGAAAGCCGACTCCATCGGCGCAAGGCAAGTTGGAAAAGCGTCATTGTTTTCAATGGGCTGCGCAAGGCAGGCATAAGTTGCCGCAACCGGGTCGGTATATTGCGCGGGGCTGGCTTGTGGGATTGCAGCAATAACAGCGGCAAGAAAGATGCGTGGTTTCACTCCACCGCCTTCATCATTTCCCGCCCGATCAGCATCCGCCTAATCTCACTCGTTCCAGCCCCAATCTCCATCAGTTTCGCATCCCGAAACAGGCGCGACACCGCGCTTTCGTTCATGAACCCTGCGCCACCCATGGCCTGCACAGCCTGATGTGCCTGAACCATGGCTTGTTCGGAGGCGTAGAGCACGCAGGCCGCCGCGTCTTGGCGGGTGACTTGGCCACGGTCGCAGGCGGCGGCGACGGCATATACATAGGCGCGGGCCGAATTCATGGCGGTATACATATCGGCCACTTTGCCCTGCATCAGTTGGAAATTACCAATTGGCTGGCCGAATTGTTTGCGTTGGGCCAGATAGGGCATAACCTCGTCCAAACAGGCCGCCATGATGCCGGTGCCGATGCCCGACAGCACGACGCGCTCATAATCAAGGCCGGACATAAGCACCGACACACCGCGCCCTTCTTCACCCAGTACATTTTCAAATGGCACTTCGACATTTTCAAACACCAGTTCAGCAGTGTTGGAGCCGCGCATACCGAGCTTGTCAAAATGCGGGGAGGTGGAAAAACCCTTCATAGTTTTTTCAACAATAAAGGCGGTCATGCCTTTGGCGCCCGCATCAGGGTCGGTCTTTGCGTAGACCACCAACGTATCAGCCTCGGGACCGTTGGTGATCCAGTATTTTGTGCCGTTCAAAACGTAGCGGTCGTTCTGCTTCTCGGCCCGCAATTTCATGGCCACAATATCGGAACCTGCCCCGGCTTCGCTCATCGCCAAGGCGCCAACATGTTCACCCGAAACCAGCCCGGGCAGGTATTTGGCGCGCTGTGCTTCACTGCCATTGAGTTTAATTTGGTTCACACACAGGTTCGAATGCGCACCGTAAGACAGGCTAACGCTGGCGGAGGCACGCGCAATTTCCTCAACCGCCACGACATGGGCCAAATAGCCCATGCCCGCCCCGCCATATTCCTCGGGCACAGTAATGCCAAGCAGGCCCATATCGCCCAATTCGCGCCACAGTGCGGGCGGAAATTGGTTTGTGCGGTCAATTTCCGCTGCCATCGGCTTGATACGGTCCTGCGCGAAACGGTGCACCATGTCGCGCAGCGCCTCAATATCTTCGCCCAGAGCGAAATTCATGGATGCGGTAAACATGGCGGGCCTTTCCGTTATGATGATTTAACTGAACATATGTTCAGTTAAAAAGCAAGCGAGTCGTTAGGCGAGGAAGGCGCGCTCCACAAACCAATACATCCCAACCGCCGCCACCGCCAATGACGCTGGAATGGTGATGGCCGCGCGATACCATGGCTTGCGCCCAAACCAAAACCCGACCAGCAGAAAACAGCCAAGGACAACGCTGATTTGGCCAAGTTCAACCCCGATATTGAAACCAATCAGCCCAGCCACTTCGCCCCCCTCGGTTAACCCGAATTCGTGCAACACGCTTGCAAAGCCAAGGCCGTGAAGCAGGCCGAAGCCGAAGATAAGTACCGGTCGCCATCGGGTCAGGCCCGCGAAAAACACGTTTTCAATGGCGACATAGGCGATGGATAGGGC
>Ga0105053_10008287_pt1 | contig 13572 bp, 11 predicted proteins | sample BON01_FD_78093 | JGI IMG/M metagenome (GOLD analysis project Ga0105053, IMG submission 78093) | Freshwater microbial communities from Lake Bonney liftoff mats and glacier meltwater in Antarctica - BON-01 | ecosystem: Environmental > Aquatic > Freshwater > Ice > Glacier meltwater | place: Lake...
GGGGGGGGGAGGAGTTTGGGAGAGCAAAGAGCGAGATAAAAGAGGTGAAAGGAAAGAGAGAGCGAGGGAAAACAAGAGACACACGGGAGAAGAAGATGTAATGTGCGAGAGAGCGAGCGAGAGAAATAACGAGAGATTGAAAAAGACTGAGAGTAGAGGAAGGTGTGTGTGTTTGTGTCCGGCAGAGGAAGAAGTAAGAAAAGGGAAAATGAAAAGAAAATATCAACGAACGAACGAAACGAACCGAATTAAAACGAGAACAGAACAGAACAGCTATGAACCAGAAAGAAGTAAGAATCAGAATAAAAGTAAAATGGAATTTGTTTCCACTCCCAAGCAAGCAGCAAATGAGCAAGAGCTTGTCGTCAGCGTCAATCAATCTTCTCTATTTGTCTTCACTTTTCTTCTTTTTCTCGCAGAGCTACTGGGTGGGGGGAAGTAAAAATGTCTTCTCTTTATTATCACGTCCACCTCGTCATCTCATCTTTTCTTCGTTGTTTTCGTCGTGTCTTGTTTGCGGCTGTCGTGTTCCTGACCTCCTTCCTTCCCTTTCTATTCTATCTCTCAACGTTCGTCTTCGTCATTTGCCGGTGCACCGGTCTCAGGAGGCGAGCGCGGCAGGAGCGGCCAGGAAAGACAAGAAGAGAGAAAGCGATTGGAGAGAATCATTACAACTCCCTAATTCCCCCCCCCCCTTTCTCTTCTCGTCGTTGCTTGCTGGCCCTCTTGCCGGTATTTGTGCGTGGAAAGGATGATGATGCGTGGTGGTAATGGTGATGCGGCTGCTGCTCCTCCTGCTGCTGCTCCTCCTACTGCTGCTGCTGTTGCTGCATCTGCTGCTGCTTGGAAAGGGAGAGGGGATAAAACTTAAGGCTCGTTCGTATGTTACATCAGTTTGTTCGTCCTTGTCGCCCGTTGCCATATATGAGTGTAGAGTATAGGAACACGCCCCCCCGGCCTCGCCTCGCTTTTCTTTTTGCTCTGCAGCGGTACCTGCCACAGGAGCCAGCCAGCCACACACATATTCACACACACGAACCCACACCCCTTCCCTATGTCTTTGATAGATTTAAGGTCTTTGTTGTTGTTTCTGTCATCGTCGTCGTCATCGTCTAATTCGAGTCGCTGTGTCTTTGGTTGCTCTACACATGTTGGAGGCTTCTTTTCTTCTTCACCTTCTTCTTCTTCTTCTGTATTCCTCCTCCTCTCTAACCCTTTCTGACTTCCTCCTCCTCTCTAACCCTCCTCCCTCCCTCCCTCCCTCCCTCCCTCCTCCCTAAAGAAAACAAATTGCTGTTGTTGCCGCTGCTGCTGCTGTTGCTGCTGCTGCTCCTGCTGCCACCACCTGATAATTTGTACAAAAATAGTTTCTGAAGAGAAGAAGCACACGAAAGGCTGCCCGCTTCCTTCTCGTCCCCTCCCTCCCTCCCTCCCTCCCTCCCTCCCTCCCTCTCTCCAACACAATAAAGAGGTATACTACAAACAACAACAAAATCAGGAAAAAGGAGAGAGAAAAGAAGGAGGAGGAGGAATCACTAGTGTTAACAGGAGTAAGAAAAAATAGTTTCTCACACCCACACTGACCACTGACTCCAAACTCAAGAGCACCTGCTGCTTAATGTAAAAGATGCGCCAGTCCCCCCCGTCCACTACACAAGTCCAACACCACCCCCGACGCCAGCCCAAGCACGGCCAACTTCCCATCCATCCCCCGTCCCTCCCCCCCATTATTCCCTCCGGCCATCGGCATAATATCCAAATTATTCAACGCACACGCCTCCGTCACCGAGATAGCAGGTATCTGCAACGCTTCCACCACCATAAGCGCCAAATCCTCAATGAAGCCCGGCTCGGTGTTCAGCGCCGGGACCCTCCTCCAATTCTTAATCCCATTTTCGAAGGCCAGCTCGCGGTACTCAATGTCGATTTCCTCCAAGGTCTCAATATGCTCAGAGACAAAGGAGATAGGAACGACGACGAGGTTCTTCACTCCAGACGCGCCCAGCTCCTCTATTATATCATCGGTATAAGGCCTCAACCACTCAATAGGCCCCACCCTAGATTGGTAAGATAAGTGCGTCGTCACCTCCGGCGCCTCATACTCCTTCGCGATCAAATCAACACACTTCCGAATCTGCTCCTGGTAAGGATCCCCCATTTCAATATAACGTTGGGGCACCCCGTGGGCCGAAAAAAGCACATGCAAACTCCCCTCCGCCCGCTGCTCAGGGGTAAAGTGCGACAGCTCTCGAGAGATCAGCCGACCCATTGCCTGGACGTACCCTGGTCGGTCATACCAAGCAGGGACGACGGTATGAGAAATCTTACCCCACCGAGGGGCGTCCTTGAAGAACAGGTCTTGCAGCACTCGAAGGGAGCTCCCGCTGGTCGAGATGGAAAATTGAGGGTATAGAGGCACAACCACCACAGAATTCACTCCATCTTTGCGCATTTGCTCCAGGGCTTCATGGGTGAACGGATGCCAGTACCGCATGGCCACGTAGCACTTGGCATCCAAGCCCATGTCTTGCCGTAGGACCTTCTCTACCCCCTCGGCTTGAGCAGCGGTGTACTTGACAATAGGCGATCCACCACCAATAGAAGCATAAGCAGCTTTGCTCTTCGGAGCCCGTCGCTTCGAGATCACGTAGGCCAAAGGTTTTTGCAACCCGCTAATCAAAGCTGGCAAGCGGATAATATCGGGGTCGGCAAATAAATTGTACAGGAAGCCTTCCACGTCTTCAGTGCGCTCGGGCCCACCCAGCTGGAGGAGCAACACACCTAGCTTGACATCGGGCTTGTCGCCTGCGTGCGGGGCAGGGAGTTGAATCTCAGGGCGGAGGCGGCGTCGCAGGCCCGTGCCGGTGGTGGGGGGGTCCATGGTGGCCGCGGCTTCGAGGCGGGTGGGGCTGAGGTTTTCGTTGGTATTGTCGCTGCTGCTGCTGCTGCTGCTGCTGCCGGCGGTGGCGCTGCTCTGAAGGACCGTCAGCGCTGCTGCTGATGGCATTCTTGTCATGGAAGGGGCGAAGGAGGGTAGAAACAAGGGGGAGGCAGAAGAGGAGGAGGAGGAGGAGGAGGAGGAGGAGGAAAAGGGCGAGCCGGAAGCGCGTGCTCGGACAGCGCACAAGGAGGCGCCGCCACGTGGTTGCTGAAACAAGAACCCCTCCACAGAAGTGGCCAGAAGCAAGCCGCCCGTCAAGACGAGGAAGGAGCCCCACGTCACAACGCGGCCTGCGTGCCCGGCCGCCGTGGGTCTTGATAGCCCACTGCTGCTGCTGCTACCGCTGGTGCTGCGTTTGTTCTTGTTACTGCTGCTACTGCTGCTGCTTTGGTCGTCGCCTCGGGCGCGGTGGCGCAGTCGGATCACCATGGCTTAGGGATTATTGGTAGTGCTTCGTTGCCGGGACACAGTCACGCAGGCTAGGGGATGGGCGCTGGGCAAGCGTGACGAGGTGGAGGAAGAAGGTGATTCGTCAACCAACACGCACTGGCCAGCTCACAGAAACTAAGCCAGGCCACGTGGAGACAGCACCTGTGCGAATGTGGAGAGGGAGGATGGGGGAGGCAGGGGTTCGTGTTGAGGACTAGCTAGTCAGTATTGTGGCCGCGGCGCCGCCGCTCATCACTGTGCGTTTGTGGCCTTTGGCCGCGCGCGTGCGTGGAGAGGAACGGGAACGATGATGACGGTGGCGATGCCAACGTGGAGAGGATTGGGTAGAGAGGAGGCTATTCAAAATCGAATTCCAGAACAGCAAAATTGGCCATGGCAAAGACGCTTGCAAGAAGGCCAAGAAAGTGGAACGTGTGTGAGTTGAGCACAGGTTGAAAGGACACTAGAGAAATGCAAGTGAGAAAGACCACGCACACACACCAGAGAGAGGCAGATGAAGAATGAGATGAAGAACTGAGTTATTACGATGATTGTCGTGCCGCAAGGAGACCAGAGGAGGTTAGAGAAGGCCTCTTTATGTGCATTTTAGTATGCAAATTGTCCACAAAACCACTGACTTTACGGTTAGTGTCCTCGCTATGCTCTACCTTGACACCTTCCACCCATCTTTGGTGCGTGGGAAAGGCTTTGGTCCGCTCAAAACCCTCCACTTCAAACCCGCGGCCTCCGCCGAACACAGAGTGCTGCAGCGTGCCCCCAAACTCAAGCACAGCAGCGCAGCCCCCACTTCTTCCAATCTTGCCCATTGCTTTTGTGAAAGCCGCATTGGCCCAACAACCATCATGGAAAGGGCAGAAAGAAGCGTCCCCATTGCCTGGAATGGACGGAGATGCCGCGGCACTGCACGTCACACGCCTCCCCTCGCCCAGCGACGACTGCTTGACTATCCGCCACCACTGCTGCTGGTTGAAGGACTGCAAGGAGCACTTATCAAGCGGACGCCAGCACCACCTGCGGCATATTATTGCTAGGCCTTGCAAGTGCCGCGCCATGCCCTCGCGGCTGTCCCAAGACCCACCACTCACTCCGCACACACGACGTTCACGCACAGGCCAAAAGTCGCTTTCCACGGCGTCCATCCAGTCCTTCGTCCGCGCGTGCTTGCTGCTCCTCCTTTGTGTGGGTGGCCATTCCGCGTTCCGTCTAGCCTCGTCTCGTCAAGCAAAGCCACTACCAACAACAAGCAACATGGCGCACGTGGTAAGTGTCTTTGATTGCGGAATATGATTATGTGTATGCAGTGCCTTGGCATTTACTTCCGGCCTGTCAAATCAATGGCTCTTCGTCGTTGCCTTTGTAACCCCCGCCTGCCTCCCCCTGCCCTGCCATTCAGCCTCAAGCTCGTGCTCCTCTTGTTTGCAGACGCCTTTCCCCTTGCAGTTGTCCCAGTGCGTTAAGCCTCAATCTTTACCTTTAAGCCTCGTGCTATGGCCCTCCCCTGCGCCTGTCTTGTCAAACCCCCGCCGCACCACCATCCATGGCCACCCACCACCAACCTCCCACCCTCTCTAACCCTTCCTCCCCTCCATCCCTTCCTTTTCACAGATCACCGCCGTCGAAGGCACCCAAGCCGACCTATGGAAAGTCAAGCGCGCCCTCCTCTCCGTCTCCGACAAGACGGGCCTCCTCGAACTCGCCACCTTCCTAGTCGGACAAGGCGTCGAGCTCCTCTCCACCGGCGGGACGGCCAAGGCCATCCGTGACGCCGGCCTGCCCGTTAAGGACGTGACTGAATACACGGGTTCCCCCGAGATTTTGGATGGGCGAGTCAAGACTCTGCATCCCAAGGTCCATGGAGGCCTGCTCGGCGTCCGTGGCAACCCTACTCATGAGACCCAAATGAAGGAGAATGGGATTGAGAATATCGATGTCGTCGTCCTTAACCTTTATGCCTTCGAGCACACCGTGCAAAAAGGCGGGGATTTCGCGACGTGCATCGAGAACATTGACATTGGTGGCCCCTCCATGCTGCGGTCTTCGGCCAAGAACCACAACTACGTCGTGATCACCACCTCCCCCTCCCAATACGCCGAGCTCATGGAGGAAATGAAGACCAACGACGGCAGCACCTCCCTCGCCCTCCGCAAGCGGTTCGCCGCCCGCGCGTTCGCCACCTCCGCTGCCTACGATTCTGCTATCGCTGGTTGGATCAATGGCCAGCTGGGGGAGCAAGCCCCTGTGGTGACCCGTGTCTACACCCCCGAATTCCCTTTGAAATATGGCTGCAACCCCCACCAGGCCCCTGCTGGTATCTTGTCCATCCTCGGGACGCCTCTGCCGTTTCAGGTCTTGAATGGCACCCCTGGCTATATCAACCTGTTGGATGCTCTTAATGCTTATCAGCTGGTGCGTGAGCTCCGCGCTGCCCTCGGCTTGGCCGCTGCTGCCTCGTTCAAGCACGTCTCGCCTGCAGGGGCGGGGGTGGCTGTGCCCTTGACGGCCGAGGAGGCGGAGGCGTATGAGGTTGCTGATCCCTCGATTTTGACCCCGGTGGCCTTGGCTTATATTAGGGCGAGAGGCGCGGATCCTATGTGTTCGTTTGGAGACTTTGCGGCGGTGAGTGACGTGGTGGATGTGGACACTGCCAGGGTGTTGCAGAAGGAGGTGAGTGACGGAATTATCGCCCCGGGGTATGAACCGGAGGCGTTCAAGATTTTGGCGAGTAAGAAGGGGGGAAAGTTCATTGTGTTGCAGGCGACGGGCGATTTTGTCCCTCCCCCTGTGGAGTATAGGGAGGTGTATGGCGCTGCGTTTAAGCAGAGGAGGAATGATGCGTTGTTGAGCCCGGCGGATTTGACGAAGGTGGTGACGACGAAGCAGTTGGGGGAGGGGGCGGTGAGGGATTTAATTATTGCGTCGATTGCGATTAAGTACACGCAGTCGAATTCGGTGGGGTATGCGTTAAATGGACAGGTGATTGGAGTGGGGGCTGGGCAGCAATCTCGGGTGGATTGTGTGAAGCTCGCGGGGAGGAAGGTGGAGGTGTGGTGGCTCCGGCAGCACCCGAAGGTGCGTGCGCTTGTTTTCAAGCCGACGGTGAAGAGGCAGGATCGGGTTAATGCCCGCGTGAGGTATATTGAGGGAGATATTACCGCAGCGGAGCGTCCGTTGTGGGAGGCGAATTTCGAGGAGGTCCCCTCGCCTTTGACCGAGGAGGAGAAGACGGCGTTCATGGCCACGTTGACTGGCGTCAGTCTGTCGTCGGATGCTTTCTTTCCGTTCCGGGACTCGATTGATCACGCGTCGAAGTTTGGGGTGACGTTTGTGGTTCAGCCGGGGGGCTCGGTGCAGGATGAGGCTGTGACCGAGTGCTGCAATGGGTATGGGATGGCAATGGCCTTTACCAATGTCCGTTTGTTCCACCATTAGATTGATGTAGGAGTGATGCTTGGTTAGTAAGGGGGAGTCAAATAAGAGGGGGAGGGAGCGGGATTGATGAAGCGGGCGCGCTGCCTTGTTATTCCTTTTTCACACACAGTTTTGTCGGGTGGCGGTAGTGGGTTTATATGATAATGGAATGCAGGGATTCCATTCCTACTGTTTGAGTTTCGGCTCTCGGTGGTGAATATACTGTTATTTTGCCGTGATCGCTTGCTGAGGGGCTTGAAAAGAGAGGCTGCATGGTCTAGATGGGGCTTTTTAGAAAATGAGAAAGAGCGGAGGGATTGAGTACGAGAAGGAACGTGAGATGCAAGGGCTGCAAGGCGCTGCGACTTCTTCTTCTAGGATGAGGAAAAGCAAAATATATGGTAGACGCGGATATGATTTGCACTGGCTTTTGGTTTGGTTTTCTTGTTTTTGGTTTTTTGTGTATGCTGAATTCAAAGGGGGGTGGGGAGGTTATAAACAGTGGGGAGGGACCAAAAACCACCTGTACGTGCAGGATCGCTAAGGAAAACACTTGATTATCATCAGGCAGTACAAGGCTGACGTACTGATGCGGGTTACATAGTTTTTGATGAGCGGTGTGACCTAAAAGACCACTCCAAGGGCATCGGAAAATGGAACGATTCGAGCCACAAGAAGATTGGGGCGGCCTCTCGCCCCCACCATCATCATGCTCCCTCCCTTGCTATACCACTCCTGCACACTCGCGCCTCTCTACAACCAAGTTGCCAATCTGTCTAACGCACCTAGTTTAGCATATTCTCATACCCCCATTGCTGTTCTACCCACCGCCAGACAGGAATCGACTATCCAAGCAAAAGCAATGCTTGCAAGACTCCTCCATCATCACGAAGGCAGCAGCCTGGCCGCCGCAGTCCAGGGCTCCGTGCGGCACTTCACAGCTGAATCGGCGCGCAAACGGAGGCCAACGTCTACTACTGTCGGCAAGGCTGTGGCAGCCGTGACCTCTGCCCGGGCCAGCAACCGAAGCACTGTCCCCTCTGCCGCCTCCCCGTCATCGCCCTCCGCCTCCTCTGCCAGTCGGGTACGTCTTTGCGAAGTGTGTATACGAAGACAGACAGCCGCTATAAGTATTGACTCCTGCACTTCGTAATGATAGGCAACCTTGTCCTTTCTTATCCTTGCCTTGTCGTGGCTTGCAATTAAGTCTCCAACCAAGCATCATCCATTCCCTCCCCTCTCCCCTTCCTAGCCCTCCCCCCTCCCCAACACATTCTTGATTCTTGATCCTTTTGACCATTCGCCCAATCCACACCTTTATACACCACCCCTTCCCACACTAAAAATAGCTCACCGAAGTCATGCCCATCCGCGACGCCCTGGCCGCCGTCCTTCACAACGCCAAAGAAGGAAAACAAAGGAAGTTCGCCGAGACAGTCGACCTAGCCATTCAATTGGGTGTGGACCCCCGCAAGCCCAACCAAAGCGTGCGAGGCGTTCAGACCTTGCCAAACGGGACAGGGAAAGCCGTCAGGGTAGCAGTTTTTGCCCGGGGGGATGACGCCGAGGCTGCCAAGGCAGCAGGCGCTGCTATTGTCGGGGCGGAAGAGCTGGTCAAAGCGATTCAAGACGGGGATTTGGCGTTTGATCGCTGCATTGCCACGCCCGAAGTCATGCCTTTGGTGAGTCGGGTGGCGCGGGTGCTGGGGCCGAGGGGGTTGATGCCCAACCCGAAGATGGGGACGGTGACGAAGGATGTTGCGGCGGCGGTCAAGTCGGCGATGGCGGGCCAGGTCCAGTTTAAGGCGGATCGGTTTGGGATGGTGCATGTGGGGGTGGGCAAGGTCACGTTTGAGACGGCGGCGTTGCTGGAGAACATCCGTGTGTTGATGGTGGCCTTGAGCAATGCCAAGCCAGAGGGGGCCAAGGGGAAGTATTTGAAGGGCGTGCATGTGACGAGTACCATGGGCAAGGCGGTGCCGGTGGAGGTGGCGACGGTCGATCCCAGGAGTTCCCGGTTTATGTTTGAGGCCGCGCCCTTGGTAGTATAAAGAAAAAATGAAAGAAGGTCAGGAGGAAAGAAAAAAAGAATTTGATAGATAAAAAAAGAAAGGACCAACAGCGAGTGTGTGTGACTCGCTTTGTGTTGTGATTTTTTAATAAAAGTTCTACATTAGGCAACGTATTATTTCTTTTCTCTTTTCCCCTCTTCTTCTTTTTCTTCCCCACCCATCCTCATCGGCTGGTGCTGCTGCATATGCTATACAAAAAAGGAACCCCCTCCTCCCTCCCTCCCTCCCCCTCTAATCCTCATCGCTATCACTCCCGTCATCATCACCGTCCCCCTCCCCCATTTCTTGAGTGTACGTAGTCGAGCTTCGTACAATCGCTCGACCGACCGCGCCGATCCAATCGTCTTTTTCCTTCTCCGTGTCCGCGTACATTAGGAAGGTCGTTTCGGGGGTGGAGACTTCTAGAGCGTTTCGCTTTTGTGCCTTGAGCTCGGCGGATTTGACGGTCATGCAGGAGGAGAGGTCAATCATCCCGTGAGGGGAGCCGGTTTCATTCTTTGTGTGGGCGGGGAAGGGGAGAGAGGGAGGTGTGGTGGTGAGAGAGGGCAAGATGGGGAAAAGCCGAATGGAGAGTGAAAGGCGGGGGTGTGGCGTGAGCGCGCCCGTACGTTCGCCTACGTAGCTCGCAAGAATATCCAAGCGACAAAGATTCCTTACATATGGTCCAAGCACGAATTGAAATCTGAAGTGTCTTTGAACCTCGCATGTATTAGCACCCACCACCAAACCCCGCTGCCCGACTACCCATCCCCCTCGCTGCCTCTTACCTTGGCAAAGAAGAGCTTGCTGCCCTTGAGGATAAAGTACCGTCTCCTCCACTCCTTCAGCCAGCTGCTTTGCTTTGTCAACCATCCTGTGGTGGAGTGTGCGTGTGGGCAGACATGCATGAGTGTCGGTGCTGGACGATTTACATAGAAGGGCTAGCACTCTCCCCCAACCCCAACGTCTCCCTCCCTCTGTCTGCTCTGCTTGGGCATCGCACCCTCGTACCTTCAAAGTCCGCATTGTTGGTGTCGTACCGGATGTTGGTATTAGGGTCTACGTAGGTGCCCCTCATGGCTGCAGGTGGGGGGTGCTCAGGGGCGTTGGAGGCGGAAGCAAGAAGTCTGGCTGCGATGACGGGATGACGAAGGGCAGGACGAGGCGGCCGCGGTCAAAGCACAGCGCCCAGGGACCTGTAGTTTGAGAAGGATGAGGAGTGTGGTGAGCGGCTGGTGGGCTTGGGATGCTTGTGGAGTGCTGGGGGTGGTGTTGTTGGCAAGCGGGCAATAGCCAAGACTGGTTTGCCTCGATTTGCCCATCGTCGTCGCTCTCTATTTTCAGGAGAGAGCAATGAGGGTCTCGATCATCTTTGCTTGTGCTTGCTTGTGCTGCTTTGTGATTAGCTGCCGCTTTGCTGGTCACACACGTTCTTCTTGTGCTGCTTGACAGGATGGTGTTGTGCGTGGACGATGCCTGGTTTTGGTACTGCTGATGCTAACACTTTCCCTTCCACCCCCACCCTTCACACCCACAGGCAGCCAGGGCACGCAAGGAGCGACGAAGCCTCGACATGGGAGCAGCAACACTACAATAACGAGCGAGGCAGTCACCACCACCACCAAGGCCTGACCATGCTGCCGCCCGAGCGTGAAGGGACCCCCACCCCCACCCCGCCTGCAGCGGCCCCAGGGCTCAGAGCTAGGACGCGCAGGTGAGTGTTGTGCTCCAAGAGGGGGAAAATACCCCATTACCACCCCACCCACCCCCATTGCCACCGCACGAACCTTTACGCTCCGCACGCCCCGGGACTGGCAATGCCTGTGTCTACTTCTTTGCACATGTCCCATGCCCTTAAAGCACGCGTTGCCATCCTTGCGGAGCAACACCCCCTCCTAGGCAGACGCTCATCCTCCCCTGCTCTCTCTAACCCTGTCCCCCATCCCCACCCCATACACACACACACAGTTGGCTCGCGCGCCAGGCACCAGGCGGGGGCGGCGTCGTCATAGACGAGGAACAGGCGCAGAGGCACCGCTCGAGGGTTTTTCAAATGGGGTTGTTCATGTGCGTCTTGCTCTTGTTTGCTGATCAACGGAACGGCGGCGGCACGGGTGCCACGACATACGGGGAGAACACCAACAACAACAATGGCGAGGGGGGGAATTCGAGCCAGTTGGACGAGTATGAGAATTGGGGGGAGGCGGGATGGGGAGGGATTAGCTTGCCGGCGGCAGGGACACAGCGGTTGAAAGAGTTCCTGCGGTTGCAGCCGGGGGATGGTGGTTTTTATGCGGCTAATACTACAGGGTACTACCGTGGGGCGTGGAGCAAGCTTGTGGAGACCCCCAAAGCAGTTGTGGCCAATCCAGGACGAGAGCGACGCGAGGTACAAGTGATGGGAAGTGGGGTGTTGCCTGAGCTGGAGGCAGAGGTGGCAGCAGCACCATCAACAGCAGCAGCTGCGGAGACGACGACGAAGGATGAGACAAGTCCTCCCCTCACCGGCAGTGCCACGGCCATAACAACCACGGCCGTCGCCTCTCCAGAGGCGAGCTTGACGACCACTGCTAAGCAGGAGCCTCTAGGGGAGGTGACATTGCATCATTCCGAGGGGAGGGTGGACATGCAGTTATATATGAATCCAGTGCCGGGCTTAGCTGATTTGAGCCTTGTGTATGGGTATTTCAAGTTGCTCGATGGTGCGTATTCGTCAGAGAGGGATATATATGCAGGGGCCAAGGGCGTGTACTTGCATAGGGATGGTCGGTTGTTGTTGCGGACGATGACACAAAAAGATGCGGGGAACATTGCTTTCACATTTACGCTACCAGCGAGTTCGGTTAAGAATCTCAACAGCACCAGCAGCAGCAATAGTACGGCGCCTGCAGTGGTGGGGCCTGCGGCGGTAATAGCGAATGAGGAAGACGAGGATGTGAAGGAGGAAGAGGATGTTGGGTTTTGGGGGGCCGATTTTGGGGATGAACGGAGGAGGAGGAGGATGAGAAGACGGACCGCTGCTGCTGCTCCTGCTGCTGCTGGCACTGCTGCTCCTGTTGCTGCTTCCTTTCATTCGGAGGATTTGCACGACCTTGGTCGTCGGATGGCGGCTGTGTGGAGTGACCTAGACAAGCATCCAGAGGAGGAACGACGTTTGCAGGCAGTGTTGGAAGAGGTGGTCCCCACCACCACCACCAGCAGCAGTAGCAGCAGTAGCGATGGTGTGAAGGAGGCTGCTACTGCTGCTGCTGCTGCTGCTGCTGCTGCTGCGGGGGAGGATGTGGGGGAGGGGGGAGTTAAGATTCTGGGGCTGACGGTGGTTAGCGATGAGGCGACTGCTGCAGGGGTGTCGGAGGTGGTGGCTGCTGATGGGAGCGTGGTTGAGTCTGTCGTGATTCCGAATAGAAGTAAAAACCAGTATATTCGGCAAACGACGAGTAATGGCAAGCATTGTGTCTTTACTCTCGACGCACGGACCTTGCCAAGGCTGAAGGCTAGTCAGGTGATGGGTCAGACCGATGAGTCGTCTCCCTCCTCCTCCTCTTCCTCCTCCTCTTCCTCCTCCTCGACCGAGGCGGCCAGCAGCGAGGAGCGCCTGCAGTGGGTGGAGGGGTTAGAGGGGACCTTAATCAGCCCTGAGTGTAACCTATCGCTGAATATCTCTTCGGAAGCCATTCGCTTGGATTGGACTCTAGCCTATCGTAAGGCGGTCAATTACTCCGTCGTCGTCACCCTGGTGTGTGTCCTACAAATCGCCCTTCTCTTCCGACAGCTCTACTTCTCCCGTACCCAAGCCGCGGCTTCAAGAGTTTCCTTGCTCAGCGTGGGCGCCCAAGCCATTTTGGATGCCCTGCTTTGTATTGCCCACCTGTTGCTGTGCGCGATGCTCCAGCCGCTGTTTGCTGCTTTTGCGTCGATTGCGTTTTTTAAGCTGGTGATATTCTCCATTTTTGAGATCCGCTACATGTTTATCATCCACCAATCCCGGAATTCCCAATCAGCGACCGCTGCCTCCTTCAATGGCCTCCGACGGCAACTCGCCACGCTCCACGCCCGTTTCTACGCCGTCCTCTTCTTCCTGCTCTTCCTCGTCTACTTCCTAGCAAACTACCTGGAAGTCATCATCTTCCTCCTTTACTCTTTCTGGGTGCCTCAAATTGTAATGAACGCCACCAAAGGCCTCAGATACCCCTTGAATCGGACCTACGTCCTCGGTATGTCCCTCGCGCGGCTCGTCATCCCCCTGTATGTCTACGGCTGTCCACACAATTTTATCCACCTCCTCTTTTCGGATTATCAACCTGATTATCGTATGTGTGTTGCGTTGGTGTCATGGGTCGGGTTGCAAGTAGCAGTGTTAATGTCCCAAGATTTCTTAGGACCGCAATACATGATCCCTGCTCGGTTTTTGCCGCCGAAATATAATTATTATAGGCCCGTGCCTCAGAATAGAGGAGGGGGGGTAGGAGGGGGAGGGACTGGGGGAGGAACGGGGGAAGGGGCCCAACCGGTGGGGAGGGCGGGGGGGCTGGTGCAGATGCATAGTAGTGGGAGTGGGGTGGAGGATGATGCGATTGAGATGACAGGGATGGAGGAGGGAGGGAGAGAGGGAGGGGGGGAGGACGAGGGGGGGGGGGTGACGGCGGGTGCCATTTGTTTTCATGATGTGGATGGGGGGGGGGGGGCCGGTGACAGGGTGGGCCAGCATAATCATGTTGTGGA
>Ga0105053_10008289_pt1 | contig 13571 bp, 13 predicted proteins | sample BON01_FD_78093 | JGI IMG/M metagenome (GOLD analysis project Ga0105053, IMG submission 78093) | Freshwater microbial communities from Lake Bonney liftoff mats and glacier meltwater in Antarctica - BON-01 | ecosystem: Environmental > Aquatic > Freshwater > Ice > Glacier meltwater | place: Lake...
AAAAACGTAGTTCTTGGTAATGTTTGAGGGTCCTCAGGAAGGAAAAGTGGGTGCTGCTGAAGAGCCCACGTATCCTGCAGAGGCCAAACATCAAATAACCAGCCGCTCGCGTCTAGTCGAAGCCCGCCAAATCGCGTACGACGTGCGACTAATTCGCCAAATTCTGCCAACAGCATATCTGTTGATGTATCGCAGATTACGATATCAATGTCCCGAAAATGATGGTGCGGCGAATGCACCATAATATCGCGGACAGTTCCTCCAAATAAATATGCTTGTTGTGATGTTAAGCGATCCAACAGTTCAGCTCGATGCATCTTCCACTGCGCACCATCATCCAATAGCCTCGATATGCGACGACGTAGTTCGGATTCTAAATTTGAACGGGCATTATCCATTGTTTAATGAGCGGTGGAGAGTGCAGGCGAAAGTATCAGTCATTCCACCTACGTAGTCAGTCAAGAGCAAAAGACGTAAATAATGACGAAGAAGGCAAACATCCACATTGCGTTTTGAAGCGGTTTCGACGGACCTACGCCATTCAGACTCAAATAGTGCTCTGTAATTCTCCGATAAGATGTTCCATGCTTTCCCCGGTGTATTCTTCGATTTGGGTGGTTTTCCATCAAATTGCTCAATGCCTATCCATAACAAGTCCATGAGATCATGAATGACGCGGCGTCCTTTTAGTTCCAACTCGATGTTGGGACGCACAGGATAAACATGATTTTGCGATGCCTTCTTGCTGCAAGATATTAAACGCTCAGCTTCAGGCGCGTGCATCTTGTCTGTCACTAATTCACCTTTAAAATCGCCTGCCATGATTTCGGTATAGCGACCAACGAATGACTTCGCTGCCCCGTTGATTATAAGCCCTTGGCCTATAGTGCGAAACCAGATCGCATAGGCTTCGTCTTTGGCCCGCAAGCCTGGCTTGATGTCTGAATTGTTGTACCGCTTATCGATGAACGTAACTATTTTTTCTAGCCAGCCCTCGAATTCAGTCCGGCCAGCCGGATCTTCAACTTGCTCTAGCAAGACTTTCTTTAGTTCTGGCCATGACAAAATTCCTTTTCTAACAGCGTCCTCTAAATCACACAGCGCATATACACAGTCGTCTGCAGCCTCAACGATGAATGCAATTGGATGGCGGAAGTTCCCAATTCCCGTCTTTTCTCTGATGCCTTCGACTATAGGTTGTTCCCACCAACAATACCCCGGCTTGGATCTCGTGTGGTCGACCTCAGACTTGACAAAATCGTGCGAAGGGGCGACATATTTCATCGAAGCCCCAAGAGTAGCGACTGTTATGTTAAGCCCATATCTATCAGCGAGTACTTGCAGGCTACATAGTAAGCGTATCGTTCTGGCGTTCCCTTCGTGGACAGCAATATCAGCTTGCATTTGAGCATTTTTGCCTAGCAAAGCTATCGCAGCCTTCCCTTTTCCATCGACGAACCATTCGCGTATGGCATCTTCGCCAAAGTGACCAAATGGTGGATTACCTAAGTCATGCACAAGGCCCGCAGTCGCTGCTACGTCGCAGATATCTTGATTTCGTGTGACGAAAGGGTGTTCCTTATCGAGAAGGGATGAAATCTTTTGCACAATTCCTCGTGCAACTGTCGAAACTTCCATCGAATGCGTTAATCGAGTGCGAACAGCATCGTTGGGTTCTAACGGAAACACCTGCGCCTTGTCCTGAAGGCGCCGTACAGGCGATGAAAACACAACGCGATCAAAGTCCTGTTGAAACGGGGTCCTATGATCGGCATTACTCTGGGTACCTCCATCGAGTTCACGAACCCGCGTCGGGTCAAGCAGTTTGTCCCAAGACATTGACATAGGCAGATTCCTTTTATAAACGAGAATTGGTAAGGCTCTAGATCACGCCGCCGCATACTTCCTCACATCCACCTGCACTCCCGCAGCGGCGGCGGTTTGGGCTTGTTTGAGCAAATGGGCGGTGGTGGCTTCGTCGATGTAATCTTCGCCGCAGTTGTCGCAGATTTGGGCGGGGACGCTGTTGAAGACGATGGTGATACCGTCACGGGACAGGGTGACTGTCGTGGTGCCCGGGGCGGTTTGGCCGTGTTTGCAGATGGTGCATTTCATGGTTTGATCCTTCGGCGAAACGTACTGTCCCATCTTCCGACGTCAGGCTGGTACACAGTAATGATAACCGTCTCATCCTCATCGGGCGCATCGGCGGCAACGACATGCACAGGGCGATTGTCGCAGAAGCCCAGGATGAGGCGGGTGGGATAGGGCAATTCATCCGGATAAGATTCGATGATCTCGCCCAGTTCCAGAATCTGGCGTACATCAAGCTCGCTGATGGAGCGCTCGAACATGCGCTGAACAGCGTGAACGCGAAATGTGACACGATGGTCCGCCATGAATATTCCCGGAGGCCCCGAAGCCGTCGGTTGCCACAAGACCCCGCAAACTCGATTACCTCATCGTCAAGCGCCAAGCACTCGACTTGCGTCGCCTTTCCATTATACAGGCCGGCGCCTTCGCATGAGCCACGGCCCAAGGCGCGTGAATGTGCAGGAGGCGTGATCCGCGCCGGTTAATGAATCATTTTACTCTTGTCTTTTCGTTCGGTACCTGTTATAATAGCTGTCGCTTCGATCGCACCTTTCTTTAATCCGGGGTCATATCATGTTATTCGATGATTCATCCGCTTTTGCGGTCCCTGTTCACGGTGACTGCGCACCTGTTCTGGTTGAGGGGGCGCGGCAGATGGGTGTGCATCACGGGGATAAGGGTTTCCGGGTAGACGTCTACCTGTTTACCCATAGACATGACGTAACATCTTATATGCGAATGGGTTACGGTGGTGAAAGTGAATTGAAAAACGCGCAGGTAGACATTTTTCCATTTCGTAGGGTGGGCATCGCCCACCACGAACGGGCTTGGTCGTCCATCATGGTGGGCGGTGCCCACCCTACCGCGCTATGCGTGGCCTCACATCGCCTTGATGACGGCATCGCCGAAGGCGGAGCATTTGACTTCGGTGGCGCCTTCCATCTGGCGGGCGAAGTCGTAGGTGACGGTCTTTGCACTGATGGCGCCGTCCATGCCCTTGATGATGAGGTCGGCGGCCTCGGTCCAGCCGAGGTAGCGGAGCATCATTTCGCCGGAGAGGATCACACTGCCGGGGTTGACATAATCTTTGCCGGCGTATTTGGGGGCGGTGCCGTGGGTGGCTTCGAAGATGGCGTGGCCGGTGTCGTAGTTGATGTTGCCGCCGGGGGCGATGCCGATGCCGCCGACCTGGGCAGCGAGGGCATCGGAGATGTAGTCGCCGTTGAGGTTGAGGGTGGCGAGGACTTCATACTCAGCGGGACGGGTGAGGATTTGCTGGAGCATGGCGTCGGCGATGACGTCTTTGATGATGATTTCGTGGCCGGTCTTGGTGGTGATCTTGACCCACGGGCCTTCGCCGATGACGGTGCCGCCGTAGGCTTCGACAGCCAGCTCGTAGCCCCAGTCGCGGAAGCCACCTTCGGTGAACTTCATGATGTTGCCTTTGTGGACGAGCGTGACAGTTTTGCAGTTGTTGTCGATGGCGTATTCGATGGCGGCTTTGACGAGGCGCTGGGTGCCTTCGCGCGAGACCGGCTTGATGCCGAAGCCTGCGCTATCGGGGAAGCGGACCTTGGCGAACTGTTTGGGGAAGTTGTCCTTGAGGAGCTTCTTGAATTTCGCAGCATCCTCGGTGCCTTCCTGGAACTCGATGCCTGCATAAATATCTTCGGTATTCTCGCGGAAGATGGTCATGTTGACGAGTTCGGGTTGCTTGACGGGCGAGGGGACGCCGACGAACCAGCGGACGGGGCGAAGGCAGGTGTAGAGGTCGAGGATTTGACGGAGTGCGACGTTGAGCGAGCGGATGCCGCCGCCGACTGGCGTAGTGAGCGGGCCTTTGATGCCGACGAGGTATTTCTTGAAGGCGTCGAGGGTGGCATCGGGGAGCCAGTTCTGCGTGGCGTTGAATGCTTTTTCGCCAGCGAGGACTTCGAGCCAGTTGATTTTCTTTTCGCCTTCGTAGGCTTTTTCTACGGCTGCATCGATGACGCGAACCGAGGCACGCCAGATATCGGGGCCTGTGCCGTCGCCTTCGATGAAGGGGATGACGGGGTGGTTGGGGACGTTGAGCTTGCCGTCTTTGATGGTGATGGTTTGGCCTGCGGGGGCGGCGGTGGTTGCGGGGGTGGATCCGGGGGTGGACATGCGAGGCTCCAAAAAGCAGTGGAAAACTAGGGGATTTGCGGGTTGATTGAAGGGGAGAGATTAGCGGGAAGGGTGTAGAGCGTCAAAGGAGTGGGGCGGCGGTTGCTGGGGAGAGAGTGGATCACCGCGCTGATGGCGCTACGCCGCGAGCGGCGGGGTATCATGGTCTTTTACCTTTTGGGAGATCACCCTTGAAGAAGATTGCATCGTTCGTGCTGCTCGTGTTGTTCTTGCAAGCGAGTGCGCTGTTGCCTGCGGGCTGCTCGACTTCCGCATCGGCACCTGTTGTCAGCACATCCACCGCGCAAGGTGGCGTCACTCGCAGCGAGATCGATCATGCGATTCACGCGCTCTATGGGGACATTCGCATCGAGACGCTGGCCAATGGGCTTCAGGTTTATCTCAAGCCGATCGCTGGTTCGCCGGTGGTCACGACGATGGTGGCTTACCGCGTGGGCTCTGCGGATGAAGATCTCGCTCACACCGGGCTGGCGCATTATCTCGAACATCTCATGTTCAAAGGCACCGATCGGCTCATGCCTGGCGACATCGATCGGGCCACGCTTCGCAACGGCGGCGCGAACAACGCTTACACCTCCAACGACTGCACCGTTTATCACTTCGACTTCGCTGCTGACCGCTGGCAGGCGGCACTGGCCATCGAAGCGGATCGCATGCGCAATTTGCGCATCGATGAAAAGCACGAGTTTGAAACGGAAAAAGGCGCGGTGATTGAAGAGCTGCGCATGAATGAGGATCAGCCTTGGGACTTGGAATATAAGGCGATTCTGCCGCTGCTTTTCGATGATGGCCCTTATGGTCACCCGGTCATCGGCGAAGCGGCACACGTGCGCGCCGCCACCGCGCAGGTCATCACCGATTTCTACAACCGCTGGTATCACCCCAACAACGCCTCGATCATCATCGTCGGCGGCTTCGATCCCGATCAGGCGATGACCACCATTCACACGCTCTTCGATTCCATTCCCAAAGCCAAACTGCCTGCGCGGCGAGAAGCGAAAGTCGTCACGCGCAGTGCGCCTGTGCGAGTGCATCTGGATTCGAAGTTTTCGCAGCCGCGCCTGACGATCGGATTCAATGGCGTGAAGCTGGGTGAGCCTGATGATTTTGTGCTGGATGTGATCAGTCAGATTTTGACCGGCGGCCGAACTGCGAGGCTATATAAGAAGCTGGTGGAGGAATTGGAAATCGCCAGCGACACGACCAGCGCGAACAGCGCGGGCGTTTATCCGGGTTCGATGACGATTGATGTGGAGCTGCTGCCTGAGCAAAGTCTCAAGCACGCGGAGCAGGTCATCGTTGAGGAACTTGAAAGGCTGGCGCGCGAGCCTGTGAGTGAAGCAGACCTGAGCAGGGTGCGCAGGCAGATCGCGGCGAGTCAGATTTTTGGCAGTGAAGATGTGCATGAGCTGGCGGATGGGATTGCGTTTGGCGCGGTGTCGGGGCAGCCGGGGTACTACGGAAAATATCTGGCGAACATCACGAAGGTGAGCGCAGCCGATGTGCAGCGCGTGGCTGGCGCGCTGCTGGATCCGAGCAAGCGCGTGGTGGTGACGTCATCGCCCAAGGTGGTGGCGGCTGTTAATCCTCAGCCCCACCCGGAAGGGTGTGGGCCAGAGGTCACCGCAATAGCAGCGCGAGCCAGCGGCGCGATTGCTCGATATAAATTTCAGTCACGAACGCAAAGCCCGCGCCCTGCCGGGACGGGGCTGAGGCAGAGCAGCAATCCATCGCGCACAACTTCAACCGCCGCCGCTTTCGATCTCGCGCAAGCCAAGCGACACGTGCTGCCTAGCGGCCTGACCGTCATCCTCCTCGAAAATCATCGCCTTCCCATTTTTCTTGCCGCCGCTGAAGTCGGCAATGTCCGCATGCTCGAACCTGAAAAACTCCCCGGCGTGGCCACGCTCACCGGGCGTCTGCTCAGTGAAGGTGCAGGCTCACGCACCGGCGAAGAGATCGCTCAGCAAATCGAAGACACCGGCGGGGCGCTGAGCATGCACAGCACCGGCGGCGAGGTGAAAGTTCTTTCCGCTGACAAAACGCTCGCTCTCAAGACGCTGCTCGATTGCCTGGCGCGGCCGCGCTTTGAAAATGATTCCTTCGAGCGCGAAAGATCTCGCCTCGTCGCCGAGCGCGACGATGCGCAGCAGCAGGCGGGCGAAGTGGCCATGCAGGCTTTCCGCGAACTGCTCTATGGCAACCATCCTTTTGCGCGGCCATTTCAAGGCAAAGCCAAAGATGTCGAAAAGCTCACACGCGAAAATTGTGTCGCCTTTCATCGCGATGTCTTCGTGCCCAACAACACCGCGCTCACTCTCGTGGGCGACTTCGACAGTGCGTGGGCACTCAAGGAAATTGAAGCGCTCACCAAGGATTGGAAGTCAACAAATTTCAAGGTGCCCGTGTTTGAAGATCCTGCGCTGCCACTGAAGCGCGAGGAGCGTTACCTCTCGATGCCTGAGTCATCGCAGCTTCAGGTGTTCATCGGGCACACGGGCATTCGCCGAAACAATCCTGATTATTACAAGCTGCTCGTGCTCGATTATGTCTTTGGCACCGGCAGCGGATTCACGGATCGCCTGAGCAGTCGGCTGCGCGATCGGCAAGGCCTGGCTTACTCGGTGAGCGGGCGCATCGCTGGCTACGCCGATGTGGAGCCGGGCATGTTCATCTGCTCCATCGGCACCGAGGCAAAAAACCTGAGCAAGGTGCGCGACCAGATCATCGAAGAAATCACCCGCATGCGCGATGAGCCCGTGACAGCGCAGGAACTGGCCGACGCCAAGGCGTATCTGCTGGGCTCGATGCCGTTCAATATGACGACCACGCATGATGCGGCGTCGATGCTGCTGGGCATCGAAAGGCATCACCTGGGCACAACTTATCTCAGTGATTTTCGCAAAGCCATCGACGCGGTGACGACGCAGGATATTCATGACGTGGCGAAGAAATACCTGCACCCGGACAAGCTCATCATCGTCGGCGCTGGCGCGATCAATGCGCGAGGCGAGGCGATTGAGTGAAATGAGAGTGCACGATGAGAGGATGAGCCGCGACGTAACACGTCGCGGACGTCGACGGCATGAAGGCGTGTGAATCGCGGAGTGATTATCTGGATCAACATGGGTTGTCGCGTGATGAAGCCGCAGACACACGGCGCGAAGATCACTCCATCAGTCCCGTGGCGTCCGCGACTCGTTGAGTCGCGGCACGTGAATCACACCATCATCGGCGAGCGCGTGCGCATCACCTTCAGCGATGGCGAAGTGATCGTCGGCTACAGGCTACATTTCGATGTGAACGGCCCGGGCTTTTTGTCTTCCCGCAGACCCGACGAGCAACAACCACCGCATCTTTGTGGTGAGCGGAGTTGTGAAGGATGTGCGGCGGGTGGCGTGAGGTTTCCCCTCAATAGAGAAACCCGCGTAAGAGAAACTCGCGTACTTCGAGTGCGTGGGCTTTCGCGGACTGATTTTCATTTCTGATTTCTGACCTCGCCCAATGGGCCGTAGAATAAGGATGGCAATCGTCCGTATTTATCGGACTACCTTTGCATACTTCTAACACACGCCTATAATGACAACTTGATATGGAACCCTCCCAAGGACACGATATGAAGCGGATCTCCCTGATCCGAGTTTCGATAATGGCGTTGATTGCAGTGGTTTTTGTTGTTCTGGCCGGCTGCGGCGAACATGCGGAACCGCTGGATATTGATGGGCCTGCCAACTGGTTCAACCCAGCGCATCCCTCCAAGTGACTGAACGCCGACCGAATCTCTAAAGACTGAATTGAGGCTGCGAGTTTGCCGCTGGGCTGGCTCGGCGTTTTTGTTTTGCTGTGCTGACGACATCATTCTTCTGGTCTGACAAGTTCGGGCGTTTCGTGCGTGTGGCATACGTTGCTACATATTCAGCCTGGCTTGGAACTCCCCTGCGGCTGCGGCTGCTCCTGTTCCTCAGTATTCATCAGCAAATCGAAGAGGCGTTCCTGTGTGCGTTCGAAGCGCTCTATCGCTTCGGTGTTGCGACGGACCAGGCCGATGAGGACGCGCAGGGCATCGCGCTCGCGCATGAGTCTTTCGTGGGTGTCGTTGAGTTGCTGATCACGCCTTCGACTGAGCGTGCGCTCCCAGACCCAGAGCACGCCCATCAGTCCAGCCACGCCAAACTGCGTCAGCGATGTGATGAAGTCGGTAGGCATGTTGCGATCTTCTTGTGCTCGTTGAATCGTCGTATTGAAATAACAACAGCCGGCATCACACACGCACCAGACCGATGCTGCGTAGATCGCGCACGGTGTCAGCATGGCCATCGCCATCGAGATCCAGGTGAATCACACTGCTCCGGGCAGCCTCTCGAAAGCGAGCGCGGTAGCTTGTCGCTTTAGTGCGCAGCAGATTGAAGCTGTCTTCGTTGCTGATCGTGGTGGCTGCTTCGTAGAGGCGCGCCAGGGTGAGGAGCACTTCCAGATCGCGCATGACCGAAAGCGAGACGATCGCGTCTTCGGTGAGTGTGCCATGACCTTCCGCATCAATGCCCAGCAAGCGCAACAGTTCATCGTGGATCAACTCAGCCTGTGGCGCAAACGTTCGGTGCACCACAGCGAGCGAAGAGCCATCACCAGGCGGCAGCGCATCATCACTGATGTGATCGCGAAGCTGCGAGATGGTGAGCGATGTCGCGCTGTTGCGTGCCACCACTTCGCAAGGCTTATCCGCAATGAGCAGCACATCGCCCGCATCGACCTGGGCTGATTCGAAGTTGGCAGTGGCGCTGGTGAGCGTGGTGCCTGCGATGACACCGTCGGATAGTTCCACCCGTTTCTGACTGGCGAAAAGGACTTCACTAAACAGGGCGGGTTCCAAGGCGAGAAGATCGCGATCGGTTGAGAAGCTCATGGTGTGTCTCCGGTGATGCAGTTGTGCGAGTGTGTTGGCGATTGCGATTGCGAGTGCGATGAAAACACTTCGCCGCCGTTCCCGGCAGCGAAGTGCGTCGTGAACCCCCAGAGATCACGCGATGCCCAGGTTGTGAATCACGCCGTGGGCCGCTTCGTTGCGAAGCTCCATCGTGTATTCGCCCAGCACCATGCCCACTTCGCTGTCGCCGGTGGCAGCGAGTTTCTTGAAGTGGAAGCTGCGGCCCGCCATTGGCAGCACGTGCAGCCTCGACGAATCGAGCAGCAGCACCGCATCCTGCGGCACCCAGCGCGAGAGAATCACACGGCAGACGCCGAAGTCGCTCTCATACATGCTCACCATGTCGCGGTAGCGCGTCTCCCGGCTGCCAAAGCGTCGATCGCTGGTGATGAAGCCGTTGATGCGACGCTTCTGAAGACCGCTGACGACGATGGTGTCGATGTTGGCCGAGGAGGTTTCCCAGACGCGGCGAAGGGCGTGGTTGAGAATGGCCTCGTTGAGTTCATCCTCGTTGTCGCCGCCGCCCAGCGGAAGATCGCCAACGCCAGGGGCAAAGACGTTGGTGGAGATGGAAGGGATGATGCCTCGCATCGTTCGCCGAACGGAGGCGGAGCCTTGCGGCGTGCTGGCGGCAGAGACGCCGTTGATGACGCAGTTTTCCAGATCACGCAAGAGCTCGCGCAATCGCTCCGCCTTCTGGTAATCCAGTTCATCAGCGAGTGCCAGTTGCGTGGCAGCAAGCTGCGAGCCGGACACTTCGACGGAGGAGGTGAAGATCTGCGTGTAGTTCTGCTTGCGCACGCGATTGGTGAAGCGCGTGGCGGGGCGGTCATCGCCTTCGATGGCGGCATTGCCGAGGATGCGCAGGACTTTGTTGTCGCCCAGGTTTTCTGCCGTGGTGGACCCGTAGCCGCGCACGACGGTGAGCGTGTTGGTCGAGATGCCCGTAACGAGCATCACTTCGCGAGACGACTCGATCTGAATCTGATCGCCGATGCGGAAGCGATCGCCGTTGTCCACGACGAAGTCGGTGTCCGTCGCAGCGTTGGTGTAAGTCGAATCGTTGATCGCATCGACATTGGGCAGAAGCTCATCCTCGACCCATTCGTGAATGGTGCTCGTCGCTGCACGCGGGGCGTTGCCCAGGTGATCGAGCAGCGGCGTTTCAAACGGACTGACGATGCCGATGACATCGGCGACATCCTCGGCCAGTTCGGGCAGGGTTGCGCCTGCGGAATAGGTTGCTTTTCCAGTGAATGACATGGTGTTGATCCTTGTGTTGAGGTTGCTTGATACAGGAGATGTGAATCACATTTCACGCTCGCAGAGCGTGGGAACCGTTGCGCCGCAGGCGCAGATACTGAAGCAGGTCACGCCGATCACCACTGGCGGCGGCGGCCTGAGCAGCGTCATGAGTTGAATCAGAATCATCAGCGCGGTGACGGGCGGACATGGCCTGCGCCGTCGCCTTGCCGCGCTGATGAAAGAGGTAAGGCTTGCCTCGCCGAAGGTCGGCAATCGCGATGGCCACATCAGGCTGCGACATCTGTTCGACGGCTACTTCGGTCAAGAGCCGGGCCACTTCGAAATCCACCGCGTCAGCATCGGCGAGTAGGGCATCGATCTTCTGCCTTCGCTCGAGATGCGCGATCGTCTCCTGCGTCTGATTGAGTTTGCCTTGAAGTTCACCGAGTTGATTTTGCAGCGCGCCGACTTGTTGCTCGGCAGCCTGCGCCCGCTTGCGATAGCGAATCGCTTCGGCGACAGGCACCAGTCGCTCGTTCTCGATTGCGGTTGATGTTTCCGTCGTGGCATCTGTTGCCTGAGTCAGCGCATCAGTTTGATCCACTGATGCTGGCGTTGCGGTCTGTGTGTCGTTCGTGTTCATGTGGGGTCTCCGTTGTGAAGGAATGAAGGTTGGAAGAGATCGAATCTCGAACTGGAAATGTGATGACCCGTGCGCTGGCGCGATGTGTTGGTGTTGTTCGCGTTGTTCCCGCCGCCCGGCCGGCCCTGCCTGGTCGTGGCCTCAGCGAAGTGAGCCGCACACGAACAGCAGGAATTCAGGGCCGGCCAGGAAGCGGGAGACAATCGCGCAGTTCAGTCACGATGCGGGGCACTCGGCATAGCCCAACTCCGCCAGCACCTGAGCACGCGGCACGCCCAGTTCGAGTTTGGCCTTGGCTTCGCTCAAGCGCTGCTGACTGTTTTCAGGAAGCGGACTGGGCCAATCGATACGGACACGCCGTTCGTGTGGCTCATTGGGCAGAACGCCCAGTACATCGGCGGCATGAAGAATCATTTCGCACAATCGTTCGATGCCCTGGCCATAGGTGACGCGCTTCTTTTCAGTGCGCGAGAGCATGCCGATCATGGTGACGCGCAGCGCGTTCTCGCTGGTGAGGTTGCCCACGCGATCGCGGATGACACCGGCGGCAAGAGGCGTGACCGTGCTGGCTTTATCGAGTGCTTCGCGCACTTCGGTGATGTGTGCATCTTCGGAAGGGCAAGCGCCATCGCCGCCGAAGGATTCGATGGAGGCATCAGGATTGTCGGTGGACCACATCTGGCCCGGGCCTATGGGGCGATCGATAAAGCCATCAATGCCTTTGCCCAGGTACATCTTGAAGCACTGAAAAGTGACACGATTGGCGCGATCGCTCAGCCTGGTATTCAGCTCGTTTTGCAGTGGAATCAGCGGCTCAACTTCGCTCAGGCCTTCGTAGAAAAAGGGCTGCGGCAGATTCTGAACATGAACCACGGGAATGCGGCCGAGCCGATTGACGCGCTGGTCGGTGCGCTTGCGATCTTCGCCGCCGCCTTCGTAGTCGGTGACCTGTGAATCAGTCCACACCTGCGAACACTCGATGCTCTTGCGCCTGCCGTTGGAAGCGCCGCCTGTCAGACGAAGGCGCAGACGATCGAGAATAGTTTCGTGATCAAGGCGATTGAGAACGCGGTGATAGTGCACGACAAACGCATCGAGTTTGCGGTAATCGTTGGTATCGAGCACGGGCACAGCGCGGGGTGCTTCGATGATCTCCAGCACAAACTCACGGGCACGATCGATGATCTGATCGCGCTGCTGCGCATCGCGCTCACTTTCCAATTGCGCTGTTGCATCCGATGAATTTGTAGAAGCAGCTTCGCCCCGGCTTGAATTGCTCGGCGTAGAAATGTCTTGCCTGCTGGTGCCAGTAGCCGGCACCGAGGCGAAGCCGCGATGAGAGGTGGTGGTGGTGTGATTCAATTCGCGCAGCGGCTGCCTCACGGTGGCTCGAACATCATCCGTGCGAAGTAGCACATCAATGTGGCCATAGATCGCGCCCAAGAGCGCCATGTCCTGCATGAAACCCAGGCCGCCGCTGGCTTCAAAAACCTGCCGCAGAAATCGCTCGATCAGATCGGCTCGCTTTCGATCCGGCGCAAGGCTTTGCAGCGCGATCGGTTTGGAGAACATGAAATCCACCAGCGCGTGAATGCGCCAGGCAATGTCGTTCTCAATGACAATCTCGCGGTGCTTGCTGCTGGAGCCAACCACCACCGGCGGATGGGTCAGGCGATGAGGTAGGCCGCGCTCTTGCGCCAGGCGAAACGCCCGGCCGGCAACTGTGTCCTCGCTCGCTTCGAGCAAATCGTTGCGGTAGAAATCCCAAAAAAGTTCCAGGCGAGGCAGCACGCGATGCTGATGCTCGTGAACCAGAAAATCGAGAAAGGCCAGATCCAGACCCGCTGAAGAAACCATTGATGCACTGCTGTTTGAACGGGATGACGTTTGGGATGACATGGCGGACTCCTGTGGGTTGCGACCAGTCTTTCGCGTGGCGAAGGACTGAAAAAGTCACGACTACAACAGGGGCCGTGGGATCGCTTTGGCGCGCGCCAGAGCGATACAAAGGCGAGCGACTTCGCCGCATCTGTTTGAGAATGTGGCGGTTGTGGAAAGGATGAGAATCCACATATTTGTTTGGTTATTGTTCGGTTTGGCGCGAAGAGTGTTGGACAAGAACTGAAAAATCCGCTTGAATGAAAATGGTGGCGAGGTGGGCGGTTGGTTTATGGAGTTGCATCCTCTACAATGAATTCGTTCACGCCTTGGGTCGCTTCGTGATTGGCCCGGTGCTGTGCGTGGGACCAAGGATGGTGGGAACGGTAACGATCAGGAGACGCGCATGACCAGCCGCTGGGATCAGTCGGCCCCTGCTTTAGAGCGGGGTGCTCATACCTCATGGAATTCAGCTTTGCACTGCCGCGCTAATTGGCTGCGCTGGGGCTGCCTTGCGCTGGCTTTGGCGATGGTGGCCTTGTTGTCATATGGAGGACCATCGGCACTGGCGCAAGGCGATGCTGCCAAGGCTGCCCCCGCGCCAACGGCAGTTGCACC
>Ga0105053_10008301_pt1 | contig 13561 bp, 18 predicted proteins | sample BON01_FD_78093 | JGI IMG/M metagenome (GOLD analysis project Ga0105053, IMG submission 78093) | Freshwater microbial communities from Lake Bonney liftoff mats and glacier meltwater in Antarctica - BON-01 | ecosystem: Environmental > Aquatic > Freshwater > Ice > Glacier meltwater | place: Lake...
AACTGCTTTTTTCTTTTAACATGTCTTTTCTTTTTAGAAAAGTAGAAGATGTGACGACAATCAGCAAATCACAGTCTCTCACTTCGGTGAGCATGAAAGACTGCACCTTTAGAGTTCCAAAGAAAACTACTACATTATTTCTTTGCGAGCAATAATAAAAGCAATCTTCACTTCAACACCCCTTGTCTTTCCTTCTGTCAAAAATAACCCCCCACGCCAAGCAACAAGTGCTTTCATAGAATAGCTGAACCCCCCCATCCTCATTCCCCAACGCTAAATGAAACAAACTGCATATACTTGAGCGCATATGCACATCCTGTAGCGAGCGTGAAGCAAATGTGTACGCTGATGTTCACAACACCTTTCTAACATACACACCTGCACATGAATGGTTCTCAACAACACTTGTCAAAAATGCATGCATACTCTCCGCAAAAAATGCGAATGAACTCGTGCATGCGCGCCTATGCAACGGTGCAGAACCTTCTTTGCCATGGAAGCTATTGCGAACCTATCTTGAGTCTTGCACGAGCATCGTGCAGGCTGTCGTTTGCCGTCTGCCCTCCTGCCGGCTCGACGAAATCAGTCGCCTGACGCTGTTCGCTCAAGAAATCCGTCCACATCCACCCTAGCTCATGACGCGGTTGCCGCTGCGGTGTTTCACAAGCATCATTCGATCATCCGTGTTGGTGCAGGCCTCATCCAGTTTGTCCATGGGTCGCACTCGCACATGGCCACAGGGGTCACCTCATCAAGAATTCTACTGGCCAACACTACGCCCCAAACCACTTGGTACCAGAGGGCAAGATGTGCTTCGTTGGAGTCAAGGCCAAGAAAATACGGAAAGCTAGTAGATAACTTCAGTCATGAATCAGACGTCACGTCCCTACAAGACCTCTTCACGTCACGTCCCCAAATGACCCCTTTCTATTTCATTATTGTGTTCCACATAAATGGTCAAAGGTCTCTCTTTCAATTCAATGCCGAATTCTTGCCATCTTCTCGACTCTTAGTCTTTACTCTTGCAGTTTACGCTACCGCGTCTAGGCCTATATTTCCCTGGTGATGAGCCCATGTTTGTCCGCTGTGTTTGCTTTGCATTGCTATTCACATCGGACGACGACCTTCGCCGTACGTTTATTTCACCGTACGAGACATTCTCTTCTGCAGACGCTTCATACCTATTGATTTCTATAAACGGACTTCTCCACGTGGGCCTGAAGCCAAGCATTTACGGCCGCGCCGCATGCCTATGGTCGGAGTGTACGTAGCCGGGAGACTGTCTTTCACATAGTCCCTTTCAGCAAATGTATGTACGCGCTGCTGCAGAACGTTTTTTGTCGGGAACACCTATGCATCTCTTACTTGTAGATGCTCCAACTTAGAATCGTGCAATTTCTATGAAAAAATTTTTTCATGCAGAACTGGAGTCTTTACGCGCTTTCGTTTATTCGTACCCTATGGACAGGATATTGCGAGCTTTCGGACAGCGCTGTGGCCATATAGACAGGATACTGAGTGACACATTGAGAGCTCTTATTAATCAAACCCAATTGTGTTGTAAGAAACTACGCAGCTTACAACATCACCCGTGTTTTCGAGCAATGATCAATCTCCAACCCCGCATTCGCCGCGTCCACGATGCTACAGCTCACCTGCCAACGGCTCCCCCGTCGCCCCTACTGCCGACAGCAAGCGCCACGCCCTTCTTTCTGCGCTCGTCTGACCCTTCAGCGGACTTCTTCGCTCGCCCTTCCTCAAGAACCTTCCACTTCCTGCTCAATTTTGACCTTCGGGGGACCTTCTTTCACAGACCACCCTCGCGCGTTCTTTTCTTCGGCAGACTACAGTACCGCCATTTCGGGACGACTTCAACACACGGTTTGACCTTCGGGAGACTTCTGTCATATCCTTCACATTTTCTCTAGCGGGATAATTCTGTTAGGTCCCTACAGTCCTCTCCAGATATAGTTTGCGATGGGAGCGTTTTATTTTCTGTTTCCGTGTGGTATCCTCTTTTGTGTATATTCATTTGATCCTTAAATGGACCATAACCTATTCTGTTCTGTTTCTATGCAGTATTTTTTTCTGCATGTATTCATTTGATAATTTTTCTTTCTCATTGGTAGACAGTTCGCTTCAACACGCCTTGGATCTATTTCGAGTGCTCTGGTCTGGCCAGTTTCTGGAGGGAGACACGGAAAGTTAGTAGATAACTTCAGCCACGAATCAGACGTCACGTCCCTACAAGACCTCTTGACGTCACGTCCCCAAAAGACACCTTTCTATTCTATTATTATGTTCCACATAAATAGTTCCACATAAATAGTGAAGGGTCTCTGTTTCAATTCCATGCCGAATTCTTGCCATCTTCTCGACTCTTAGTCTCTGCTCTTGCAGTTTACACCACCGCGTCTAGGCCTGTGTTTCCCTAAAATCTCATCGAAGAAAGCTGTCTTGATTGTGAAATTCATTTCACCGACATCATTGAAAAATGTACACCTATGATAGAACTGTTCTGCACCAGCCTGGAACCAAAGACTAAGCAAGGGCAAGGTGCCGACTTGAGCATCATGCTAGCTCTCAAAACAACAAAACCGGGTGCAAAATCACTTTTTGACCTTGGCGTTCGCTGCAAGCCACGCTCTGACACTACACGTAACATGATTGCAGCCTTCGACAGCATGCTGGGCGGCACAATTTTTGAAGCATCGCAAGTGTCATCTGATGACTTTGAGACATCAGAGCAAAACCCTTCCGGTGATGAGTGTCACTTGCGATCATTTCGAGATCCTGTCGGCTTCTCTTCAGGTGCATCAAACCCCAAACACTACGGTCAGGCAATGCGAAGCGCCATGAAAGCTGCATGGATCAAAAGTCGGACAAGCGAAATGGATGGCCTATGGCGTCGCGGCGTATTTCAGAAAGTTCTCGGTTCATCGCTCACCCCGCAAGATCGTGTTTTCAAAAGCCGTTTCCATTACAAGATTAAGCGTAAAGGAGGGAATTCGACAAGTGTGAAGTACGCCTAGTTGTGCAAGGGCAACACATGCACCGAAAAGACGAAGACTGTGTCGGTGATTACGACGATGCTTTCAGCCGCGTGCCTGCCGCAAGCGGATTCTGCAACATTCTCAGCTTGGCTACACAACAAAATATGTTCGCTGACCACTTCGATATTTCTCAGGCTTTCGTTCAGGGAGAACTACCACCTGGAGACGGCCATAATGGCAAGGTGTATATTTCTTCACTTCCGGGATACAAGAATGAAGATCTATGTGTATCGCCTACTTAAGCCACTTTACGGCATGCCCTCTGCAGCCAGAGCTTACTACGATGAGCGCCTTCCTGGCAAAAGAAGGATGTGCAACAGTGGGGTTTGAAAAGAGAATGTGGACCTTGCTCGCATCCTCCTAGCGGCACATATCGATGATTTCATCATCACGTGCGCCAATCGGCAGGTACTTGACGCTTTTCGTGCGCGCCTTCTGGACGCTTTTGAAGACACGTATAAGGGGGCTCTACTTCACTGCCTCGGACCGCACTGATAACTGTCTGCTTGCGTGCATGTTACTTGCATCCTGAATGTGAATGGTCTCGACCTCTCATCTCTGGCTGTCTGCATACTCACAGCCCAACTCTGCACTTTTTGAAGAATATGGACAATTCCAAGTCGTTGTTTGATACCAAGAATAGTTGCTGGCATCCCCAAAGGATCATCCAAGGTAATCAAACAATTCTGGAAATTCACTATAGTATATGACCAGTGTCATGAGTCTGGATTGATAGTAAGAATAGCATTCGTCACCGACAGGGCCAATTCACGCATTTCAGCTATGGCTTCTTTCTGTTTTTTTTCGTGCTCTCTGAAGGCCCTGAAAGATCCTGGTGTATAGATTTAAATTGTGTGGCCACGAGCTTGCCGGAAACACCACGATTCATCCCATGAAATGGATCATTCCAGCCTTCTGTATTTAGCAGAAAGCTGTTGGCTATCCACAATTGACGTTTGCCTGGAATCTGGTTGTGTGCAGGAGGCATCTTATTGTAACCGCATCCCATACTTTGACTCACAATTTCCATGAAACATTTGAAAGTATCAAGTATCACCTCCCATCCAGAATCTATCTTTCAAACTCTCAAAGTCATCAGGATCAGCGTGAATTTTGGAGAGATGATCTGGATGTACTTCCAATCCCCGACCCTCGACACCCTCTCCAAAAGTTGATACTTTCCACATGGGACCATCTGATCCACGTTTGACTTGTTGCAACAAAGTACACCTCACTTTATGCATGTTTTGTGAGAGGCCACTGTCTGGTCGGATCTTGCAAGTGTTGCAATTTTGCAATTCAGACCGACTTTCTTTTTGGATAGTCAATTCCGAGAGTACACTTTTATAAATGACAGATGCTGATGCTGAAATTCGCTGCCATGTCCTTGGCTTCAGCACAAGAGAATTTTGATCTTCAGCACACACAATTACAGCTTGTCTGACGTCGATAAAACAGGGTTTGTAAGACGAAAATGGCATCTTTTGCTTACTCCAGGTTTTGGGTTGAGACATATTACCACGGACGCAAAACCAAGTGTGTGATCGGATGCAAAAAACCAAAAAGAATTTTTTTTAGAGTTCAGTGTACACGCAACAAAACTCTTGGAAATGTAATGTTTGAACCCACGCTCGGAAAATGGCCAATATGGCCAACGCAATTCTTGAATCCAAACACAAAAACGAGACCCGCGAAACAAAGATACCAATGCAAACCTTGAATCCACTCACACGAAAAGAAACCTGAAATAGTGAGCTTGAACTTCACATGAGTGCCGGTTCTGTGAAATCAAAATGCCAAACAGTAAACCACAATGCCAGACCGTGCTATCAAACTGCAAAACAAAGAAACCAAAAGAAAGTCCCTCCAAAAATGAAAATGATTCAACGTGCCCCGATAGGGGCAAAAATTTCAGACTTTATGCGCAACCCTGTTCTGGGTGCTCAACGTAACTCTTGGGAATGTAATGTTTTCTGTGAGGTGATGCGCGACATGGGCAAGGGTAAAACGTATCTGTCCCAAACCCACTAAATGGCACTTCGCTGAGAAACTTCTACGCAGCTACAATTTCTGGAATGCTACTCCTCGCCTTACTCCAATGCAGTCCAACACGCGCCTTAACAATGGCGATTGTGACAAAAATCCTGCCCCGGATTTCGATCGACGTTCAAGTTATCATAACATTGTCGGCAGCCTAGGATATCCAACGATGACACGCCCAGACCTTGCTTGGAAATATTCTGAGCTCAGCAAGTATGTGCAATTTCCAGGAGAGAATCTCAGCGGCATGCTTGCCGCTGAACACATTTTGTCATACCATCGCGGTACTTGGAATCAAACGATTCGCTACTCTCGTGGCTCTCACAAAAACCCCAACGTTTTGTGGGGTTGGATAGATGCAGATTGGGCTGGGGATACTGACACCCGCCGAGCACACACGGGATATATTCTCATGATGAATGGCGGCCCCATCTCTTGAAAGAGTCTGCGCCAAGACAACGTGTCACCTTCCACTTTCGAGGCTGAATTTGTCGCAGCTAGCCAGACAGGCCAAGGAGTGAGCTACCTACGTGAAACGTTAACCGATTTTTGATTTCCCCAAACTAAAGTCACTCTTCTCTACTGAGACAACCTTGCTTGTGTTGCTATAAGCGAAAATCTGGTGCGCCGAAAATTCTCTCGTCATATCGACAAGTACAATGTGCATGAACTCGTAAGTACAATGTGCATGAACTCGTCCTAGCTGGATTTCTCAAACTCGTGCCTTTGCGCACGCACAAAATGGTGGCTGAAGCCCTCACCAAAAACTTGCCGTCCCCAGCGTTTGTCGAGCACGCCAGATCATGACTGGTCATGCTTCTTTCGCCGTTTGCCTACTAGTACAACGTTGCGTGGATGGCTAATATTTGCTAGTGCTGCGTTTTTGATGATATTTTTTGCGTATATAATTTGTTTTCTTTATCACAGAGAATATGTTGTTTATTGGTAAACCAAATAGGAACATAAGTTTGATCTGCTTCTTGTTTACAAATCCATTTTTTTTTGTCAGTTTGTCCATTATGTCTCTTGAAGATCCCACTATTGTGCATGGGAGAGAGCAATAAAGCACCCACGAGCAAGATCTGCTGCCGTGCGCCACTGGCATGACCTTATCCTGAGCGCCTACGAACGAGATCTTGTCACGAATGAGAAAGTGTACTTCCAAAGTTTAGATCCGAACCGAACATTTGAAGAGTTCTTTTTTCTCCCTCGGGTTCTGTCGACCAGCATAAGAGGGCTGTGGAGGAACCGAGGTGAGCTTGTCAATTTCAAAGTGACATGTACTCTTGTGTCTCTTGCTTGTCCCATCTCTTTTGATGTGTCCATTCATGCTAAACGTTCAGAAGAATCGCTTGTGGCATGACCCACAGTATGAGTGGGACGTGCCAGTGGCTCCTTTGGAATGTGCGACGTGACTCTGTGTGATGCAAGTGTGACTTGACTCACGTGTGTGACATGACTCTGTCGTACATGTGACGTGACATATTCATATGCGTGACTCTGTGCGATGTGCGGCGTAAAGTAAGTCTTTATACTGTTATTCCCTTGCGTGTGTGTGTGTGTGAGGTGTCATGGGACACTAGGGAGAATTCGAGTTATAAGGGGTCACGGACTTCCAGGGACTCATGTTGTAAGGGAAACCTTTCTGTGAAACGATGACAAGTTGCTCGGAAGATTAAGGTGACAGGTTTCCAAAGTGAAGACCAGTTTTTACCCTTCGAGATGTCCGTGCACGCACCAACCCCCCTGCTTGTAAACAACCCTCCACTGCCCTTGCATCGTCTCATTACACTAGTACGAAGAAGGCCTCAGGGGAGAACGCGGCTGTGATTGTGGAGCGGGGAGTATGTTTTTTTGGAGCGCAAACTTGTTCGCCATACCCGGCACGAGCCTGAGAAGGAACGTTTTTTTAAACGCGACACTCCAGGTCGCTGATGGTCACCAGCTGGCAGCAACTGACGAACCTACAGAGAGAAGGAACGTTTCGTCAAGCGCGACACTCTCGGTTGAGTGGCACTAGCTGGCAGCAGCTGATGAACCTGCAGAGAGAAGGAACGTTTCATTAAGCGCAACACTCTCGGTTGGGCGGCAGCGCATCAGAGCGTGGTGGGGACTAGCTGGCAACACCCAACGCTTATAGAGGTTGACCGCATCCTGAATGTAGGTTGCGCACATCTGGAATTTGCCCCATACCTTGCGCGCATCCATTGCCAAAAGTCCGTTGCGTGCATCCGTCAAAATGGCGCGCATTGGTGCCCAAAAAGACCCTTGCGTGGATCAGTTTCAGAAATGACCCTTGCATGCATCCGCTTTCAGAGTCACTAAAAACCAACATCTGAATCCGAACATCCGAAAATTTGGTTTTTACTACCGGGGGTTTACTACTCGAGATTGTGTGAGGAGCAAAAGTTGCGCATCAACAAATGCAATCTTGACAATGCAATAACAAATCTGGCAATTCTGAGTGCGAGGTCACAAAACGCGATAGCGAGTTCCAAACACCAAAACTGTTGACACACGCCCAGATTGGCTCACACCACCAAAAAGATTGCGGATTCCGAAGGGCCAATGAGCAGGGTTAAATGTGCATACGTGATTACTTTGTTGCAACATGCCTCCGCAAAACTATACGGCGTTTCAAACTCCTCACGCCGGACAGCCAGGGACCTGAGACTTTGATCGCAAAAGTTTGCATATAGTGAATCTATTGGTTTTACGAAAGTTGACCATAGTTTAAGAATGGACCGAATGGAGGCTTCATTTCAGATTTAATATCAGATTCTTTGACCATGTAGGAGGCCGTGACGATTTTTGGCCTCTTCGGGCTAGGACCTACGTCAATTTGGCCCGAACAAAATCAAATTCAGACGCCAAAAATCGTCACGTACAGCGACATGGTCGAAAAAACTGAAATAAGGCCTCTATTCGGTGTATTCTTAAACTATAGTCAATTTTCATATAGACAATAGCACCAATATACTCAAGCTTTTGCGATCAACTAGACGACCGCAAGCCGGAGAATAATACAACAATCATTGAATTGGATTCACTTTGGTCTGGGGCCGGCCAGATGTTTAAGGGTGGACCTGAACCCCTTGATAAAGAAATCAACGAGATCTTAGGTTCGAAACGTGAGGATCGATTTTCCAACCCTTTTTTTGAACTGGTACGGAAAAATGTCAGGTTCGTTTTTTGTACGCTTCATCAGGTTAGGGGTTGCACGCATCTAGGATATAGGTTGCGCGCATACGGGATTTGCCCCATACCTTGCGCGAATCCATTCCCCAAAAGTCCATTGCGTGCATCTGTCAAAATGGCCTTTCTGGTTTCGCGGATCAATGTTCCAAAAGACCTTTGCGTGCATCCGTTTCGGAAATGACCCTTGCGTGCAATTGATTTCAAGTCACCAAAAACCACATTTGGATCCGAACATCCGCAACTTTGCTTTTTATTACCGGGGGTTTTTATCTCGAGATTTTCCCCTTCGTTTCCTGATCTTAAACGAATTCGATATATGCAGTGAGATCACTTGAATTACTCCACGTTATGTACCCAACAAAGGAAATTTTCTTTGTCTTGAAATTTCCTTCGTTTTGTTCACCTCAAAAAACAGTCTGGCGACTCGCGATAGAGTTGGCCTGATTAGGTGAACGCCATTTATCAAACTTTGAATCTCTTTTTTGCACGTCGCCTTTGAAAGAAAGAAAGAAAGAAACCAACCAACCATTTAAGAAGGCCCGGGCTATATAACAAGGAAGCGTGCGGTCCACCCAAGAATGGAAAAATCGCACTCTGGTTGGGCACCCACAATATAGAAAAGCAAATCTGTGGTACTTAATTTTTGCAGTCAACTATCGATTGCCTAGGGAGCCATCACTAAAACTCTTGGTTATCCGCAATCAATCGTCTGTCTTGTTGGTTGCGGCCTTGTAAGCTGCGACGCCAGCTTGGTTGCGAATTCCTTGATATAAATCATGGCCATCAAGTAGTCGGTGCCGATTCCTGGATTCTTCAATCCACGAGTTGCTCCATTAATACTCCTTTTGCCGGTGTTCTTCAAGCCATGGGTGAGAAAATGCTCGCCTGTATGGTCTTTTTGGGCACCGATGCGCGCAACCAGAAAGGCCATTTTGACAGATGCACGCAAAGGACTTTTGGGCAACAAATGCGCGCAAGGTATGAGGCAAATTCCGGATGCGCGCAACCTACATCCTGGATGCATGCAGCCCCTTTAATCAAAACAAAAACAAAACAAAGACAAACAAAAGCAAACCCCTGAGTCTGAATCGGCCCGCACATCAGAGAGGGGTTTGTGAGACTGTACGTAAGGATGACACTACATAGACTCGGACGTGTTATTTGTTGACACGGCTCTAGATTGCGTTGTGGGTCTATATACGTGTCTTCCAAATTTTTGTTGTGAACTGTTAGGTCCGTATATTTGCTCTTTGCGTACCCAAGTTTAGATGCACAGCAGATTGCCAACTCGGGTGAGGTACCGCCCGCTATTAGACTACACAAGGGGGCGACAATACTAGGGCATAAAGCAAGGCGACAAGAGATTGACTGGGCCAGGGCTTCTGCCAGGTTTTTACACCGAACATCAATAATGCCTGTATGTACATGTATGTATATATTTTTGTATGTACATATATATACATATACACATATATATACCTACATACATACATATACATATATATATATATAAAGGTATATATATATAAAAAGGTATACATATGTATATATATATATATACGTGTGTATATTTGTATATGTATGTATGTATATATACATATATGTTCACATATGTATATATACATATATATATGTAAAGACAACACCTAGTGATGTCGGCGTCGGCGATCTTGGCCGGAGAATACGTCCTCTTGCTCGACGTAGAATTGATCACACTTGAGGACCATCATTTGTTTCAGTTAAAATTTATTAGAACAAATGGTCACACACATGGTGCTCCTGTTAGCTCGATATATGTCTAGGCATGCATAGAAGTACCAAATCATGCGTTCCCACATTCCCCCTGCCTCTATGTGCAGATTTGCTCTAATTTTTACGAGAGCAACAACAGCCATAGGGTTCCATTATGCAACCCTTGTCTGCCCGTAGTGGCCATTGCGCATGCTCCCGGCGCGGCAGCGGTTTGGAGCTCGGGCGGGGTGGTGCGCACCTGGTCTCTGCCACCTGTGTCCCCTCGTGAGCACAAAATGTTGGGATGGCAGCATGACGGGCGGCGTGAACAGTGGGTGCATCTGGCTATTTACAACGAGGTCATGGAAACGCAGGCGGTGGGCTATGTCCAGGCGGTTGGCAGTGACGACGTGGCAGAGATGGAGCGCGCCATGTATGTTTAGGATGCGGCTGGACGCTGTGAAATAGTGGCAGATAACACTCAGGCGCGTAACGCTCAGACTGGGGTAAGCTCCACAACCCATGGGAGAACGCCCGGCCTCGTCAGGTCAAGCGCTGGGGAGAGGGACAGTGAATCGGGCCAGCGCCCATTTCAGAGTATAAGTAGTTGAGACGGCGGGCTCAACATATGTGTACTCAATACTTTCAATTGTGAATTTGTGAGTGTTTTTTTCATTTGTATCGTGATATGTGGGAAGTTCCTGTTTACTCCGTGCGCGACGGTGTGTATGTTGCGCAAGAAATGTTTACGGGTACCCCGCCTGAGCATCCGGCGCAGATGTAGTGTGAGCAAGTGTCACGAGGGAAACATAGGCCTAAACGTGGTGGCGTAAACTGCGAGAGCAGCGAGAGCAGAGACTAAGAGTCGAGAAGATGGCAAGAATTCGGCATGGATTTGCAAGAGGATGTCTCTTCACTGTTTATGTGGAACACAATAATAGAATAGAAAGGGGTCTTTTGGGGACGTGACGTCAAGAGGTCTTGTAGGGACGTGACGTCTGATTCGTGCCTGAAGTTATCTACTAACTTTCTGTGTCTCCAACGAGAAACTGGCCAGACCAGAGCACTCGAAATAGATCCAAGGCGTGTTGAAGCGAACTGTCTACCAATGAGAAAGAAAAATCATCAAATGAATACATGCAGAAAAAAATACTGCATAGAAACAGAAAAGAATAGGTTATGGTCCATTTAAGGATCAAATGAATACACACAAAAGAAGATACCACACGGAAACAGAAAACAATACGCTCCCATAACAAACATCTTCTGGAGAGGACTGTAGGGACCAAACAAAATTATCCCGCTAGAGAAAATGTGAAGGTTGTGATAAATGTCTCCCGAAGGTCAAACCGTGTGTTGAAGTCGTCCAAAGAAGAAAGGACGGTACTGTAGTCTCCCGAAGAAAAGAACGCGCGAGGGTGGTCTGCAAAAGAAGGTCTCCCGGAGGTCAAAATCGAGTAGGAAGGGGAAGGGTCTTGCGGAAGGGTGAGCGAAGAAGTTCGCTGAAGGGTCAGAAGAGCGCAGAAGTAGGGTGTTGCGCTTGCTGTCGGCAGTAGGGGCGACGGGGGTGCCGTTGGCAAGTGAGCTGGAGCATCGTAGACGGCGAATGCAGGGTTGAAGATTGATCATTGCTCGAAAACACGGGTGGTGTGGTAAGATGCGGTGCTTCCTGTAGCACAATCGAGGCTGATCCGTCAAAGCGCTCGATGTGGTTTTCATTTTCCCGTCCATAGGGTGACAGCGCCGCCAGAGAGCTCGCAGAATCCCGTCCATAGGGTGCTTGCTCGAGGCAGAGTGCTTATTTTTCAGTTGTACGTGAGGAATTCCGTCCATAGGAATCAGTACTTGTGAAGCATCAGCAAAAGAGGCGATGCATATGCATTCCCGACTAACAACGTTCTGCAGCACGCGTACGTACATTTGCTGAAAGGGACTACAGGGTCATCCCGGGACATAGAAACTGGCAGATAGAAACCGCAGTCTGGAATTTGGCCGGTTTCTTGCTCTGTGCTTTAGAAACCCGCTGGCAGCGATTTGGGCAGATTCTTAATGATTTTCTTAATGATTTTCTTAATGATTTTCTCTATGAAAACCTTAATTTTCTCTATGGAAACCTTACATTTCTCTATTAAAATCTTAGTGATTTTCTCTATGATTTTCATAATGATTCACAAAATCTCTTAATACAAAGTTAGAGTTTCTACGGGGGGTGTAGAAACTCGCTGGCTGGGGTGGCAGTTTCTTAATGGTTTACAGAAACAACGCTGGCAGGCTGGGTGCTGGCTTTATCAGTGTGTGCTTGGAAGCACGCTGGCTGGGTCAAAAACGTGGTTTCTATGTCCCGGGATGACCCTGTACGTGAAAAAAGGTCTCCCGGCTGCTTACACTCTGTCCATAGGCGTGCAGCGCGGCCGGAAAAATCGTTCCGTACGCAGAATGTACGGCAGAGGTCGTCGTACGATGTGAATATGGCAAACCAAACCAAACACAGCGGTCGAACAGGAGCTCATTAAGCGTTTCATCTATTCCGTGTTCACAAAAGACACGTTAGATGAGAAGGGACAAGCCAGAGACACAAGTACACATGTAACTTTTAATGCTCTAAACTCGACAAAAAATTCTCCAGTCGCCGCTGGCTGAAATCCCCAGCTGCTCACGAACTGGATCGAAAAAAAAAGACTTTCCAAAAGATACGTTTGACCTAAAAAGGGCCTAAACTAAACGTTCTGATTCGTGACAAGATCTCGTTCGTAGGCGTTGCTCACTTGACGCGCAGCGGTAGATCTTGTTCGTGGGCGCTTTATCGCTCTCCCCCATGCACAATTGTGGGATCTTAGAGAGACAGTATTGGGCAAAGCAAAAAAATAAAGAATTGTGAAAACATAAAAAAATTGTAAACGAAGAAGCGGAAAACAATAATCAAACGCAGCTCAAAACCACTGGACGTAACGTAGAAGGGGAGGAAAAAAAATTAGACAATCAAGCGAAAAATATGAAAACGCAGCGCTCAAAGTCAGCGCTCAAAATTAGCCTCCGACGCAACGTAGGAGTCGAGCGGCGAAAGAAGCATGACCAGTCATTATCTGGCGGTGCCCGACGAAAGCCGGGGACGGCAAGCTTTTGGTGAGGGCATGAGCCACCATTTTGTGTGTGCGCAAAGGCACGAGTTTGAGGAAGCCATTCAGTACGAGTTCACGCACATAGTACTTACGAACATCAATATGACGGGAGAACTTTCGGCGCACCGGATTTTCGCTCATCGCAACACAAGCGAGGTTGTCTTCGTACAGAAGAGTGGCTTTAGTTTGAGAAAATCCAAAATCGGTTAACGTTACACGTAGGTAGATCGCTTCTTGGCCTGCTAGGCTAGCTGCGACAAATTCAGCTTCGGAAGTAGAAAGAGCACCGAAATCCCTTTCCTTGCGCCGCGTTAGTATTCAAAAACCGGCTTCTCGGATTAGCCAACTTTCCAGGAGGGAAAATGTTAACATTTTCCCAGATACTAATCTTTAGTTACTCCCCCTTTAGGTTGGTTTAAA
>Ga0105053_10008303_pt1 | contig 13559 bp, 10 predicted proteins | sample BON01_FD_78093 | JGI IMG/M metagenome (GOLD analysis project Ga0105053, IMG submission 78093) | Freshwater microbial communities from Lake Bonney liftoff mats and glacier meltwater in Antarctica - BON-01 | ecosystem: Environmental > Aquatic > Freshwater > Ice > Glacier meltwater | place: Lake...
ATATATATATATATATATATATATATATATATATATATATATGTGTGTGTGTGTGTGTGTGTGTGTGTGTGTGTGTGTGTGTGTGTGTGTGTGTGTGTCTGTGTCTGTCTGTCTGTCAGTCCGTATATCGGAGCATACGTCGGGTGTCGAGCGAAGGGACTGGTTGCATCCAGTATGCGTCACAAACAGTGTGGCCGACTGTGGTGTCTGCGACACGCCGGAGCTCTGATGTGGCGCCGCGGGCCTGTGTGCGTGTGCACGCGCGTGTGCTGGTGCTGGTGCCCCGCCGAATCTTTACATACATACATTAGACGATAACTGCTGCGGTTGCGGTGGAGGAGTAGGGGGGTCCCGCAGCCTTACAAGGCAGGATGAACACTGTTCAGGGCACGTAGGCAGTGAAGCCCGTGTCCACAGCACGCTCGCGGGCCAGTTCTAGCAGCAGTGGCGCTCAGTAAGGATGTCCGAATATAACGATTGGCACCCCGCTAAAAGACGGGTTCACCCGCTAGCCGTATAGGGTTAACCCCTGAGGGATCGGGGTTGGGGCGCGTAATATAAGCCAAGTCAACTAACCATAGCCTTGGATTGTAAACACCCTTCCACGAGGGGTCGTTTACTTTAAGGAAGCTGGAGGGCGCGGTGCTCGCTGTGGCGAGAGCGCTGCGAGCTGCGAGGGGGGTGCTAATGCCGGAGAGGTTGGGACGCGTGATATAAACAAGTATCAGAGAATAGCGAATAGCCGTGGATTGTTGACACGCTTCCACCAGGGGGGCTGTCAGGGGCTTCAACACGCTTCCACCAGGCGGGGCTGCCAGGGGTCGTCTTTTTAATTTGTCAAGAAGATGGAGGGCGCGGTGCTCGGTGTGGCAAGCGCGCTGCGAGGGAGGTGCTCGAGGAGTTGGTTTGGTTTGGGGCACGTGATATAGAGTATTGTTTGCGCGTGCGCCAGTGATCTGCTAGCTTTACCCTGTATTAACCGTTAGCCTCGACTCTCGCTTCTGTTAGAGTTGGGGCTTTCAGCCCCCCAAGCCTGCGTCGCTTCGCGACGCGGGGTTTGCTACCTTTGAGGTGGCGCTAGGATTGGCTTCTCCTGGCCCGTGTGTGGCTTTGTGCCCGTGTGCGGCTTTGTGAGGATTTGATTGATTGATTGATTGTTAGGGTCAGGGCTGTGTTTCTTGTTTGTTTCCGTGATATAAGCAAGTCAATAAGTCGAGAGCAAGAGACCATAGCCTTGGATTTTAAACACCCTTCCACCGCCAGCAGGGGTCGTCTTTTTACCCACCTGCAGCTAGGTACGTGGATGAGGAATAAGGCCCGGGCCCGCTACCCGGCTACCCGGGGCTCGCTGGCGAGTGCGCGCTGCGAGGGAGGTGCTTGAGGGATTGGGGTTGGGGCGCGTAATAGATAAGCCAAGTCAACGGACCACATAGCCCTGGATGTTGAGCACCCTCCCAAGGCCCTTCCACCAGGAGCCAGGACCGGGAGTTGGAGTCGTTTACTTTACTTTTAGGAAATTGGAGGGGGGCGGCGCTCGCTGGCGAGAGCGCGCTGCGAGGGCGGGTGTATTTGACGAGGGGTTGGGTCTTGGATGTTCCGCATAAGATGTAAGACCGTATACGGTCAAGGGCCTGGAAACGTACGTAAGATCTTACGTAAGTCTTGCGTAAGTCTTATGTTAGTTTTGTTTTAGAGTTTTGTTTTGCTCAACACACTGAAAACCAAGCTTATTCATGAATCAGACGAGTTAGCCTAAATCATACTAAGGCACGTGATTCGCCCAGCGAGTCGTGCTTAGCCAATGAGTTGCCGAGTCAAATCACGCACAACCCAGTGATTCGATTTGAGTTACGTAACTGAGTCATATGATTTGGTGCATCTATTAGCACGCATCACCTCAAATGACATCACCTCCTAGCATCACAGCGTTTCAGAGTCAGAGTACCGAGTACCCGTGTCCGTGTCATCGCGTGACCTGAGTGCGTCTAAACTCTGGATATAGATATGGGTTAGTGTAGGGCACCCGCCAATTCAAGGGCCGCTCTAGCTGCTAGCTTTAGCACTAGAGCTACTCGTACCACAGTAGACAGTAGATATTACTTCAACTTCAACGCCTGTATAATATACAGTACGGTACCGTGTAACAGTTAACAGTACGTAGTAAGGGTACGGGTTGATTTAGCACTGTTCTCTGTTTATTACAGCCCAACAAAATATGACTGTCCTGCTGCTGTCGTCGGTTTCATTGCCATCCAAAATACATAAATATAAATCACTCACTGCAATCTGCAATCAGCTCGGCGGGATCGAACGAATCCGGGCGTGCATTCATTTTTTTTTACAACCCCGACTCGTAGTCAACCAATCGACAATCAAGGGCGCAACTAGCTGTACTCGTGACCTACAAATCCTCATCTTTTTTGATGCAGACTGGTTAATAAAAGCCACTTTCTGACCTTCACGACCTTAAAATACAGCAGAGAGTGTAAACGTACAACGTACATACAATTTCTCCGTCTTGGCTCGGTCCAAATACTCGAATCTTCCAGATAAAAAAGCAAATCTTGCTTACCCCGAGATTAGTCAAGTCAAATCATGCTAAACGCGATGATCCGACAAATCAATTCACAATTCATGCTTAAACCCGTGATTTTCGCTTTAATTCGAGTCATGATTTGAACCATGAACAGGGGCTTGCGCTTGCGCAAGCCTATTTATGAATCAGATCATGCTAAGGCACGTGACTCGCCATTCGCCCAGCGAGTCGTGCTTAGCCAATAAGTTGCCGAGTCAAATCATGCTCAACCCAGTGATTCGATTTGATTTGCATGTGATTCGGTTCATATTCATATTAGCACGCACCACGCACCACCTCAAATGACATCACCTCCCAGCATCATAGCGTGTCAGAGTCAAAGTACCCCGAGTACCCGTGTCCGTGTCGTCGTGACCTGAGTGTGCGTCTAAACTCTAGATGAGGGGTTGTAGGGCACCCAATTCAAGGGTTGTCAAGGGCCGCTCTAGCTGCTGGCTCTAGCACTAGAGCTACTCGTACCACACGCAGTAGATAGTAGATATATTGCTTCAACGCCTGTTTACTGTATAATATACAGTACGGAGTACGGTACCGTATAACAGTACGCAAGGGTACGGGTTGATTTGTCACTGTTCTCTTTTCATTACAGCCCAACAAAATTTTACAGTCCTGCTGTCGTTGGTTGGTCAGTCAATCAATCAAAGGTCCTCACAAAGCCACACACGGGCCAAGGAGAAGCCATATCCCAGCACCACCACACGGGGGGCAAACCCTGCATCACGAAGTGATGCAGGCTTGGGGGGCTGTGAGCGAGTCGCGACAGCACTAGTCTGCGAAACTCGTTCGTGTAGCAAGCCTTTTGTATTTCAGTGGCGTGCAATAAAACTGATGGACCCCACCTCCGCGGGTTCATTGCCGTCCAAAATATAATAAATATATCACTCACTGCAATCTGCAATCAGCTCGGAATCGAGCGAATCCGGGCGTGCATTCGTATTTTTACGACCCCGACTCGTAGTCAACCAATCAATCAACAATCAAGGGCGCAACTAGCGCTGTACTCGTATCTACAAATCCTCGTCTTTTTTGATGCAGACTGGTTAATGAAAGCCTCTTTCTGACCTTCATGACCTTAGAATACAAAGAGTGTAAAGGTAAACGTATAACGTATACACATTTTTTTCGCCTTGGCTCGGTCCAAATATTCGAATCTTCCAGATAAAAGCAAATCTTGCTTACCCCGAGATTGGTCAAGTCAAATCATGCTAAATAAACGCGATGATCCGACAAATCAAATCATGCTCAAACCCGTGATATTCGCTTTGATTCGAGTCATGATCTGAACCATGAATAGGCTTGACCCCCGCGGGACTCACCACGGCGACCGCGCGAGAGCACCGGGACCGGGAGGGACGGTGCTTCTCTCTCTCTTCTGCTGGCTGCCCCCCGTATTCACCCCAAGTCCCCACTCTCGCTGCTCGCTGCTAGAGTTGAGGCTTACCCCAAGTCTCGACTCCCGCTCTCGCTGCTACGACGACAGTTGGGAACTACATCCCCTCAAGCCTGTGTCGCTTGCGACACGTGGTTTGCTACCCTTGAGGTGGCGCTGGAATCGGCTTCTTCTGCTTGCCACGCGTGCCACGTGTGTGGGGCTTTATGTGAGGATTTCTTTTTGATGGATTGATTGATGTTGTTCGTGTATTATACACTAAGAACGGCTAAGTACTGGTAGTATAGTACTGCTATACGCTATAGCTATACGTACGCTATACTTATTACCTTATATTTATAAATACAAAAAAACGAACCTATGTATGTGTATGTATGTAAAGATTCGGCGGCACCAGCACACGCGCGTAAACGCGCACACAGGCCCGCGGCGCCACACCAGAGCTCCGGCGGGTCATAGACACCTATATCTACATATATATATATATTTGTATATGTATGTATGTATAAAGATTCGGGGCGGCACCAGCACTGCACGGTATAGGCCCATTAACCATCATTAATTATGAGTCCCTATAATATACGTGAATCCGAAGGAATCCGAGGGCCTTACCAATATGGCGCTCTCACCAAATAAATTCCGGATTTACCAAATCCACCAGAGGGTGGCAATGAATACTGAATATGGGATTGCCCACGTAGAGTGTAGGGTCACTACGACTACGAGCACACACCACACACCAGCAGGGAACTGATCCGAGAGTATGGGCGTCAACCCCCGCGGTCGGCGCCGGTCCTATGTAATAACTAGTAACGAACCGTAACAGTAACGACAGTGTATACAGTGTACATTTTAAATGTTATTATTGTTGATAATGTCGTGATACATCGTACATTTTGTGTCGTTTCTTGGGATCTTTTATCTTTTTTAAATTTAGTATATCTTAGATCTTATAGGCTTAGCAATCTGTATCTGTATCTGTATGCATATATACATCTTTACATACACTCAAACACGTACGTGCGTGTGCAGGCTTCGGGCCGCGGCCCCACACACAGTATTCAGAGCACTGAGCAAGACAAGGCGCTCTCACCGTCGATGACCGGATGGAGGAGGAGGAGGCCGAGAGGCCTCTTGGGTTAGAGAGCCTACTCTCGCAATAGAAGGAACACGTGGCGCAGCAGGAATGGAATGCCCGCGGTTCCCATCCCCCCACGCCTATCAGAGGTAAACGCGCGTTTTCGTCGTGATGGCCCCGCGGCAGTCCGGACAGACCTCGACCTGCTCCGCACAGGCCGCGCACGTGGTGTGGCCGCAGTTGAAGGTGGTGTCCTTGGGCCTCTCGTGGCAGATATGGCAGTACCGGGCCTCGGTCTGAGCCTGGCGGACGAGCTCGCGCGCGATCCGCGCCTCGAAGCGCAACAGCGCGCCCTTGGCCTCGCTCTGCAACTGCTCGAGCTGCTCCATGGAGAGGGTCTCGATCGCCGCGGCCTCTCCCGTTCGCCGACGGTGCCCTTCGAGCAGTCCCTCCATTGCCCGCTCCGCGGCCTCGGCCCGCGCCTCGGCCACCCGTAGCAGCTCACTCGAGCGGGTTACTGCCGTGCACCACTTCTCCGCTTCCAACTCCGATGCGCGAGCCGCTGCGCGAGCCTGCTCCCTCTCCTTTAAGTGGTGCGCTTCCAGCGCGGTCAGAAGCGCCGCCACGTGCGGCGCCGCGCAACTCGCGAAGGCAGGGTCAAGCGGTGGGGCTGGCGCCGGCGCGCTATTTGAGTGTATCGTACCCCGTGGAAGTCGCTGCAGGCCCGCGGGAGTGGCTGGCGGTTCCAGCCATGCGGTTGCAGCGGCTGGCACCCTGGCTCGGGATGGCACCAACCCGCGGGGAAGCCGAGGCGGCGCACCAACTGGCTGACTGAAAGAGAATGGCCTCCGCGCCGAATCCGGCAACGGGCCGCGGAAAGAGAATCCACCTGAGCTCGACCCCGGCGTCGGATGGCCATCTCGAGGAGCAAAGGAAAAATCGGACACTGGCCCGTGCCCCGCCGCGGCCGGCGCAAAGGAAAAAAGCGTCGGGGTTAACCCCGGGGTTGCAGTCGCCGCCTGCGAGCCAACGTCCGGCGCTGGAACATGCGTAGGGTCCGGATCAACAGGCGGCATTCGACGGCTCCGATCGTGCTGGCGGCTCTCAAGTGGAGGACGGCGAACGAGTTGGGAACGAAAGCGAACGAGTTCGGGTTAACCACGAGCTTTCACAGTCGAGTCATTCACAGAAGGCGCGTGTGTGCGCCGGTGCATCATCATCATCATCATCATCACAGGGGGTGTGTGTGGGTGTGTCCTGAGTGCGTGTGACCTGTTGATTGTTTTACAGAAGCCCATCATACCGTAGACACACCACTGCTGGCTGCTGGCGGGCGCAAATAACTACTATAGCCATCCCACATACTGCAGGGGAGCCTGCTAGGCAGAGTGCTTGCGAAGGTGTCGGTGTGAGCTGCTGCGGGCCGGCTGCTGTGGTGGAGGGGTGTTAGGTGTTTCGTAGGGGTAAACTTATCATCATCGAAGCGCATCCTTTATATTATATTTACTTACCTGCTTACTAACTCACGCCACACACCGACACACCGATAGTCGCTGCTTACGCGGCTCTGGTCGTCGAAGGCGCCCATGAGCACACCTTCTGCTTGCGGGAGATAATGAGATACTACATCTGCGGATATCATCAATCATCATCATCATCGATGGCCTTGGCGGCCACTTGGCGCGGCGGGCCTGTGTGCGCGTGTACGCGCGTGTGCTGATGCCGCCGAATCTTTACATACACATACATACATACATACATGGCCTTGGAATCATTCACTACTGCCGCCTTGGAGATTTTCTGGGTGTAGTGTGTGACGAAGCAGGTCGGGCTCGCTCGCATAACGCCTTGCCCGGTACGTGCCGTGCCGCCTAAGATCGGCTTACCGGCGCGGGTTGACCTAGATAACAGATGCCGTGAACCAACCTGCTGTGAACACATCTTTTTTCGCACAAGAGGTCCTGCAAACTGCCTGTGCCTGTGCGCCTGCCGCCGCAGCCGCCCCGGACAGCTACCGCAGACCGTTACCGCCATCGCCACCGCCGGCCGAGTCCGAGTCGTTTCTCACACGGTATATTCCTCCATAGGCAGCGATGGACGCGGAAGGCCCGTGGACCGACGCTGGGCCGGTGGAGGCGCAGATCAAGGAGCTCGAGCACCAGAACGAGCACCTCGTCCGCTCCAACGCCGAGCTGCAGGCACACCTCGCCGAGACACCTGGGACACCCGATCGGGAGCTCCGCATGGCCATCGGCGAGAACATCGTCACCATCGCGCGGCGACGAGCGATCATCGCGGACCTTCGCAAGCTGATGGGCAGCTCAGGCGCCACGATTCCGATGCCGGAGACCGTTCCTGTGGACGACGAGCGGCCTGGCGGAGGTGACGCGCCGATGGCCGACACGGGCGGCGTGCACCTTTGACTTTGGGCTTTGCGCGTTTGCAGGGGCAGCTGGCAGGGGCCTTGGGCAGGGGGGCGGGAGACGTGTGCGTGTGTAAGAGGTTTGTAGTCTGGATCGCCGGGGTAGTCCGATGTGAGATATCACACTACACACTGCCCCTCCACGCGCCCGTCCCGACGCCCCTATCCTAAGACTAAGAGATAGTTTCGTGGGACGACGTGGCAGTGGCAGTGGCAGTGGGACGCGCGAGGGGCGTCCGCTATATCGAGAGAGGAACCACGCGAACGTGATCATACATAGGCTAACATAGGAGTATATGCTCCCGTTTGTGTGGGAGATGCTCTTATGTATATTAATATTTGAATTTATATTATATGGGAGAGGTTATTCCGCACTTTCCTGCGCTCTCAGCTTTTGTGATGTGTGATGTGACGAGATGTATGTGCTATATGCTATTGCTATTGCTATGAAGGTCCTTGAAGTTTTTTTTACAAAAAGAGACATATATATATTATTATATATAAATACATCATTAAGATAAAAAGATGCCGTGTGCCGTGTCAGTTTTAGTCTTTATTAAAATCTTTAATCACCCCGCTGCTCCCAGACCTCCACATGCACAGATACAGATAGAGGTAATACAGACAAAGACAGGGCACACGCACACGCCTTCACAACAAACACAAACGGACGCGGTCCATGCCCTTCTTGCCCCCCCCAGGCCCCAAGGAAGTCAAAGAGTGCGATATAATCGACACACAATGGGCGCAACTGTACGCTGTACACGCCAACCGAATAAGCGCCGTTACGGCTGCCGTTCTCGCACCAACGCCAATCTCCCTATACACACACGCATCTGTGAGACGGGAGATGCGATCAAATCCTAAACCTCCCGAAACAAGCCCGTGCCTCGAGAGCCGGAAGCTGCACAGCTTTCACAACAGGGCAACGGTGCGCAGCGGCAGCACCATGGGCGCCGCGACAGCCAGCGCGGCCTCGGGACCCTGGACCAGTTCGACCAGCTTTAGCGCAAACTCGATGGCGGTCCCCGGCCCGCGCGAGGTGACGCAGCGCCACTCGTCGTCGACCACGACGCGTGCCTGCATGCAACAAAGTGGCACGCCAACACGATAAGTAGACACATACACATAATCACATAATACACTATCCCTATCACCTCTCCCCACTCGACTCACTCCCCACTCTGACCAACCGCCCCGACTCACTCCCCACTCTGACCAACCGCCCCGGCCCCGCCGCTCCCAAAGTAAGATCCTCATCAAACTGCGAGCAGTGCCGGTCCGGTTACTTTTAATCCCGCTGATGCGTGTGTAGTGCAGTGCCCACTGCCCAGGGTGAGATGTCTGTCCGATTATGTTTACCCGGTGATACAGCGCCACTCGTCGTCGACCACGACTTGGCCTTTACACGATATTGCCATCACCAACATTGCATAGGGTATGACATGCGAAGGGGGGCACGGTGTGGGGGGCGTGTAGGCGTATATTGCGCAATGGTCGTGCAATAATGTTGCAATAGGGTAGGGTTATCCCGAGGGGAGGCAATACAAGGATGATTGACTCCCACAGCAATAACACTTTGAAGTGAAACAATATCTTGTAAAGGCTAAACCACGACGCGCGCCTGCAGGCAACAAAGTGGAGGTTTTCGAGCGATCCCGGTCTCAAAGTTCGCCACTTGAGCAAACCCGGTTGAAACTAGCAAACCCGGTCGAGGTTACCGGGTTTGACCGGGGCTAGCTGCGATTTCGACCGGGGTTGCTAGTTTTAACCGGGATTTGCTTATTGGAACTTTTTAGACCGGGTTTACTCTAAGCGGGCAACACAATTGCACGCCGACGAGATAAGTAGTGCTCTTAAAGGTGCCCTGCAGCTACTAATGGACCGCTATGGTAAAATTCGCTTTGCTCATGTACATAAGCGAGTTTTGACTGAGAGTTTCGTCTTTTGATTATAGAAAACTCGAAGTCGAATCACTTAGACGCACAGCGCACCTTTAAAAGGTGACCTGTGCGCCGAAGTAAATCGAAGCAGCTTTCTCATAATCAAACTGTACTAATGACTTTGGTGCTGTGACTCATAACGAACGACGGTTTCAGTTTCGACTCCTCAATCACTTGTTCCGAATGGTTCCTGGTTTCATGGGTAAATCTAGGATACATCGCTGGTGATCGCCGTCAGAACGTGAAACCGAAATTCGCTCAGGTACCTGAGCAAAGCGAATGTACCTAAAGCGCTCACGTAGTAGCTGCATGGCACCTTCAATCACGCTGATGCGTGTGTAGTGCAGTGCCCTCTGCCTGGGGTGAGATATCTGTCCGATTCTGTTCTCAGTCCTGTTACTGCAGCGCCAATTTGATGGAATGGAATGGAATGCCCTATGCAAGTCTACAGCGGATAGTGACGCCTACTCAGCTCAACCGCCCTTCTGAGTTCGTGAAGATGGCGCCCTTAATATGAATACTACTGCAATTACAACTAGATATGTAACTTTAGTATGATGCTCACCTGCAGGTCCTCCTCCGTGCACCCGGCCTCCGAGAGTGTAGACACGAATGCGGGGTGGCACGTAGCCCGCGGCGGGAGTAGGCCTGCCGGCTGCAGGCAAGCGGCGGGCGCCGCGCATATGGCGCCGTACCAAGCGCCCGCCTCGCGCTGGCGGCGGAGCGCCGCGATCACCTCCGCCGAAGCGCCTAGGTTGGCGGCGCCCGGCATGCCCCCCGGGATTAAAACCGCGTCGTACTCGCGCGTGCCGGCCACCTGGATCGTCTCATCGACAAGCAGCCGCTGCCCCCGCGCGCACGTCACGGGCGCGTCCTCGGGCACACCTACGCTCGCCAGGGTGACAGCCCAGCCAGCGCGGCGAAGCACATTGACGATCGCGGTCGCCTCGAGTTCTTCCGACCCCTCTGCAATGGGAACCAGCGCGGTGGGCGCTGCGGCAGAGGCAATGGGGGTGCCCGCGCGGGTTAACCCGGGATTTACCCGCACGCCGCAGCGCAGTGCCGCAGCACCACAAACGAGCGACAGGAGTGCAAAAAAGTGCATGAGCTATTTTTTGGATCTAGCTGTGAATACAGTATAAATCAGGAAGGGGAGGCTGTGAATTGTTCCCAAAATAGCTCGTTTTCGCGCCACGCACAACCGCTGGAGAAATCTGTGCCAGAGCCGATGGACGAAGAGGCTGCCGCGACGGACGACGGCCTTGCGGCCATCGTCGAGGCATCTCACTCGAAGGACTCGCGCGAGCGTTACCGCGCCATCCAGGAGGCGCAGGAGTACGTGCAGACGCACGACGGGCAGCTAGCCGAGGCGGCGCCGGCGCTGGTGGACGCACTGCAGCCTGCGCTGGCCGACGCCAACCCAAAGGTGGTGCAGGGCGCGCTTGAGCTGCTCTTTACGCTGGTCGAGCGGCTGGAAGATGGCTTTGCCCAGTACCTCGGCGGCGTGTGGGCGCCGCTGCTCGAGCGGCTGGGTGACGCCAAGTCGGGCGTGCGCGAGCGCGCGGTCGACCTCGCCGTCGCGGCGAGCACGCTCTCGGTGCCGGCGGCGGAGGCGCTCGACCGTCTCCGCCCGGGCTTCGATCACAAGAACTGGCGCGTGCGCGAGTCGACGCTACTCGTGCTGGCGCGCACGCTCGCTGCGCACGAGGTACTGCGAAAAGTGGCAGAGACCGCCCTTCAAAATGGAAGAGGCAGACGACCTTCCCTTCTACCCTCCTTCTTGTGACGTCCCAACTGCCTTGCCGTCTGCAGGCTGGCGCGAGCGGGCTGTCGCTGAAGCGGCTGGTGCCGCCGACGGCCAAACTGCTCGAAGACGGCCAGCCGGCGGTGCGCGAGGCGGCGGCGCTCGCGCTCGAGCAGGCGTATCGCCACTGCGGCGACGCGCTGCTCGGCGACGTGCAAAAGCTCGAGCTGCGGCCGGGCGTGCTGCGGCCGCTCTTTGCGAGGCTAGGCGTCGACGACTCAGCCGGCGGCGGCGGGGGCGGCGGTTCATCAGGGCTGGCTTCGGGCTCGTGTGTGGGGAGCTGCGGGACGAGCAGCCGCGGCAGTTCGTGCGGCCTATCCCCCACACCGGCAGGCCCGGCAGCGCGGCGAGGAGGAGGGCTCGGGAGCGGCCGGCGACAGAGCGGCGTGGCGGGAGCCGCCGACAGTGGCGAGGGCTGCGGCGATGGTGGCTCTTCGAACGGGGCATTGGGCGGATCGGACGATGGAGGGGTCCAGGTCGTGCGCGTGCAGACGGAGAGAGACCTGGTGCGCGAGATGGAGGCGATCGGTGTGCAGTTAAAGAACGAGAACGAGTGGTCCGTGCGCCAAAGGGCGCTGCTGCGACTGCGCGGCGTCGTCGCGGGCGGCGCGTGCGAGCTCGAGGGATTCGCGGCGGCGCTGCGCCCGTTGCGCGATCCTCTGACTGCGCAATGCTCCGAGCTGCGGTCGAGTCTCGTAAAAGAGGCATGCCGATGCCTGGAGGCGATCGCGCTGGCGATGCGCGGCGCCTTCGAGCCATTCGTCGACGCCTACCTGCCGCCTCTACTCAAAAACACCGTTGTCACCATCTCCGTCATCTCGCTCTCGTCGCACACCGCCATCCTCACCATGCTCATGGCGTCCCCCAGTCCGAAGGCAGTCCCGCGTCTGCTGACCGGCATGTCCGACCGCTCGGCGACAATCCGCTGTCGATGCGCGGAGTACCTCACGCGGCTGCTGCACCGGCTTCCCGTGGCGGTAGAGGGAGAGCGCGGCCATCTCGACAAACACGTGGAGGCGATCGCGCTCGCGCTGCGGCCGGCACTCTCAGACGCGCTGTCAGAGGTTCGTTCACACGCACGCGGTGCCGTCTGGGCGTTGCACCGCCACGCGGCCGCACGCGCGACGAAACTCCTCTCTAGCCTCGACGCCAACATGCAGCGCATTTTATACGACGAGCGCGCGCACTGGGATGCCGCGTACACCCTTCACCTGGCCGAGAACGGAGAGCTCCCCGTTGCACAAGCGGCCGGGCTCCTTGCCCCACCCACGCGCCCGCCCCGTGCCTCCTCCCCGCTCCCCTCCTCCTCCTCCTCCGCCAAGCGTGGCCCCGCGTCGTCTATTTCGGGCTGCGAGCAGTCTCACGCGCAGTCTCCCGCGCACTCGCCCCGCGGCTCGTCGGGTTCGTCCGCCCCCGACCTGCGTTTCGTCAGGCCGGATGCTCCGTCGCGGCGAGCGGAGTCGGCGAGGGGGGCGGCGGAGGGCGCGGGGCGGCATGCGTCCTGTGGAGAGGGTTTTGGTCGTGGAGATGCCAGCGTTGGCGGTCTTGGTGGCGGTCTTGGTGGCGGTGGTGGTGGAGGCGGTGGAGGTGGTGGAGGCGGTGTTGGTGGAGGTGTTGGTGGAGGCGGTGGAGGTGGTGGAGGCGAGGGTGCATCTGGTGGGGGTGGGGGCAGATCAGGTGGTGTTGGTGGGGGTGGGGTAGACGCAGGGGTTGTAGTCGGGGGAGGGGCGCGCCGTGTCGCGAGCAGAAATCCGAGCTTTGAACGCGCCGAGCGAATGGCTTCCGGCCGAGCTCCGCCCCTGCAGCCCTCCTCGTCTTCTATTTCCGACCATGCTTCCCACGGTGGCTACGTGGGTGGTAACGCGAACAGCAACGGCAGCGGCCACGCTGGTGGCTTAGGCGGTGGCCACTGCAGTGGCAACGGCGGAAGCGAAACCGGTTGCGGCGATGGTGGCGGCGGTGGCTATACTAGCTACGGCGTTGCAAAACGTGGCACTGGTGGCGGCGGTGGTGGGAGCGGAGGCGCGGCGCCTGGTGGCAAATGGGCCGCGTCCGCCGCTCGTGTGTCCGCCACCACCGCCGGCGGCGCGCGGAACGGCCAGCCGTCGCGGGGCGCCCGCGCGTTGGTCGATCGGGAGGAGGAGGAGGAAGAGGACGCACGTAGCGAGTGCAGCTGTTCTTCGCACCGCTCAGCCAACCCGGGTGCAGGTGGGATATCTATATTTATGTATATGTATATGTATATACATATATATATATATATATATGGGCGGTGCACACACACAGGAACAAAGAAACACGCTCTGACACTGGCGTACACACACAC